>Ga0207122_1139_pt1 | contig 12316 bp, 9 predicted proteins | sample Alteio_BWMinHeat_38_FD_153504 | JGI IMG/M metagenome (GOLD analysis project Ga0207122, IMG submission 153504) | Enriched cells from forest soil in Barre Woods Harvard Forest LTER site, Petersham, Massachusetts, United States -... | ecosystem: Environmental > Terrestrial > Soil > Temperate forest >... | reverse complement strand
CAACCCTGCCGTGCTCTGTCCTACATTTTGTCCAAATGGCGGTTCGCGCCTCCTGCTGGACAACGTGCGGCCATCGGGTTAATTTACGCTGAAATCAGAGCAAGCTGCACCGTCGCCGCAGCTTATAGACCAAAAATAAAGGCCGCGATAGTGGACAACATCAATCGATGCATTGGCATTGACATCCGAAACCTAAACCCAACCGATTCCTCTGCATTTAATTTTTTTTCAATGCGCACCCCCCTACATACTAATGGGGTTAACAGTGAATCGTGATCTATACAGCATGGAGCCGGGTGAATTTGATGGCATCTCTGAATGGAAGCAGTGGGCTTATCAGCTAAAGAATCGAGCGGTACGCTCTGAAGAAATCCAAAAGAAAGTGCAACGCGAGATATCCACACTAAAACAAGATATCAAGCAGAAAGACCAAGCCTTTATAATGTATAAGCGTCAGATTAAGGATTTAGAAAACACTATTAATAGTATAAAACAGCAGCCTGCATACCAAATCGCAAAATTTATACTTTCAATTAAAGGACGATTGGTTGGCTCATGTAAGCTTCTTCACAAAAAATTCTCCTAACAATAAGAAAACAAGAACGAGATTGAAAATGTGCACATGGCGCACATTGACGGAACGCATCAGGCCAAGGAGCATCAACTCTTGAAGAAGATTGATTTACACATCCATACGGTTCCGACAATCAGTGACGCAAATTTTACGTTCAGTCTTGAGACATTTAAGAAATATGTAGAGGAAGCTTCGCTAGACGCCGTAGCAGTCACCAATCATGACATCTTCGACGCAGCTCAATTCCGACTGATACATGACTCCCTAAATACGGTCGTTTTCCCTGGCATAGAAATAAATGTGGCCAATGGCCATGTATTGCTTATTGGGAACGTCTCGCAACTTGATGACTTTGAGGAAAAGTCAAAACTTGTTTCACAAAAAATAACAAAGATCGGCGACTCCCTAACCGTAGAGCAATTAATCGAGATCTATGGAGAACTTGATCAGTACCTAGTTATACCCCACTACGACAAAGCACCTCCAATTAGAGGAGACGCACTCGACCAGCTCGAGCCGTACATCTGCGCTGGAGAAGTAGATAGCGCGAAAAAGTTCATTCGCTCTATCAAGGACAATACGAAACCCACGCCTGTCTTGTTTAGCGACTCAAGGATGATGACTGATCTTCCGCGACTCCCCACCCGCCAAACCTTCATTGACTGCGGGGAAATAACTCTTGGTGCGATCAAGGCATGTCTTCGGGACAAAGCGAAGGTTTCTCTATCAGAAGCTGATGGCAACAACCTGTGGCAGGTCCTTGAAGGAGGGCAAAAAATATCCACAGGCCTGAATGTGCTCATCGGCGCCCGTTCTAGTGGAAAAACTCATACACTCGATGAAATCAGCGCAACTGTCGAACATACCAAATACATAAAGCAGTTCTCACTTGTGCAGCAGAGCGAGGCGGAATACGAACGAGACTTTACGAGCGAAGTGGAGCGACGGCGTAGCGTATTTGTAGACGACTATCTGGCCGGTTTGAAACGGGTCCTAGATGACATTATGAATGTCGACCTGGATTCACGCGAACGCGAGCTGGATCAATATATTGAGACGCTCCTGATGTCCGCGGAAGAGACAGATCGTCAGGATGCTTTCTCAAAGGCGGCGCTCTTTGATGAAGTTAAGTTTTCGGTGGGAAACAACAAAACCTTGACATCTCTCATCGAGTCCGTAAAGCAGGTAATCGAAAATATTGAATTTCGCGGAATTATAGAAAAACACATCAAACTAGTCGACCTTAAACAGCTCATTTTAGAACTAATAGATCTTCTCAGAGAAAGAACTCTAATAAATCAAAAATATAAACTTGTTAATGATTTAGTTGATGAGATAAAGCAAGGTTTGCGTCTGAGAACTTCAGCCACACAGATCAATGAAATCGATATCTATGAATACTGTTTAGATAAAAAGCGGGTCGACCGATTTTGTGAAATCGTAGAATCTCTCAAGCGAGAATCAGTTATATTTGAAGAGACTTTGCAGGGATTTAAAATAGAAGCCAGCAAAGCGCCATATACTGGTGCTGGAGAAATAAAATCGGCCAGCGGCGTACGAACAGCATTTAGCAGTGCATTTCTCGAATACTCCGATCCTTACAGGTACCTTCGTTGCTTGCTCAACAACGAGAGCCTCGCCCGCTCAGATCTGTACAAACTCTTTACAAAAATTTCTTACCGAATCCTGAATGAAGATGGCTTCGAAGTTTCAGGCGGAGAGCGATCAGAATTTCGCCTTCTTCAGGAAATTTCCGACGCGCAAAACTACGACATACTGCTGATCGACGAACCCGAATCGTCTTTTGACAATCTCTTCCTAAAGAGTGATGTCAATAAAATTCTTAAATCAATCTCAGAGACGATGCCAGTCATCGTTGTTACCCACAATAGCACAGTTGGCGCATCGGTCGGAGCTGACTACCTTCTCTATGCTCAAAAGGAGATCGAAGGAAAGCAAGTGGTATATCGGGTCTACTCTGGATATCCAACAGATAAAACTCTCTCTTCAGTTGATGGAAAGACAATTAAGAGTCACGAAATATTGATGGACTCACTTGAAGCCGGAACTGCGGCCTATGAAGCTCGGAGGAAGGGCTATGAAGCTATTGAAGATTGAAAATTCTGGTGGGCATTTCTGCCTTGAAAGTGGAGATTACAACCCTATCGACAAGATTTCTAAAGATGATTTGCTGCGACTTGTAAATGCCACTTTGTCTGAGGAGAGCGTTGAATTTGATGCATATGATGAAAACTTGATAAAAAACCACGCTCATCAGGTCATCTACAAAAGTATCGTACGCAAACTCCAATCGTTGAGAGAAAGAAGGCAGGAGTTCGTTGACGAATCTGCCCGACTTTTCTTAGAGGACTATGAAAAATATAGAACCAGTACCGAAGGTTAGCCATGCGCGACCGTCAGCATGTCTGGCCTTAGCCGAAAATCACGTCTGCAAGTAATATTGCAGACGGCCGCCATGGTCGAACAACGGGTATTTCCCAATAAGCTCTCCTAGCCATCCCGCAATACTGTCTACCGCCATCTAAATCACTTCGCTATCGGACCACTAGACACGCCCTCAATGTAGTGAGCAAATTTGTCATTGCTTGTGGCCTCTTTTGTAATTCTCACGGCGATCACCCCCTACATAAACTGTCTGCGCACTTCGTTTCGATAATAAACAACATCGGGAGATCCCTGCATGACAGTTTCCGCCCGCCCGCGGCGCTCGGCGCTTGCACTCTATTGCTTCGTTTTTAGTTCGTATCCGGTATTTGCGGATGGCATGCTGGAGCAAGTCACTGTGACGGCCCAGAAGACCTCGGAAGACCTTCAGCGCGTTCCGATTTCGATGAGCGCGCTCACAGCCGAGGCAATTGCCAAGAAAAACATCACAGACATGATCGGCGTTGCGCAGAACTCTCCCAGCATTTCTTTCGCGCCTAATCCAGGCTCGTCGAACACGTTAATTCTCTACATGCGCGGCCAGGGTGCTGCGGTGCCCAACGCGCCCAGCAGCGAAGGCGGCCTTGGGCTCTATCAGGATGGATTTTATATTGGCCGGCCCAGCGGCATCACGTTCGATCTTGCCGACCTGGATCGCGTCGAGGTTCTGCGTGGACCGCAGGGCACGCTGTACGGTCGCAATACCACTGGCGGCGCGGTCAATCTGATTAGCCGTCGTCCCAGCGGCGAGTTTGGGCTGCGCCAGACGCTGGATTTTGGTACCCGGGATAAATTCCGCAGCCTGACGACGGTCGATTTGCCGCGCTGGAGTTCGCTGGCTGCCAAATTCACGGTATTGCGCAGTTCGATCGATGGCTACGTGAAGAACTCTGGCTCGGGACACGACTTTGGCGAACAGGAACAGCAGGCTGGGCGGCTACAGCTACGCTGGGATCCAACGCAGGCGCTGGGGGTCGATTATTTCCTGGATGTCGGCGATATCGACGACACACCGGCCTATTATCAGAACGCCAGTCTCGATGGGCTCACCCTGCAGGGTTATCCCTACTCCCATGCTGATCACCCGCTCGACCGAAGCTATCGGCCCGTCGATCTGAATGTCAGCCACACCCACAACGAAGCCCACGGCTTAACAGTGACATGGGACGCTAGCGACGACGTCACTCTGAAATCGCTGACGGGCTATCGGCAAATGCGTTCGATGGGTTACTCCGACTTCGTGGAAGCAATCACCGTCGCGCCCGGCATGCCTCTGCACGGCGACGGTAGCGCTCGAACAAAGTCCCACCAGTTTTCCGAGGAGCTTCAGTTATTGGGTACCGTCGGTGACTCCCTGCGCTATGTCGGCGGGCTCTACTATTTCGACGAGCATGTCACCTACGACACGCTCAACAACCTGCCGGATTATTTCCTGGTGACCCAGCAAATCAGCGGCACCGACTCGCGCTCCGAAGCGGCCTTCGGCCAACTCACCTGGACGCCACCCATCTTGGACGACCGGTTGGAGTTCACAGTCGGCGGACGTTACACCCGCGACAAGCGCGATTCCGACCGATTCATCGCCACAAATGGCTTCGTACTGGAAGACGGCAACAGCACCGGCTCTACTGCCCACCTGTCATTCAGCAAATTCAATCCGATGGCAACGGTCAATTACCACTGGACCGACAGCATCAGCTCCTACGCCAAAGTAGCCACCGGGTATCGTGCAGGCGGCACCTACGAGGGGGCGCCGACCGGACAGTTCGATTTGGGCACCTTCGGCCCCGAAGAGGTCACGACCTACGAGCTCGGATTGAAGTCGGACTGGCTCGATCAAAGCCTGCGCTTCAATGCTGCGGTTTTCGATAGCCGCTACCGCGACCTGCAAATCTATGTACCGATCGATCCGAGTGATGCCACCCGCGCGCTGTTCTACAACATCGGCAAAGCTACTGTCCGCGGTCTCGAGCTGGACGTCGCCTGGGCGCCGGTCGACGATGTCGAACTGAGCTTATCGTATGCCTATCTCGACTCCAACTTCACTCAAGTGGATGTCGTGCCGGGTAGCATCTACGACCAGGCAGCCAATCCGCTGTCGCCGTATCACGTCGGTGACAACCTGAAACGATTGTTCACCCTGCCCTATGCTCCCAAAAACTCGGCGTCGGCTGGTATCGACTACACCTTCCTGCGCTTCTCGAGCGCAGATCTGGCGCTGCACCTCGACTATCGCTGGGAAGACGAAACTTACTCCAGTGCGGTCGCGGGTCCCGACGTACCCGGCCGCGACTTCGACATTCGGCCGTCGTACGGGCTTTTCAATGGCAGCCTGACATTGACCACGGAGCTGCCGCGCGGTGATCGTGCAAAAATCAGCCTGTGGGGCAAAAACATCTTCGACCATCACTACCGCCAACAGGTTATTTCCAACGGTAGCGCCGGCGTCGCTGTGCAGAGCCCTACCACTGGCGTGGTTACACCCGCCGGTTATCACGATCAGGCCGCCGCCTGGGCGGAACCCGCTGCGTACGGCATCCAACTGCAATACGAATACTGAAACTCCATCCCACTCACCATCCCTGCTTTGCCGCAAGCGCTCCCACCGAGCCCTTGCGGCGTTTTTCCTCCCGCGAGGTGATGTATTCGCGCCGGAGACCTCCTGTACCATCGCCGCGCATCACAACCCGCAGCAATGTCACCAGGAGCAATGCAACATGGAAGTCTTGTCCGAAGAAATCGTTCACGCCTTAAACCCCGTTACTCCGCAGCACATCCTGTTCTCACCGCTCGACCTATTCGCCGGCGGTCATCTTCCGGTTGGCCCTCTCTACGGTTTTCCCTCGGAGATCGACAGCGATCGCTTTCGACTGTGTCTGCAGATCGCCCTCGGCGAAAACCCCGAGATGGGCGTCGCCATTCAGGTCTTTGATGGCACCCACGTTATGGAGACGGGGCATGGCATCGAGTTCGTCGTGCAACGCTGTAACGAACCCATGCCGGCAAGCGAAGCCATCGCGGACCTGCCATTGGACAAATACCCTTTGGCCTATTCACCGCTGACGTCGCACGATCTGGTCGATCGGACATTGCCTTTGCTCGGTTTTCGAATCACCTATTTTTCCGACGGCGGCTGCATTCTGGGCATTCGCACTACCCACAGCCACGTGGATGGCGCGGCGATCACACAGATCCTGCTGAATCTCAGCGCGATTTATCATGGTGACGCAGCGCAGCTGCCGCTGATCGGGCGATCCACGGTGACCGCGCTGGCTGTTGAACAAGGTTTGCAGCCGTCCGCGGCATTTCCCATATCGCCGGGCCATACGGACACCGCCTTATTTTTTGCAGAGAATGCGGCCGTGCGCTTCGAAGCCAGTCGCACTGCGATTTCCAAAGCGGCATTTTCGCGTTATCTCGAGCCCGTGAAACGGGACTACCCTACGGTCACGTCGTCCGACATTTTGAATGCCCTGATTTGGAAGGCATGGAGCCGTATCGCAACAGCGCCGGATACGGAGACGTCGCAGCTGTATGGCGTATTCAACCTGCGGGGGCGGCCGGAGTTGGGCATTCCACATCACTTTCAAGGCAATGCCTTGCTCGACCGAGCAGCGCATTTAACGTTTGGTGAGGTACGAAACTTGCCCATTCCCGATATCGCCACCATCTATCGACAACAAATCAAGCCGCTCAAGACATCCCAGGTGATCGACGACATCGCCTACCTGGCACGGCTGCAACGGGAACAGTGTTATGGCAAGGATGGCACGCTGAATGGTTTCCAGCGTGATCTCTATGTCGACCTTTTCAAGAAGACGGGATTATTCATCAACGATATGCGACTGATCCAAACCGATCGGGTGCGCTTCGGGGAACGTGCTAGCTGGTTCGAGCAAGGCCAGGGACACGCACAGGGGTTTGTGGCTCTCTCGCAGCAGGGCGACAACATCATCATCCGCTACGATGGGACGAACGTTGAAACTGCGCGGTTCATTGCGGCGTTACAGACCATATTGACTCAGGACCTCTGCATCGCCTAACGGCGATGCAGTTCTTCACAGCGCGGCTTGGTTATGCCCTGGCACGTTGCGTGACCGACCGGATATGCATCGCGATTTCTTGTAGCGCCTTGCGGGCATGATCCAGGTCGGCATAGATGGTCAGGAATCCGTGCACGGTGCCGGCGTAGTTGAGCCGCTTCACCTCGACTCCCGCCGCAATCAGCTTCTCTTGGTACTCATCGATCTGCACATTAAGTCCATCGAATTCCGCAGTGACAATGGTTGCACTCGGCAGCCCTCGTACGTCTAGGGCAAGTAGCGGCGCAACCCATGGATGCTGGGCATCTTTCACATCCGCTAGGTAACCTTTGATAAACCAGCTCTCCCAGCGTGCCGACGGATAGATCAACAACTGGTGGCAAATGGCGAAGGCTTTGCGTTCAGCGTTCATCAGAGACACGACTGCAGCCAGGTTGCCGCCTGCGCTATCCCCCGCCACGACAATCCGGTTCGGATCGATATGCAACAGCGCGGCATGTTCGGACAACCACTGCGTGGCCACAAAGCAATCTTCAGGCGCAGCAGGAAACGGCGCCTCCGGGCCTAGTCGATAATCGACCGAAGCGATTACCGCGCCGGTCAGCTTGCATAAAGCGCGGCAAAAGCTGTCGTGCGTCTCGATGTCACAAGACACCCAGCCGCCGCCGTGGTAATAAGCGATCAAGGGACGCGGGGGCTGCAGGCGCGCGCGCAGCGGCGCCTCCGGAAAATACAGTTTAACGGGGATTTCATTGCCGTCTGGACCTGCAACCTCCACGTACTGCGTCGCCGCAATGGAGCCGAATCCCGGATCCGGAAAACACATGGCCTTGCAGAAGCCGCGCATCTCGAGCGGATTCAACTCGCTGAAATTGTCGAATTTCATGTCGGTGGGCGCGGCCCGCATCGACTCCTGAATCTGTGGATCCAGGCGATCGAACATCGTGGGATCGAAAAGCATGATTATCTCCTTATGCGAATGAAGTCCGGTCGCGGCCGAGCACAGCGACTCGACCCCGGCAAAGGGATGGCATCGACGACTTGGTAAGCGCGATGACTCGCAACGAAGGCGCCCTTCAGGGCCGCCCCAAATAGCGCTGCGACAGCACATGGTAAGAAGGGAGACTCGTGGTGAGAATGACTTAACCGCTCACTGGAGAATGACAAATACGCTCTCCTGATACCCAGGTTGACAAGCCTTCTACCGAGGGCTAGTTTGCGCCGGAAAATATCGTCTAAAAGACTTGGCGAGGCAATTTGAATCCAGCACAGAGCCTTGCAGCTCGCCCAAGATGGGGGCGCTGCACGGTCGACTGCGCTGCCAGATGAAAATCGAATCATGCCGCCTGCAGCAAGACAGCCCCATATCACGCCCTGCATTACACAAAAGCTGATCCTTCAAACCGCCGCAACTATCGGCTTCAATCCGGGCACTGCGCCATTCGCCCAGCACCTGCCTCGCTCGACGCAGGACATTATTTTTCCGGCCGAATTTATTCCGCTATATCGTCAGTGCATGGCTGCGTTGTATCGTGCTTCCACATTGCAACCCATTCCCGACCATCCGAATGGCGCGCCAACATTCGATGAAGTCGAACTGTTCTGCGCCTGCTTGATTCACTGCGAAGACCTGGAAGCTGTTATCACCAAAGCCATCCGCTTTACTCGCTTTTTCAACATTCGCGGGGAAAGCATGGCACTCACTCTCGGGGCTAGGAACGCCTGCTTCCAAATGCATACTTACAACAAAGACCGCAGTCAGTCGGCCCTGCTATGCGATCTGTTTGGTTTGGGGTTCTTCAACAAATTATTCAGTTGGTTGATCGGCGAGCCGTTGCCGCTCTACCGTGTCGATACGGTTCACTCGCCACTGATTGAGCCCACGATCGCCGACTGTATTGTCGGTGGACCAGTGCAGTTCGGAGCTACCCATAACGCGCTGATCTTGCCGACGGAGCTGCTGCGCCGCCCTGTTGTGCGACGACACAAAGAATTGTCCGAATTGCTGCAGGCAACGCCCTTCGAATTGCTCGATATCTTGCCGCGTCCGACGCTTCCCCAGCAGATTGAACGTCTATTCCGTCGGCAGATGGCAGAAGGGCTCGCGCCGCCTTCCCAAGATCGCGTCGCCCAGTATTTTGGTGTTCCGGCCTCCACTCTTCGGCGCCACCTGGCACAACAGGAGACGTCCTATCAGAACCTGGTCGATCGCTGCCGCCTGGAGCGGGCCCAAGAACTACTGCGCGAGACGACCATGACCGTGGACGATATCGCCGCACAATTGGGGTACAGCGCCTCGAGTAGCTTCTCGCGCGCCTTTAAGGATTGGATGGGTTGCGCCCCCTCCCTCTACCGACTACAGGTCATCGAAAGCGGCGAAGCCGTTACTGCCACGATCGACCCTACGTTGTCACGCTAGATATCCTCCGCAGCCAGGCGCTGACGAATGTCGTCGCGCAGCGTCTGCTTGGCGACCTTGCCACCGGATACCAGCGGCAATTCGTCGAGGATGATCAGGCGCTCCGGATAGTTCTCCTTGGAGACGCCATTGGCCAGCAGGAATTCGGTGAGGGCGTCCAATGTCAGCGTGGCATCGGTGACCAGTGTCGCGTAGAGGCAGACCTTTTCGCCAAAAACGGCGTCCGGCATCGCGACCGCTGCCGCAGCGGTGATTGCCGGATGTGCTATGGCAGCTTCCTCGACGGCGGCCGCGCTGATGTTCTTGCCGCCCCGGATGATGAAATCACCGATGCGCCCGACCACCGTCAGGTAACCCTACTCGTCGATATGCACGATGTCCTCCATTTTCAGGAAGCCGTCGTCCGTGTAGAGCCGCTGGTTGGCGACCTCGTCGTTGAAATACCCCAACGAGGTGAGCGGCCCCTTGCAGAGGGGACGAGCCGTACCGGTTGTTGGCAGGCCCGAATGCGGATCGACCAATGTCACTGTCATTTCGGGAATGATCCGGCCCGCGGTGCGAAGGCGCCGTTCCTGTGAATCACGACAGGTCGTATAGCTGAGACCACCCGCCTCGTTCGAACCATAAAACTGCAACACGATGGCATCGGTCAGCGCCTCGAAACGTGCTGCGCGCTCGAACGGTACGGCCTCGCCGCCGGTATACAGCACACGCAGGTCATCGAGCTTGCAGCCCTCTTTTTCAATGGCGTTCAGCAGCATAATCAATTGCGTGCTGACTGCCGCCAGTACCGTGACGCGGTGGGTGGCCAATGCACGGATCAGCGCAGGCACGAAGAATTTTGGCAACAGGACGGTCGGCGCCCCCAACACGGCGGCGGTGAAATGGCCAAACCAGAGGCCGAAACCGACGCTGGCGGGTACCGCGCAGAGAAATACATCATCACAGGACAGCGGCGCACTGTCCTGCACGTACTCGGCAAAGCGCAGCCAGCGCGCCTCGTGATGTGCCACGCACTTGGGCATACCCGTGGTGCCCGACGTGGTGTTGATCAGGAATAACTCATTAGCCGCAAACCGGCGGGCCCGGTACATATCCGGCATGGCCGCACAGGGTAGGAGCGCGTGAATTCGTTGATCGATATCTACCCGAGCGCAAAAGTGATCATCAATCAGGAACAGGTTCCGAAGCACGGCATTGCCTTGATGCAATTGCGCAAAGAGTGGCTTTACTGCCAGTCCATTTCGCTCTGCTTGGCTCACTAGCGCGACCGCACCCGATGTTGCCAACACATGCGCGAGCTCTCGCTCGCCGGCGCGCGGCGATAGGCCCACCGCCACGAACCCGCCCTTCTCGCATGCGACCATGGCGACGTGCATCGCAATCCCATCCGGCAACCATAAGCCGATGCGATCGCCACGCTGGAGGCCCTGCTCGATCAAAAACAACGCGAACGCATTGGACGATTCGTGGTACTGGCGCCAGGTCAGGCTGCTGGGCGTACCCGCATCCTCCTGAATGAACGCAATAGCCTCGGGTCGCTGCAGGGCGTGGTGCGCAATGATGTCGGCCAACGTGGGCTGCGAATCCGCCGTGTCTTCTTTCGTCATAGGGAAATCCATCGTTACAGGTAGCGTGTTTGATCGACTACCCGCGATGATAAATACCTGTCCCGTGATGGGAATGACGGTTCTGCTCGAAGCGCCTGACAAATTCGCGCAGGGCCGCGATCAGTTATAGACGTAGACTGAAGACACCAGTTTGCGCAGCTCCCACTCGAAGCGGTCTGCCTCCTCGGCCAGCGAATGGTAGTGAAAAACCACATCGCCATTCGCGCGCTGCGTGACCTCGACATAACCCTGAATACCCGGAAAATCCTGGCCCGATTCGTACCACAGCGCCGGCCCCTCGAACTTCACCTTGTGCAGCTGCAGAAAGCGCAGATCATTCACGCTCAAGGCGCGCTTGGTCGCCATGTCGCTCATGAATGCGCGCTGGATGCCGACGAAGGCGCCGTCCGAGCCATATTCGCCCTGGTCACGAAGCCGCTTCAGGTAGGCAATGTCCTTTGCCACATCATTAACCTTGACTGGCTTCGTCTGGCGACGAAACTCGTATGCGATTTCAGCCACGGAGCGGTTCAGTAGCAAGTGATGATCGAGCTCGGCGCGGCGATCGATCACTGCATTGCCCAAGTAGTTGCGGCCAAGCGGCCACTCTTTCAGCTGGCGTAGATTGAAAATACTATAGATTCTCAGGTCCGCATCCGTACGGACCGCGGCGGACAGTGCCCAGGCCTTCCATGCCAAGGCGCAAACGATGTCCGACGTTTTAATACCTGCCTTCTCGTCGCGAACCCGCCCCACGTAACTGTCGAACACGTCCTCGTCAAAGACGATTTGGCTGTGTGCAAATTGGCGGAGGTCCTCGACCGAATCGTCCCCTGCTACTGCCTTGTCTACCGAAACTAGATGAAGCCCTGCGGAAGGACGCTGTCCATCGCCTTTGGCCAAGCCCGCCAGTGCCTCTCGCCCCACGGGCGCCGAATGCGCTGGGCCGCCGTTGTATATTTCACCGAGATTCACGAGGAAGTGAATCAGCGATACCCCATCCAGGTGACTGTGGGTGGTACGAATACCCAATGTGCAGGCGCCGTCTGCGAACTGCGTAATGCGAAACCCGAGTAACGGCAGCTGTTGCTCGATCAGCGTCTGCGCATCCATCGACGCGTGCGCCAGCGGAAACTCGCGTAGCGGCAGCGTCGCGATCCGATGGGCCGCCGGCAACGGTCCCCGCGCTTGTTGTACTACGAGCTGCACACCCGCTTCGGTGCGC
>Ga0207122_1128_pt2 | contig 12437 bp, 12 predicted proteins | sample Alteio_BWMinHeat_38_FD_153504 | JGI IMG/M metagenome (GOLD analysis project Ga0207122, IMG submission 153504) | Enriched cells from forest soil in Barre Woods Harvard Forest LTER site, Petersham, Massachusetts, United States -... | ecosystem: Environmental > Terrestrial > Soil > Temperate forest >... | reverse complement strand
CCAACCCATTGTTCAGGACATCAACATTCATCCTTTCAATGGTCTGACCTCTTTTACACATGGCAATAAGCTAAAGACCCAGAAGACCTTCGATAGCGCTGGACGTTTAACGCAACTGAATATTCAGGGCACACAATCACTAACCGATGTGCACTACACCTACAACACAGGTCCCCGAATCCAAAAACAAAACAATACCACTTATAGCTACAGCAGTTTTGGCGCATTAATTTCAAGCCTCAATATTCCAAACCCCATACCAACGTCCTCAATCCAACGCGACATCCTAGGCCGAACCACTACAGACACCCATTTCCTCTACACCTACACCCCAGAAAGCCAAATCGAAACCATCACCGAAGCTAAATCCCATCACCTGATCGCTCGATATGCCTATAACGCCCTCAACCAACGCATCAGCAAAACCGTATTTGCAGATAACAACCGTTCCACAACAACCTACTTCCTCTGGCAAAATAACCGCGTGGTAGCTGAAATCAATGACACAGGACACATCACCGCTCAATACCTGTACCTTTCAGAAGGCAGTCAGGCCATGCCCATAGCTAAGCTGGAATCTCAGGCAAACCAACCCGAACGCCTGTTGGCCATTCATACCGATCACCGTGGTGAACCTTTTGCCATGACGGATGCAGATCAAAAAGTAGTATGGAAAGCCACACTAACGCCTTGGGGAGCAGCCGAGCAGATTGAAGGGTCTGCCACCCTAAATTTGAGATTGCCCGGACAGTACTTTGATCAAGAATCTGGGCTGCATGATAATGTTCATCGTAGTTATGATCCTCGACCAGATTCGCCGAACTTTGGGCGGTATTTGCAGCCTGATCCATTGGGCTATCCGGATGGGCCGGATGCGTATTTATATGCGAGTAGTGATCCGGTTAATCGGGTTGATCCGTTGGGGCTGTATGAGGAGGATGTGCATTATTATATGACGTATTTTTTGGCCGTCATGGCAGGCATATCTGAAAAGGATGCTTGGATAATTGCTACAGCAGATCAATACATTGATGATAATAGTTTTACAGAGCCTTACGGGACAGGAGGCAGTAACTTCAGCGCTCGGCAAGATTATCACTTTACTCAAACAGGCCATGATCCAATCCAAAAAACTGATGAGACAGATACTTCATATGATATTAACCGGGTTGGAGATCCTTATAAGAAAAACCCTCAGCTTCAGCGCTTACATGGATATGCAATGAGTGCTCCTACTCCTTGTGCAAAAGATCAATTTTATGGCGAATATTTACACGCATTTGAAGATACTTTTGCACATCGTGATGCAGAGGATGAACCCTATTCAATCAATGTTGGCCACTTATCAGGTGGACATAACCCAGACCATACCTATAACTACACCGATAGTCTTGGGCGAAAATGGAGATATAATGAATCTCGTACGCTTGAAATGGAATATGAGGTTTTTTCGAACTTCAAAAAGGATTTTCCAAATACTACCAACTCCTCCATTCGATGGAAAGATATTCAAGATACTCTAGAAGCGTTTAACAAAGATAAAACGGCACCTGATTCTGAAGGGCATTTCTCTATTAGCAGCACAAAAATAGCATTGCTAAATACAAGATTAAAAAACCTTGGATTCTCTACGCTCTCTATATATGATAAATCTCTTGGTGCAAAATGCCGTACAGCCAATCTCAAAAACGATAATGGCAAGCCACTTAAACAATCTGATTACCCTGGCACTATTCTTCAAACAGATTACGCCTTTTACAACCAGGACTCAAAATGCGAAAAGCCAAAATAGCATTATCATTTATAATAATTTTGAACTCTCATTCATTATATGCTAAAAATACAAGCTGCATTGAAATAAGAAATCCAGAACACACAACATCCCATGAGAAATATACAATTGAAAAACCGGGAAACTATTGCCTAAAAGAAGACTTACATTCTAGATGGGACTTCGCTGACCATAGTGCAGAAGGCGTAATGGTTGTTATTGCATCTGGAAATGTTACCCTAGATTTAGAAGGCCACACACTTGGACGTGGTATCCTATTTAGAAATTCAGGAGGATATGGGATTCTTATTAATGAATTTTTAGGGCGTACTGCTCTCTTTCCTGCTTACAATTCTGAGGATAGAATACGAAAAAATAAAATTAGGAATGTGGTTATAAAAAATGGAACGCTTCAAGATTTCAAAGTTGGGATTTTCAGACAACTACCCACTTGCTGTCTTGGCCCTTATACAACTCCTGTTCAACCCACTTATAATCCGGTTAATAAAACCTATGACTTTAAAGACGACAATATCTCCATTAAAAATATTATTTTCAAAAGAAACGAAGATAATTTTATTTTTGAAGAATTTAAATGGGTTGTGGAAAAGCACTAATTGGGCAGGTTATTGAACTACTCTCGCATCTCTTTTTCACACTTTTCAAAAGCATTCGAGTTACACTTTACATTTCATACCTTATTGGTAATTGTAGTATGTAACCCCCTAATAGCTTGCAAAACTTGATATGGCATTCCTTAAAATGCATGGTTGCAAGACGCGACCCCATGATTTCGCGACCCCATGATTTCGTTGGAGTCGTTTGGGGAGTTGGATTATTCCTTTTTGCCCTGAGGTTAGCAGGAGCGGGCCATGGATGGGGATCAGCTATGGCATTTGGATTTTTAGCTATTGTTACTACGCCATTGTGCATATTGGTTACTATTCAAAGAAACGAAGTTCGTCGTAGTACAGTCAAATTATTTTTTAACTCATTAATAGTATTAGATATCCTTCTGGTGTTATCAATATTTTCAGAAGGATTTCATTATTTTATGAAAGTATACCCAGGTTCTCTTATTTGGGTCGCAATCTGGTTTACGCCACAAGTTGTATTTTTCGTATTCTATCGAAAATAGGATTGTTGCTAGATGCAAGGAAGTCAATATCTTAAGATCATAAGTTTTTTACTTGTCTTTTAGTGGGATCAATTGAAATTTTTTGGGCTGTATTATGTGTTTCTTGTGGTTAGCATTAAATGCATCCGTTTAACGATCATTAACATTGTCAGTATAAGATTAATTGCAATAAAAATGGTGATGGGTGTAATGATAAGGCTTTCTATATTTTTATATGAATTTTTATCGCTTATAGCCGTGTCTGTAAGGCATAACAGAATTAAAAATATTGAGCAAATAATAGAGTAGCTTATGTTAAAATAAAGTTCGCTCAGTATCCTTTTCTTTATATCAAAATTAGAATCTTCATTTGTTCTTTCATCAAGTTTTACCTCTTGATCATAAACTAAGACCAAAACTGATAGTAGAAGCGCAGTCAAGATGGCACCAAAATTTACAAGCAAAGAGGAAATATCTTTGTTTAATGTAAAAGAAGTTATAACTCCAAATGCGGAAATAAGAAATGGAGAAATGAAAAAAGTAAATATATCTGATCTAGATAAGTTTCCTGAGGAATCTTTTAGAGTGTTCACATGTCCAATTAATATGTCTTTTACATTAATTTTACTGCTCATGAGATTTCTCCTTTAATTTGGATATAATTTTTCTTTAAATTCTCCGATTATTTCTCTGCACCATTTGTTCATTGATTCAAAGACTGGATTTCCAAATAATATCTCAACATCATCGCTTACTTCTATTTCACAAATAGATTCTAGCGCATTTTTTCCTACTGCGAAGGTTCTTTTTCTTCCATTTAGTTCTACTACGGTTTTTACTTGTTCACATAGCTCACTCAAAATCTCAACGACTTTTGATTGTTCGCTGTTTTTATCTCTGAATATTTTAAACTCTCCAAATGTTCCTCCTCTAGATGGTTTTATTGAGGTTGTTATTGTTAATTCATTTTCTTCGTGGCCAAGTTTTTTAATTTTATCGGCGATATCATTAAGGTTATTGAATTTTATTAGCTTAATTTCTTTTGTGTTTGCTTCTTGCCATTTATTTAGGGATTTTTCGTAAGAAATAGGATTCATTTGAATGGTGAGGTTTGTTTTAGATTTAAAATATTCTCTAAATAAATCAAAAAATAATGTTTTAATACCATTGCCTCTGTAACTGTGAAATAATATTATTGCTTCATTTTTTCCTTTTGGGATGTCAAAATGTATATAGTGCTTTATTATTTCAGCATGTTGTTCTGCTTTTTCAAAATCGACCCCTCCTGTTGATGTGTTTATAATGTCTGATTTTATTCCGTAGTGACCTACTAGCATCCATCCATAAAATTCACGCGCATTATCATTCCATACTACATTTTGAAATCCAAAAACAATTTTTTCATTCTCTTTGAAATCATATATGTTGGATTTTGATGTAATGTAATCTTTTAAAAGGATATACATATCGTTTTGCCCAATTTTATCTAGGACACGAAATTTTTCTTCTGTCTTTTTTTCAGTCAACGAAGGATCAAAACATCTTAATAAATATGGTGATACAGAATGCATTTAAACCTCTCTTTTTATGGAATCTAAAATTATAAATACTTTGAATTTAAGTTATGAAAGCTGAAAGTAAATATTGCAATCTTAAAATTGGGGTTAAAAACAAATCAATGGAGTTAGGCTCGGATGGAGTCCATACTTCTTGTGATTTATAGGTTCATACATTCGGGATTTCGCGACAAAGAAGTAAGATAGCCTAAACCTAGACAACCTGGAAGATATGTCTACGACAAGACGGCGATTCTTTCCCCCCAAAAAGCGATCCCCAGTCACCTGTGATACCATACATTCTATATAGGCATAGATTTTTATGGGGTGTGCAATGGATGTGTTATTGGCAAATCCGCGTGGGTTTTGTGCAGGGGTGGATCGGGCGATTGCCATTGTTAGTCGTGCGCTAGAACAGTTTGGTGCCCCAATTTATGTGCGTCATGAGGTGGTTCATAACACACACGTTGTGAATGAGCTTAAAGGGCGTGGAGCGATATTTATTGAAGAGCTTCACGAAGTACCTGAAGGCAGTATTCTGATTTTTAGTGCGCATGGTGTATCCCAGGCTGTGCGAGAAGAAGCCGCAGCGCGTGGTTTTAAAGTGTTTGATGCAACATGTCCCTTAGTGACTAAAGTGCATTTGGAAGTGACTAAGCTCCATGCAGAAGGCCATGAAATTATTATGATCGGCCATGCAGGCCATCCTGAAGTTGAAGGAACCATGGGGCAGGTTGAGTTTGGGATCTTGCTGGTAGAAACAGTAAATGATGTGGCAAGCATACAGGTTCAAAACCCTGAGAAGCTGGCCTATGTAACACAGACAACGCTCTCTGTAGATGATGCTGCAGCCATTGTAGAGGCCTTGAGGGTACGGTTTCCCGCTATTCAGGGGCCAAAGAAAGACGATATTTGTTATGCCACACAAAATCGGCAGGATGCGGTGAAGTTTATGTCGCCTCAGTGCGATGTGGTGATTGTGATTGGTTCTCCATCCAGCTCAAACTCGAATCGACTACGTGAAGTGGCTGAACATCGTGGTATACCTGCGTATCGTATTGATCATCCAGATCACCTGGATGCTTCATGGATTGAAGGTAAAAAGCGCATTGGCGTTACCGCAGGAGCTTCAGCGCCCGATATTTTAGTGCAGCAGGTGGTTGAGCGGCTTAAAGCCATGGGGGCAGCACGTGTTCAAGAAATGGATGGTATTGAAGAAAATGTTATTTTCTCTTTGCCTAAAGAGTTAAGAGTGGATTTGCAGAACTAATGGTCGTGTTGAGAACTTTGATTTGTGCGCGTGTGGCATTGCCTTCGTCTAGCATTCCTGCAAATAGCTGGTTTTTATTCTGATGGCGCAGTATTTTTGGGTACACCCAGATGACCCGCAGCCTCGTATGTTAAAGCAAGTGGCTGCGTGTGTTCAGCGAGGTGGGATTATTGCCTACCCTACAGATGCGGGATATGCATTGGGCTGTGGTTTGGGATTCCCAGATGCAGTTCAACGTCTTCGAGACATTCGTCGGCTGGGTGAGAAGCATTATTTTACGTTGTTGTGCCGCAATCTGGCCGAGTTGGGCCAATATGCGCAGATGGATAATGCTGCTTTTCGTCTTGTAAAACGCCTGACTCCTGGGCCATATACCTTTATATTGCCTGCAACAAAAGAGGTACCACGCAAACTTCAGCATCCTAAACGGCAAACCATCGGAGCGCGCATTCCTGATCATGTTGTGGTACAGAATTTATTGAATCAGATAGATGGGCCGTTATTAAGTACAACCTTGCGTTTACCAGGTGAAGAGTTGCCAGAGCAAGAGGGGTGGGTTATTCACGAGAAACTGGATGCATTGATCGACATGATCTTGGATGATGGTAGTGGAAGCGATACAACGCCGACTACTGTGATCGATTGCTGTGAATTGCCACCTGTGGTTATTCGAGAAGGCAAAGGGGCTGTTGATGTTTTATAGTGGTGCTTATAAAACATTTGAGCTTTGTTTACGTCATTTATTATTGTTAACCAAATGGGTCTTGCATGTTTGCTGATCGTGTTTTATCGGGTATGCGCCCATCGGGGCGTTTGCATGTGGGTCATTTTCACGGCGCATTAAAAAATTGGGTGCGTCTCCAGCATGAGCACGAGTGTTTATTTTTTGTGGCCGACTGGCATGCGTTAACAACACATTATGAAACACCTGAGGTTATTCAAGAAAACGTTTGGGATATGATTATTGATTGGTTGGCAGCAGGGGTTGATCCTACGCAGTCGACATTATTTATTCAATCAAAAGTTCCTGAACATGCTGAGCTGACGCTATTGCTAGGAATGATTACATCGCTAGGCTGGCTGGAGCGGGTGCCTACGTATAAAGATCAGCAGCAAAAATTGAAAGATAAAGATCTTTCAACATTTGGTTTTTTGGGTTATCCATTGATGCAAGCTGCGGATATTCTGATTTATCGTTCTGCCTGGGTGCCCGTTGGTGAGGATCAGATTTCCCATCTCGAATTGACACGTGAGTTAGCCCGCCGATTTAATCATACGTATGGAAAAGAGCTTGGCTTTGCTGAGAAGGCAGAAGCTGCAGTCAAAAAATTGGGTAATAAACGTGCGAAGTGCTATGAAGAGCTTCGTACGCGGTATCAGGAACAAGGAGACACAGAAGCACTAGAGGCTGGGCGTGCGCTGATTGAAGAGAGTCAGCACTTAAGCGTGGCTGATCGAGAGCGTCTTTTTGGGTATTTGGAAGGGCAAAACAAAATGATTTTGCCAGAGCCGCAACCGCTTTTAACGGATACCCCAAAAATGCCAGGCTTAGATGGGCAGAAAATGTCAAAGTCGTATAACAATACGATTTTACTGCGGGAAGATCCTGCGGTGCTGACTCAAAAAATCAAACGGATGCCAACAGATCCTGCGCGTGTTCGTAGAACAGATGCAGGAGAGCCTTCGCGGTGCCCCGTTTTTCCATTGCATGAAGTGTATAGCGATGACAGTACTCGGGAATGGGTCATGCAAGGATGTAGGAGCGCAACGATTGGGTGCCTGGAATGTAAGCAACCCTTGATCGATAAGATGATTGAAGAGCAAGCGCCGATGCATGAGCGTGCGCAGCCTTACTTGGACGATCCTGTTTTAGTGCGTAATATTGTAGCTGATGGTTGTGAACGCGCCAGAAAAATGGCTCAAGATACGATGCGGGATGTACGCGAGGCAATGGGGCTTAGTTATGGTTAAAACTCGAAGTGTGAGAGTGATGAAGCAATGGATATTTATTGTATTGTCTCCATTGGCTTTGCAAGGTTGTGTAGGTACCTTGGTAGGGGCTGTTGTTGATACAACGATTGAAGTTGCAAAAGTACCATTTAAAGTTGGGAAAGCAGTTGTGGATGTGGCTAGTAGTGATGAAAAGAAGGATAAGTAAATACTCAAATCCTAAGAGGTATCTATGAGTGGGGGCGTTGTTATAGCATCCCCACTTCCTTGGGAAATCAGAGACTATGGCCAAACAGACTATACCCCGATGTGGCAGGCCATGCGTGAGTTTACAGATCATAGAGATGCAGAGACTAGAGATGAGTGCTGGTTGACGCAGCATGCCCCTGTTTATACGCTGGGATTAAATATTCGCCCAGAAAATTTACCGCTGAATGATAGTATTCCTGTAGTTGAGACGGATCGAGGAGGGCAGATTACCTATCATGGCCCTGGGCAGTTTATTGTGTACATATTGCTTGATTTACGTCGTCGTCGCTTAGCTGTGAAAGAGTTGGTTTCGCGGTTTGAGCAAGGTACCATCACATTTTTGTCGCATTTAGGAATTGAGGCACATTTAAATCCAGGGGCTCCGGGTGTGTATGTTAATGGCGCTAAAATTGCCTCACTAGGATTGAAAATTCGCAGAGGGTGTACCTATCATGGCTTGAGTTTAAATGCTGATATGGATTTAACACCCTTTGAATGGATTCGTCCTTGTGGTTATGAAGGGCTTCGTGTAACCCAATTGCATGATCATGGCGTGAACCAACTGAGCATGCCCATTTTGCATCAGCAACTGGCAAAGACATTGTTGGATACGATAGATAGACCTACATGAATCTAAACATTCAAGGAAAGAGTTTTCAGCATGATTAAATCGGATAAATGGATACGCCGTATGGCGCAGAGCCATGGCTTAATTGAGCCTTTTGAGCCAGGGCAAGTTCGGCATGCTCAAGATGGCCAGAGGGTTGTATCCTATGGAACGTCAAGCTATGGATATGATATTCGGTGTGCAGATGAGTTTAAGATTTTTACAAACATTAATAGCACCATTGTAGATCCCAAAAATTTTGATGAGAAAAGTTTCGTTAATTTTAAGGGGGATGTATGTATTATTCCACCTAATTCATTTGCCTTGGCACGCACGGTGGAGTATTTCCGTATACCTCGTAATGTATTGACAATATGTTTGGGGAAAAGTACCTACGCGCGTTGCGGAATTATTGTGAATGTTACGCCATTTGAACCCGAATGGGAGGGGCATGTAACGCTTGAGTTTTCAAATACAACGCCACTTCCTGCAAAAATTTATGCGAATGAAGGTGTTGCTCAAGTGATCTTTTTTGAAAGTGATGAGGTGTGCGAAACCTCATATGCAGATCGAAGCGGGAAGTATCAAGGGCAGCAAGGCGTAACGTTACCGCGCCTTTAAAGGATCAGGTGTGACCATTTAATCTGAGTTTCTTAATTTATAGTGTTTATTTGCTTTTAAACGTAGCTATTATTTTCTATATTCAAATAGATAACAAATATTTTTGAATAAGATGAGTTTATTGAGAGAAAGTACCTTATGTCTACAGAATCCCCTCAACATGATCACCTGCAACGCATACTTTTAAATAATGGCACAGTACGAGGCCAATATGTTCATCTGGATGATACCTTGCGAGAGGTTTTTGAACGTCGCCGTTATCCTGAAGGATTAATGCCTATTCTGGCGGAGTTGGCTACAGTATCTGTAATGATTGCTGCAGGACTCAAAAGAGGAAGTTTAATTGTTCAGTTGCATGGCGAGGGCGCATTAAGATTACTGGTTGTAGAGGTTAATTCGGCTTTGCAGGTACGAGCGACAGCCGAATGGATGCATGAGCTACAGCCAGGTACGCCACTGCCTGATTGGTTAGGGCCTGATGCGAAGTGTGTGATTACTCTAGATCCTCAACAGCCGAATACGCAGATGTATCAAGGTATTGTGCCTGCAGACCAGTCATCCATTGCAAAGATGCTAGAGGGCTACCTTGAGAATTCAGCGCAATGCCCAACTCGTGTATGGCTGGGGAGCGATGGAGTGACTGGCGCCGGTTTATTGCTACAGCGTTTACCATTATCAAGCAAGCAGGCTAATAATGCAGAGAGCGAAGATCAGCACGAAGCTTTTTGGGAGCATGCCGTTACGTTGGCTGATACGGTGACAGTAAATGAGTTGAATACCTTACCTGGCCATGAGTTGCTTTGGCGTCTTTTCAGCTCAGAGGGTGAGGTTCGCGTATTAGCGCCACAGCCCGTTAGTTTTTTTTGTAGTTGTAACTAAGAGCGTGTGCTGTACACGCTTCAAATGTTGGGCCAAGAAGATGTGCAATCCCTTTTTGAAGAGCAGGATGGGGAAATTAGTGTTGATTGCCAATTCTGTGGCAAGCATTATGTGGTCGGTGCACATCACTTAGAAAAGCTATTTAGTCCTGAAGAGGCTGAGAGTGCTCGTACATCTCATCCCGGCTCAAGCTCTCAGCACTGATGCATTGCTTCGTGTATTTTTCTCCCTCTATTCCTAAAGGTTCTTAATACCACCTTGCGGTAGAGAAAATATAGGCCATATTAGATGCATAAAAATTGTATGCAGAGCGCGTCTGCATCGTTTTCATAGTGATGGTTCATGCTAACAATGGCCTACTTTTTGATTGTTTTCTATTCCTTTTTGTGCTTTTAAAATTCCAAAAAAACATATATATTTATGTTAAGAATCAATTATTTATTGGCGTTATGGGAACTGATTAGTTTTGGTGTTTGTTGACCAAAATGAGTTTTTCTTGATAAATAGGTACATAAAACCAGTGAGAAAACAACTGGGAAGGTTGCGTACTTGTCTATCAGGGAGGCGCTACTACTACAATGGATTTGTCCAAGACCATTGAGAAAGGTTCCTATATGGGCGCTCAACATATGCTAATGATTGGTAAAACCAAGCGGAAGAAGGAGCATTCAGAGGTCTTGCCGGAGCGACAAGTGCACTCCTATGACGTCGCAGATTTGGTACTAGAGTATCTTGAGCAACTTGGCGTCGAGTATATTTTTGGTGTTCCGGGAGGGGCTATTGAGCCTCTGTATAACGCACTTGCACGAAGTCGTCGAAAAGGTGGCATACGCCCAATCGTGGCGCGACATGAGACGGGTGCTGCATTTATGGCGGATGGTTATACACGCGAAACAGGAAAGCTCGGAGTATGCTGTTCAACTGCGGGGCCAGGTGCTACGAATTTAATTACAGGCGTAGCCTGTGCCTATGAAAATAATATTCCGATGCTGGTGATTACTGCTCAGCCTGCATTAACGAATTTTGGACGTTATGCGCTTCAAGAGTCTTCATGTACGGGAATTAATACCCTTGGAATGTTTTCTCACTGCACTCGTTACAATTCCCTGGTTTCCCATTCTAAACAATTAGAATTTAAGTTGGCGGATGCTATACAACACGCCATGAAGATTTCGCCGGGGCCCGTACACTTGTCTATTCCTAGAGATGTTTTTAGCAGCCCAAGCGTTGTTGAAGCACCTTCCTTTGATTTACGGCCTCTTATGGTTCGCTCTTCTGTGATTGATGAAGATAGAGTTGAGCTATTGCACCAAATGTTAGCGAATGCTAAACGCGTTGTGCTTTTGATTGGTAGTGGATGTGGAGAGGCCATTGGATATATTCTTCAGTTTGCTGCATTAAAAGACATGGTTTTTGTGACCACTGCGGATGGAAAAGGGTTGGTGAGTTCCCAGCATCCTCTTTATCGAGGCGTATTTGGTTTTGGTGGGCATAAATCAGCGGAAGCACTGATTGAAGATAAAACAGTAGATTTAATCCTGGCGGTTGGGGTGAGTATGGGGGAATGGAACAGCGGGGCATGGAACAAATCTCTGCTAAGTGAACGGCTGATTCATGTGGATGCATTAGATGCTCATCTTGTTCGTACCCCAATGGCGGGTTTGCATGTGCAAGGGCGTATTCAGACTGTGTTTAGACGTCTCGTAAGTAAGGTATCTGGGGTGAGGGCAAGTTTGGCACTTAACAAAAATGAACAGGAGGCCTTGCAGGTTCAAGCACCTGTGTTATGGAATCCAGATGTCTTAATTGTTGACCTTGATAAATATAATAGTGATGCGTCACCTATGAAGCCTCAACGCCTGATGCGTGAATTGGGGCACCTTTTTCCACATGGTACGCGATTTTTAGCGGATGCTGGTAATGGTGCTTTTTGGGCTACGCACTATCTTCATCCCTTGGATCGCAGAGCTTGGGAAAGGCGGTTGGATGTTGAAAAACGGAAGGTGACGTCAGGCAGAAGGAGGTCAGAAGGAGGGTGGTTGAGAATTACCTCTGATTTTGCCCCCATGGGTTGGGCTATTGGTGCATCAGTGGGTACTGCTGCGGCTAATCGGGATGTACCTGTGGTATGTATCACAGGAGATGGTAGTCTATTAATGAATGGGCAGGAGATTTCTACTGCTGTAGCAGAAGGGCTGACGGTTATTTTTGTTATTTTGAATGATTCTGCTTATGGAACCGTTAAGCATGGTCAACGCCTAGGTGGTGGTGAGCCTATTGCGTATGAGTTACCACTGACTGATTTTGCGGCACTGGGACGAGCATTAGGAGCTGAGGCACATACAATATACAGTCCGAAAGATTTTAATGGGATTGATATAGATGCTATGTGTCGGCGCAAAGGGCCTACTGTATTG
>Ga0207122_1137_pt1 | contig 12483 bp, 14 predicted proteins | sample Alteio_BWMinHeat_38_FD_153504 | JGI IMG/M metagenome (GOLD analysis project Ga0207122, IMG submission 153504) | Enriched cells from forest soil in Barre Woods Harvard Forest LTER site, Petersham, Massachusetts, United States -... | ecosystem: Environmental > Terrestrial > Soil > Temperate forest >... | reverse complement strand
TCAACGCCAGCGTCGAGGAAGGACGATTCAAAGCACAATCGAAAAAGCTTTGAGTGAGTTGTGTCAGGAGTCGATTGCCTTGGTAGGCGGGGGGCGCACCGATTCGGGAGTTCATGCCCTCGCACAAGTTTGTCACTTTAAAACCTCCAAGAAACTTGAGCCTTCACAGATATTGAAAGGGTTGAACGGCCTTACTCCGCGCGACATCTCGATTCATCGCGTTGAGGAAGTTTCCGGAGATTTCCATGCCCGCTATTCCGCCATCGCTCGACGTTATGCTTATTTTATATTGAACAGGCCTGGCAATTCCGCCGTTTTTCACCGCACCATTCAGTGGGTTCCGACTCCGCTTGACGAGAAAGCCATGAACAAAGCCTGCCGGTATTTAGTCGGAAAAAAAGATTTCACCAGCTTTTGTACATCGGGCTCCGATCGAAAAAACATGATCACACGCATTAAGAAAGCATGGTGTGTTCGAGGGAAAAACGGACTCAAAGTTCCTTTCTCGCATTTAGATCAGCATCTCATTACATTTTATATTGAAGCCGAAAACTTTCTTCACAACATGGTCCGCATTATCGTCGGAACGTTGCTTGAAATCGGTCAAGGAAAACGAAAACCGGAAGAACTGAAAGAACTCATCGCAAAACGGGACCGCAAAGCTGCAGGCCCTACTGCAGCGCCCAAAGGGCTTTTCTTGCTTGGCATTGATTATCCGAAGAAAATCAAACCAAGGAAACCCCGTCTGAAATGAAAAAGGCTCTGCTGTTTTTTCTCTCTTTCTTCTTCATAACAAATCTTGCGGCTCCCCAATCCCCTCCCCCAACCATCCAAGTGATTCTTTATGAAGGACGATCGATCCGTATCGGGTCCGGCGCGCCGTTCACCATCGGAGGCAAAACATTTCCTTCAGGTGATTTGCCGGTGGATCTCGAAAATGGGATGCTGCGCGTGGAAAACGAAATGTTCGGAGCCAAAACGATTGTCGAACCATCTTCTCCGCTGGCCTATCTCACCGTAAATGGAAAACCATATCGAGGGAGATTTCTTTTGTCGATTATCGGAAACCTGATTCGTGTGGTGAACGACGTCGGAATTGAAGAATATTTATATGGAGTCATCCCAAAAGAAATGCCGGGCGCCGATTTGGAAGCACTGAAAGCGCAAGCCGTTGCGTCCCGAACCCTTGCGGTGAACGCCATGCTTCGATCTCGGGAAATTCGCGCTACAGTCAGTCAACAAGTTTATGGCGGCGTGGAAGCCGAAAAAGCGATCACGAATCAAGCAGTTGACGACACCCGTGGGATGGTGCTGACTTTCCGAGGCCATTTAGTGGCCTCACCCCTTTTTTCAAGCACGTGCGGCGGACGAACCGAATCGAATCGAGATGTTTTCGGAAAAGCGGTCCCATATCTCGTGAGCGTACTGGATACCGACACCGTGGTCGAAGATCCTTATTGCACTCCATCCCCTTACTTCCACTGGACCGTGACTTGGACTTCGGAACAATTGATGGATAATCTCCAGCCGTATGGAGTTCATGGCAAACTCCTTGATTTAATCCCAATGGAAACAGACGCCGCAGATCACGTAAAAATGCTCTTGGTAAGAACCACCGAAGGGGACTGGCGATTCAGAGGCTTTGCCATACGCAAGATTTTGATGCGGCCGGATCGAAGGTTACTGTACAGCACTTGGTTTACCTTGACCAAAACAGTCGATAACGGTCAGTGGAGTTTCACGGCGGATGGACGTGGAGAAGGTCACAGTGTGGGGCTCTGCCAGTGGGGAGCCATCGGAATGGCAAGACGCGGAAAGGATTACCGCGATATTCTGGCTCATTATTATCAAGGCACAAGCTTGGAGGTGGGCAACCAATTCTCTTTTGGCGCAAAAGACCTCGAGATGCCGACGATCCTGCCCAAATAGAACAAGGGGCGAAGAAGAAGGGCTCGAAGGGAAAGCTTTCCGAAAAACGGTTGAGCCCGCGAATTCCGCATGCCATCAGCGTTCGCTCCAAGCAGCTTCCGGGCTATCGCGCCATTGCGCGCGACATCTCGTCCGGCGGAATCCGGATTGAGATGACCGGAATGGTTCCCGAAGGAGAAAAGCTCGACATTACGCTCGATCTTGATCTCATTAATGCCACCGTCACCACCACGTCGCAAGTCATTTGGATTCGTGAAGTGGCCAGAAAAGCGAAATACGAAGCAGGGTTACGCTTTATTTCGCTCACCACCGAAGCGCAAACTTATCTTTCCAATTATATTAACATCGTGAAGGTTTCGCTCGACAAGTTTCTCTAGCCTCAACTTGACCGGCTACTTGTTGGAAGTCGCAAACAAATCTATATACCTCGCTCATTCTCGACGACCATCCATGGTCGTCTCCGAGGTGCGGATGGCAAACAACATCCATGCCGTTTGCTCGTCCGCAATACCGCTCGGTATATAGTTTTGTTTGCTCCTTATCAACACAAACCGGTCAAGTTGGATCCGACAAACTTCCATGATCTAAATTAGTGGAAACTGGATCGAGGCGAATAAAGAAATGCCATTCAAGCCAAAAGAGCAACAAAATGTAGCCAATGGTAGCCATGAAAAGAGATGCGAGGAGCGGGATCAAGACCCAATCAGAGAAATTGACGCCAGGCGGCATTATTACAGGCATAACGACACCAATAAGAACAACGAGCGGAATAAAAGCCAGAATTTTCGGAAAGCGATCAAGCCAAAACTTAGAAACAACAATTTTCTTGTGGCAACGGTTACACTCAAAGGGGACCGGATCCTCAGGTTTCCCTTTCGCGGCTTTGGTGAGCCGCAGCCAAAACGATACTTGTTGTTTGCAATACGGGCAGGTCGGCATCTTTAGATTTTATCCAGCGCTTCCACCCATTGATCTTCGGTAAATCCGGATTGCCGAATAATGGAGCGCAATGTTCCAGGATCAATAGACTTGGCGATTCCATCAACGGTTACCCTGGGCGATCTTGGATTATCGGCTTTCTTCCATTGCTGGTGACTTCCAGTCTGCCGGTCAATCTGAAAGCCAAAGAATTTGAGAATTCGAAGAACGTCTTTCCCATTGAGTCCTTTGAGCCGATTGTGCATTTACTGTGCGGACGTCATTTTACGCGTTGACAAAATTGAAATTGGCCCGTGGTTTTGTGTGTTGCAGGTTTTGTATTTTTGCCCAATGCTCCCAATACTCCGCCGGAGCCGGCCTGCGAAGCGATGAGAAATCCCCATCCTCAAGAACTGACTCCAAATACATCTTGACGGAGTCCTGCAGATTTTTTTCCGCTTCGTGGCCGGTTTTGCCCTCTGTAATAATATCCAACTCCAAACAAATAGCCAGCCACTTGTCAGACTCCTGGCTTTTCCGAACAAGCACGTTGAACGAGAATTCAGGACCTTTTTTGAAAAAGAAACTCAATACAGCACCCCATTTACGACTACATTCATTATACCCCATGAGGGGGGCACTCTGTCAAGCAGGCTGATGACTATACCTGATTCTTAGCTCTTTCCGAGGCATCAAGTAGGCCAAAGAGCGTATTAGGCGAATAATCCTGAGGTCAGGTTTTTTGATTACGGCTCATCCAACAGACTCAATCAAGGCGGGTGAAATGATATGGAAAAAATCAAAGTAATTCATGATGTCGTTGGTCATACTCTCACGATCTGGCTTGAGGACCCCAATAAAGAAGTGACTTGTGAGGAGACGACGGAAGAAGTTGTCTTGATTAAAAACAGGGAGGGTGCAGTGATTGGTTTTGAACTTTTGCATTATGAACCGCCGGGCAGCCAGCCTTCCGGTTTAACCGTGGAGACGATCGTAACCTCCGGAGCTTAACAGACTTTTGTTAAAGTGGGACGAAGGGAAGATTGAGAGGAAGATAGGTTTTGTAATGCCTAGGGAAAAGTCGTTTTTAGGGATTCTTGAGGCATTCGTCGTGGTTATCCACGTTGCGCAGGTAAAGTGAGCCGCTGTCTTTGTACTCCCAGGTAATTCGGTATTTCTTGTCAACATACGCTTCAAACACAGTTTCGCTGAAAAAGCCTTGCGCATTTCTGACTTTGTGAGTCCGCAGGGCCGGATGTCTTGGGTTGTCGCTCAAATGAAGCAGGCATTTTTCAAGCTTGGCTTTGATTTCCTTCGATAGCCTTTTGGATTGTGCCGTAAACTGTTCTGAAAAATCAAGCCCAAAGCCCATTTATTCTATGTCTTTCATAAATTGGCGGACTGTTTTTCGCTTGAAGTTGCCTTTCCGGGCATCTTCATCCGCCTTTTTTTCTCCCTTTTGCCAACGAGCAGACCAGAAGTATTGTTGATTTATCGGAATTTCCATAAGAGGTGTCAAAATAATTCGGCCTTCTTCATCAATCATATACTCAAATCGATCGACTCCTTCAGGAATCAATTTCTTTGGAAGCGTCAATCTATTCTTATCACGAACCGTAAGCGTGTTGACTGCCATTGGCAACCTCCTACAAATGAATTATACCACAAATTACCGAATTGGTCAAGTGGGAAAACGGGAATTATACGGATTAGCCCGCATTGGGGGAAAACGGTCATGAGTATGAAATCGAAGAAGTTTTGAGGGATCCGGATGAAATACGCAGAAGTAACAAAGATACACAGGTTTTCTTGTTTTATCGAGGAGACAAGCCGCGTTGGTTATGCGCAGTTTGTCGCAAAAAAGATGGGTATGGAAAAAATCAAAGTAATTCATGATGTCGTTGGTCGTACGCTCACGATCTGGCTTGCGGGTCCCAGTAAAGAAACGATTTGTGAGGAGACGGTGGAGACGATCGTAACTTCCGGAGCCTAGATAATGTCAACTTGTAAACGAAGATTTACAAGTTTCGAAAGCTCCCTTCACATAGTTTAACAAGATTGCAACAACCCACCGCCGACTTCGGTATATAATGGAAGCAAGGGGAGAGAGACTTTCGGAGACAGGTGGTGTGAGTCATGGCGGATCCCCTTTTGCTCGCGCTGGCAATACCGGCGGCATTTCAGCCGATCAGCGTTGTGGTCACCGCTTCCCGCCTCTTGCCGAACGATTGTCTCCAAACCCTAAAACGAGCTGCCATGGCACGCAGCGCCAAATCGCGTCCCCTCGACCTTCGCGCTACAGTGCGGATTCCCCACGGAATCATGGTTCGATCCAAGGAACTTCCTGATTTCCGCGCCATTGCTCGCGACCTTTCCATGAACGGGATTCGCCTGGAAATGACCGGAGCCGTTGCTAAAGGTCAACCAATCCCCCTGACCCTTGATCTCGACTTGGTCAACATTTCGCTGAAAGTCAACGGCGAAGTAGTTTGGGTGAGGAAAACCGGAGAAAAAGGAAAGTATGAGGCGGGATTTCGTTTCGTGTGGCCTACTCCTGGCACAAGCGAATCGTTCCAGCACTACATCCGTTTGGTGAAAGACTCGCTTGAAGGCCTCACCTAATCACGTCCCATTTGAGCTAGCTCTTACGGATCCCAAGCAAATCGCTAATTCGGAAAACTACTTCCTCGGGGGAGCACGAACCTTTGATAATGCAATCGGTCGCACCTGCGGCAAGACCCTTCTGACAAGCGTCTCCCTCCACCGCAGTCAAAATAATCACCGGAATGTCCACGGTGGCTTCGACGGATCGAATCATCCGCAACACTTCGAAGCCATCCATTTCAGGAACCATGATATCCAGCAAAACCAGATCGGGGCCGACATTTTTTATTTTCTCCCAGCCTATTTTTCCGTTTTCCGCTTCCAGAACTTCGTACCCGTGATAGTTGAGGATCTCGCGATAGATGAACCGGAAGGTTTCGGAGTCTTCAATAAGAATCACCGTTTTCTTAGCGGGTTCCATCGTTTGCGTCCTCTTCGCGAACTTTCGGCAGCTTAAACGTAAACGTGCTCCCCTTTCCAGGAACCGTTGTGGCTGTGATGTCTCCTTTTTGTAGCTCGATGAAACTTTTGGCGATATAAAGCCCAAGCCCAGTCCCCGCGCCTTCCGCTGCCGGAGAGCCGCTGAAAACCGCCTCTTTTGAAAACAATTTCACGAAAGATGATTCCGATATTCCGCTTCCGCTGTCCGAAATCTCAAGGAATCCGAAATCTCGGTTGCTCCGTATCAAAACAATAATCGACCCTTGATTGGTAAACCGGAGCGCATTTTCGACCACATTTCTTAAAGCTTCCGTCAGCTTATCTAGATCCGCATTGACCATCACATTCTTGTCTAACTCTTCCAGATGAAAATCAATCTCTTTTTTTCGCGCCGCCTCATGATATTCTTCGATCAGTTGATCGGCCACGACTTTAAGCGGCACCGGTTTCGTTTCGGCCAGCACCATTCCCCCCATAATCTTCGAGGCATTCAGCAAGTCTTTGATGAGCCGGAGCGTTCTAAAAGTAATCGTCTGAATCATTTCCAGATATTTCTTTTGCCAATCGGGAAGATTGCCCGCCAGTCCCCCCAACATGTTTTCAACCAATCCTTTGATTTCCGCAATCGGCGTTCTCAATTGATGAGAAGCAAAACTGACAAAATCGGTTTTCATTTGATCGATGCGCTTCCGTTCGGTAATGTCGCGCAAAAAGCAACTGAAAAAACGTCCCGCCTGATCCTCCCAAACCGCCAATGAAAGCTCGAGGGGTATCTCGTTTCCATCTTTTTTCTTGCCTTTCACTTCCAGACTTTTTCGCGCGAAAGTGCCGATCGCGGGAATCGGAAAAAACTCCGGCAGAATGAAGACCAGCGGCTTCCCAAGAATCTCCGATGGCCGATATCCAAAAATCAACTCCGCCGCACGATTCCATGAGACGATATCGCCGGCCAGACTCGCGGTCACGATTGCTTCTTGCGCCGATTGGAGCACCAAGCGAAATTTCGACTCCGATGCACGAAGAGATGCGGTTCTTAAGGCCACCAGGCTTTCGACTTGCAAAGTGCGTCCCGTGACAATCAACAAGAACGCTCCAAGAATGCCGGTAAAGAGAAGCCCCAATAAAAGCACGGACCATGCGTGCCAAGTGCGATGGGCAATCAGGTACTCAACCGTCTCGTACGCTTGGAGGTTCCAACGGCGACCGGCCATTTCTAGTGGCACATTCGACTCGATCCCAACGCCCAGCTCCGAGCTTCTTCCTTCCTCTGAAGAAGGCCTGAGATAAAGGAGCCGCTGGCTTGGCGAGGCTGCCTCGTCCTCAATCCGCAAGCCGATTCCCCTTCGATTCACTCCTGATAATGCCGACTCGATGACCCGGACTGAATGAAACGTTTCAGCCACAAAACCGCGCAAAAGTTTTTTCCGCTCCGCAGGCGTATCGGGCGCGCGCTCGCCGGCAAAGACCGGAAGAAAGATTGCCGGTCCCCCGTTTCCCAACACTTCTTGTCTTTCGGTTGCCGCAAAATCGCCGGTGTCTCTCGCTTGTTGCACGGCTTCTTTGTAAATCGGATCGGTCGCAAGGTTCACCGAAACAGCTCCGTTCTCCGGAGCGGGCTCCCGAAAGAGCGGAACCACTCGATCGCGCTGATACGGAGCCCAGATGAGCGCTTGCACACCGGGATAGCGTAAGCGTTCGTTTTCAACAAACCGATGAAACGATTGCCGATCGATCTTCTCTCCGCTTTGAAAAAGGCTTTGTGTAACGTGAAGCATGTCGAGATATCTTTCAAATTTCATCTGCAGCGCTTGCTGAACGTCTCCGGCTTTCTCGTGAAACTCCATGCGAGCTTGCCTTTGTTCTCTGCCACTTGAAAAAATAAAAAGAAAAACAACCAGCACGAAAGTCACGCAGAGCGGCAAAACAACCGAGACGGCTCTGCGCAAATTCTTTCGTTCGCGAGCCGCGGCCGCGATCAAAATCATCGGAGTCAAAATAATGACTCCAATTGAATCTCCTATCCACCAAGTGCCCCAATTGATCGGATAATTCGTCCAAGGAATGACCCCAACCATGCTTAAGATGGTCACGCTCATGGTCGCATTAATGAAGCAGCTCAGCGGACCGCCGAGAATCAAAAACCAAATGACTTTTCTCTCTTCCTCGAGCGGATCGGGGAACCCGACAAATCGCTTCACGAAAAACGCTCCGACCACGGCTTCCAAGGATGCTCCGAGCCCAATCGAAACCAAAACAAGCAAGGCTTCCCAGGCCGAGGCGTGGCTCAGGGCGTGCAGCGTGGTCGGCAAGTTGACCAGGCAAGACCCAAGGCAAATCCCGGGCCACACCGAGTAGCCAAATACAAGAACCGCGGCAAGCGCGATTCCAGACGGAGGCCAAATGGCCGTGGCATAACCGGGGGGAAGCGCCAAGCGTGTTCCAAGTTTTCCGGTAATAAAATAAAGCGCGGCGACGCCCAAAATCCTTCCGAGCAGCTTGCCGGTTGGTTGCCATGCAGAAGTTCCGTTCCGCGTCATAGGCTTTCCTTTTATTCGCCTTCGAGCCACTTGTTTCTTTTTAGCCGATTCTGGGTATATAAAATTGAAGGTGCAGCGAATTGTCGTTGGGAAAACTTATCGATTCATTCCACCGGGAGACGGCCGATTCTGGCCCACGGTGGTTCCTTATATTCTCCCCTTTTATCTTCGAAAAGCCGCACGAATTGAATCGGTTGATTTTATAGGATTGGAGTTTTTGCGTGATTCCCTTGCGAAAGGGAGTCGGATTATTTTGGCCCCCAATCATCCTCGAACCACCGACCCAATGCTTCTCAGTCTTCTCTCTAAAGAAGTCGGACAACTCTTTCATTACTTAACCAATTGGCATGCATTCCTGGAAAACAAGGCTCAAGGGTGGCTCATGCACAGGATGGGTTGCTTCAGCATTTGCAGAGAAGGAGCCGATCGAAAAGCTTTAAAAGCCGCAAGCACGATTCTTTCATCTGGAAAGCGACCGCTCGTCATTTTCCCCGAAGGAGAGGTCTCGCGCACGAACGACTTTCTTTCGCCGTTCATGCGAGGGCTCTCTTTTATTGTGAAGACGGCGGTTCACACGCTGCTAAAGCAAGACGCTTCCAGGGTCGTGGTCCATCCGATTGCCGTCCGATACGTCTTGTCGGAAAATATCGAAACCTCACTTCATCAGTTTTTGGACGATATTGAAGCACGCTTCCATTGGACGAAAAGTCGGTTGATATTGCTCAAAAGAATCGTGAAAATCGGCAAAGAGCTGCTCGCCATGACTGAAACGGAACACTTGGGTTTTGTTCAGCATGGAGAGATTTCAATCCGTGTCGAAAGGCTCAAAGAAGAACTCCTTCGAAAACTTGAAAAAGAATGGCTTTCGGGCAAGCCAAGACCTTGCATCACCAGTCGGGTGAATTCTCTTCGTTCCGTGATCTTGCGCAAAATGCTTGAAGCGGGAAAGAAAAGCGACATGATTCAACGCTGCCGGCAGGCCCTTAAAAAAATAGAGCTGGCGGTAAAGCTATCCAATTATCCGTACCATTATCTTCGTGATAACCCAACCGTTGAAAAATTAACCGAAACCGTTGAATGCATGGAACAAGATTTTCTTCATCGATTTCGAGTTCACGGCCGCTGGAAAGCCATTCTTCAAGTCGGAGAGCAGATCGAAATTCGACCCGATGTCTTTTCCACCCGCCAGCTGACCGAAAGTCTTCACGACCGAGTTCAAATGATGCTTGACGCTTTAAGAACACCGGTACCCTCTTGGGCGTAATAATCAGGTGCTGAAGGGATGACCTTTCCGGCGTATCAAGTTCCCGATCCTCCTCCGGGTCTCGAATCGGTGCATACCTTGATTTCTCGAGCACTTGAAGCGATTTCGAACCAACAATTCAGCGATGCCGTTTCTCTTTTCAACACACTCACCGCCTCTTTTCCGAGCCAGCCCGACCTATGGGTTCAGCTCGGCCTTTCCTACGAAGGCGCCGGCTTGCTTGCTCCTGCGGAAGAAGCGATGAATCGGGCGATCTCCCTGAAGTCGGACAACATTCCAAGCCTCCTTGCCATCAACCGTTTTCGCGTCAAGCACTCCGAACACTTAACAACCGATCGGCCGCGGTTTCTTGTGGGAGGCGGCGCGGCCGCCAATCGAGGGCAAAGTTATTGGAGCTGGTCTTTCATGCGGCTTGGCGATGTTTTCGTGTATGGAGTGGCCGACTTGATTGAAAGCGTGGATTGGTATATCGCGGGACCCGACTTTCAGCAAATTTTGGCCGAACTTCCCCAAGGGTGGATCCCCGACTGGGTGATTCACTTCACTCCCGAATATAATCGGATCCCAAACGGCATCGATGAATCTCCTTATCCAACGGCCGTGTTGATTCAAGATATTCGCCAACCGGGAAATCACCTGCTTCGTCTTCTTCCGCGGTTTGACCGGGTGGGGCTCTTCGACACCGGAAATCTTCCGCTGTTCAATGCGCTCTCCGGCGGCCGAACCGTCTACACTCCCGGAAATGGATTAAACGTGTTCAACATCCGGCCGGAGGCCGGAGAAGATTTGTATGATGTTGTTTTTTTGGGAAATCTGGATGCATCAAGAACCGATTCGTCTTATACTGCCCGCGATCAATTAGCGAAGAAACTGATCTCGCTTCGATCTCGTTACAAAGTTTTGGTCTCTTCGAATTTGGGAGATGGAGGCGAACATGGAAAAAATTATCTTCATGCGCTTAATTCCACTAAAATAGGAATCTGCCATACGATGGTTCAAAAAATTCATCCCTCTCTGTGTGAAATTATGGGATGCGGAAAATTGGCGTTTGTCAATGTTGAAAACCGTGAAGCGCTTTCGGCATTTCAAGATAAAGTCGATCTGGTCGCGTATACGGAAGAAACGCTGGAGTCTCTTCTTGATTACTATTTAGCTCATCCTGAGGAAAGAGAGCGGATTGCATCGAACGGTCGCGAGAAAATCATCTCGAGCTTTTCTCTCCCCGATCAATTGACGCGCGCCGTGGAAACTTTGAATCGAAGTTTACGGAGCGATCCCCGGAATCTCCGAGTTCATTCAAGCGATTCGGCAAGATTTCTTCTCGATCGAGGGATGACCAATTTTTACACGCATGCGATCGATTTGGCTTACCAAGATTTTTCCGCTGTCATCGATCGTTTTGGAACCACTTATCCGGAGGCCTACAATAATCGCGGTGTCATCCTTTGGTTGCAGCGCAAACCTCTCGAAGCCACCAAGCAACTGACTCAGGCGACACTTCTGAAACCGAATTATCTTCCTCCCCTACTCAACCTCTATGCCCTCAACGTTTTTTCGGGAGCCAAGATCGACAAACAGCCATACAACATCATTCACGCTTTGATAGAAAAAAAAGATGAATGGACGCTCGAAGATTTCCCGATTTATCTTTCTCCCGAAAGACTCAGCGCTGTGGCTGAACGCCAAGTTCCGGTTCCCGGACGTTTTCACGAGCTTTATTGTCGAGCCACCTCGGATTGGGCAAACGAAGTTCCGTCAAGCTCCGAAAAACTGAAACAATTCTTTCTTGGTTATCTTGCCTATCTTCGTTATCTCGAACTGAAGCTTGAGAAAACGGCTTCAATGCCGCTCCTTCGGGAAGCATCGGAGCTTTTTCAGAATGATCCGGAACTGCTGCTCGAGCTGGCCGACCGGTACCGACAAAGCGGACAGACAAACGAGGCCAAAGCCGCGCTCGTTAAAGCCCTAGACGAACGGCCGCTTTTCGCGGCCGCTTTGGCTATGTTGCGTGAGATTGAAGGCTAGTATCAAGGAATCTGCTTTAGCTTGATGGCGGGAGAACTCATGAATTCTTCCGCATCGATATCTTTTGGATTGAATCTGACTTTCACCGAATCGATCCCCGACTGCGTCAAGCAAACGGTAAAAGCCCGGTGCTCTTGCGGCGCCATTGTGGAGTATCCAAGGGTTGATTTAAGCCGCTTGCTTCCTCTGTACCAATCGAATTGAATATACTTGCCATTCACATCTTGGTCGGTGTCATTCTCAATTTCAACCGTCGACGAAAAGCCGCCATTCTTGCAATTGGATCCTCGGGCATTCAATGCAATGATACGCGCTTTGAATTTCCCATTGGAGGGCCAGCTATTTTGGTTGTCCACTGGAGGCGCAGGGACATTGTTCGGCTGCAGATTCGTGGCGGCTACGGGAATCAACGTGCCCGCCAGGCTTTGTTGTTTTAGATCGTTCACCGTGAGAACCACACCTTGGGCCAGCACGTCGCGAATCGCTTCTTCAAGCGGAGTGTTCTTAAACGATCCGAACCATCCACCCACTCCGACTCCGTAAACCGATCCTCCACCGCCGATTGCAAAACCGGATCTTCCCGATTTTCCTTCGACCGTTTTGCTGACCAGAATCTTTGCATCGCTCACCCTGATGATTCTCAAATCGAGTCCAACATGCGCTTCGCTCGAGTGAGTCTTCACATGAACTCCGCCAAAAAAAGGAACCCCGATCCCTCCGCCGCCGCCGTTCCCGGAGCTATTCATTTCAAACGCGGTGATGGCG
>Ga0207122_1134_pt1 | contig 12691 bp, 9 predicted proteins | sample Alteio_BWMinHeat_38_FD_153504 | JGI IMG/M metagenome (GOLD analysis project Ga0207122, IMG submission 153504) | Enriched cells from forest soil in Barre Woods Harvard Forest LTER site, Petersham, Massachusetts, United States -... | ecosystem: Environmental > Terrestrial > Soil > Temperate forest >... | reverse complement strand
CAAAATCATGTGTAATCAAACGACGCACCTTTTGGGCTTGAATGTAGTAGGTATTAAACGCCTCTTCAGTCAACATACAGGTGCCAATCATGATTCGGCGTTTCACTTCTTCGCCAAATCCTTCTGCGCGTGTCTTGGTATACATTTCTTGAAGATCTGCATACTCGGCTGTGCGATAACCATAACGCACGCCATCATAGCGAGCCAAGTTACTAAAGGCTTCTGCTGGCGCAATCACGTAATACACGGCTACTGAATGACTTATATGAGGAAAACTAATAGGAACGAGCGTAGCTCCTAAGCGTGAAAATGTCGCTTTAGCTTCTTCTAATGCGGCCCATATGGGGGCATCAATCCCCTCTTCCACAAACATCTCAACAGGCAGGCCTACACGCAACCCCTCAAAAGGACGATCGCCTTTGATATTTTCCAAAGCGGCATGATACCGTTCAATTGGGCGCGCCAAGCTTGTAGAGTCTCGTACATCATGTCCTGAAATCACTTCTGCAAACAGCGCCACATCTTCAACAGAGCGCCCCAAAGCCCCAACCTGATCCAAACTTGAGGCAAATGCAATGACTCCATATCGCGAAACCAAACCATAGGTCGGCTTCCAACCACAGGTGTTCGTAAAAGCAGCAGGTTGACGAATGGAGCCACCCGTATCCGATGCTGTTGCAATTGGGCATAACCGCGCTGATACCGCACACGCAGACCCACCGGAGCTTCCTCCGGGTACCCGTTTAGTATCCCAAGGATTACGAACCGGCCCAAAATAGGAGGTCTGATTCGATGAACCCATGGCAAACTCATCCATGTTCAACTTACCCAGTGGCACCATACCCGCGTTTATAATGGATTCCACAACGTGAGATGTATAAGGTGCTACAAAATCTGCCAACATGCGCGATCCACACGTTGCCCGTTGCCCTTCTACTAATAAATTATCTTTATTGGCAACAGGAACTCCTGTTAATGCATGAGCCTTCCCCTGAGCGCGACGTGCATCTGCTGCACGAGCTGCTACAAGCGCATAGTCAGGAGTAGTTGTAATAAATGCATTTAAAGGCCCTGCTAATGTAGAGATGCGATCTAAATAAAGTTGCGTTAACTCTACACTTGAAATCTGTTTTGTCGCCAAGGCATTTGAGAGCGCACTTAAACTGGACTCAATCATCTCACCATCCTCATACTAACTTCATTAAGACTTAATCAATTACCTGGGGAACCACATAGAAACCTTCATGCACCAGCGGCGCAGAGTGTTGCCAATGCGCCCGATTCGCTACAGCTTCAGCACGATCTTCTCTCAGCGGCTGAGGATGTAATGCCACATGCGTCATAGGCTCTACACCTGTAGTATCCAAACAACGCATGGCTTCAATCATTTGACTAATGTCTTGAATTTTCTCAAACACTGCCTGAGCCTCATGCTCTGTAATGGCTAAGCGCGCTGCACGCGCTAACTCATATACATCCTCAAACTTAATATTCATAACCGCCTCCAAAAAAGAACCCTAGCCCAAGCAATAATATGATTCTTTTACTCAATACTTTTAAAGAAGTATCTCCATTGTTTGTGGTCCTTGACTTTGTGCTATATACTGATGCTCCAATAGCGTGTGCTAGGGTAGTTTTGCTTTTCTTATCATACCAGATAACGACTTGCTCTCAATTGCTAAGCACCTTGTGGGAAAATGCCTAGCGCATTTTCGATTACCCCTCTGACTGTCCCGTGGAATTGCCTTATGTTTGGATTTTTAAGTAGTTACTTCTCCAGTGACCTCGCCATTGACCTAGGCACCGCGAACACCCTCATTTATGCCAGAGGCCGTGGTATCGTTCTTGACGAGCCTTCTGTTGTTGCAATTCGCCAGGACGGTAGCACTGGCAAGCGCTTGATCCAAGAAGTTGGTCTTGCCGCTAAACAAATGCTGGGACGCACCCCTGGTAATATGACAGCTATTCGCCCCATGAAAGATGGCGTTATTGCTGACTTCACCTTCACCGAACAAATGCTCAAGCAGTTTATCCGTAAAGTGCTTGATTCTAAACTTTTTAGCCCTAGCCCACGCATTATTATTTGCGTACCTTGCGGCTCCACCCAAGTTGAACGCCGCGCCATTCGTGAATCTGCGCTAGGTGCTGGCGCCAGCAAAGTTTTCTTGATAGAAGAACCCATGGCTGCGGCTATTGGCGCTGATCTTCCCATTGCGGAAGCTACAGGCTCCATGGTTGTGGATATTGGTGGTGGTACAACTGAAGTCGGTGTTGTTTCACTTGGCGGTATGGTGTATTCAAATTCCGTGCGTATTGGCGGAGATAAATTTGATGAAGCCATCGTCAACTACATTCGCCGTAACTACGGCATGTTAATTGGTGAAACTACGGCTGAACTGATTAAAAAAGAAATTGGCTCAGCCTTCCCCGGCTCTGAAATCAGAGAGATGGAAGTTAAAGGGCGCAACCTTGCCGAAGGCATTCCCCGGAGCTTCACCGTATCCAGCAATGAAATTCTAGAAGCATTGACCGACCCACTGAACCAGATTGTCAGCGCTGTTAAACTAGCGCTAGAGCGTACCCCTCCCGAATTGGGTGCGGATATCGCTGAACGCGGTTTGGTACTCACGGGCGGCGGTGCATTATTGCGTGACCTGGATCGTTTACTGATGGAAGAAACAGGTTTGCCTGTTATCGTAGCTGAAGACCCACTCACCTGTGTAGTACGTGGCTGTGGAATGGCTCTCGAAAATATGGAAAAACTGCCAACCATTTTTACTTACGATTGATATATCAATCGGTGTAAAAACACTAATAAAAAAGAGAGGAAATCCTCTCTTTTTTATTTACTGACGTTTATCTATTAATACCCCAACACCACCGCATGACGCTGCGCCTGTAAAAATGGAACCTCTACAGACTGCACCGTCTTTACGGTTAACTCTGTTGCGGATAAGCGCTCCAACTCCTCATAGGGATAAACACCCTTCATTGCAACCATCACCCCTGTAGGCGACACATGCTGCTGCGCCAATTGCACAAAATCGTTGAGCTCTGCAAACGCACGTGAAATTACAGCATCAAATTGCACTGGCGGCTTCCAGGCCTCCACTCTCTCCTGTACAACTTCCAGCTTTGATAAACCTAGCTCTATCGCCACTTGCTGTACAAAAGCAGTCCGCTTATGGTGGCCATCAAGCGCCGTTACATACCAATCAGGGCGCGCAATCGAAAGTGGCACAGCAGGCAATCCTGGGCCACTTCCTACATCCAGTATACGAAACTCGCTTTTAGATTCACTATAAGCATCCAATACATGCACCATGGATAATGAATCCAATAGATGTTGTGTCAGCATGGCTTCAGGTTCACGCACCGCTGTCAGGTTATAAACTTTATTCCATTTATCCAGCAATTCTATATAGCGCAGCAACTGAGTTTGCTGCTGCTCATCCAAACTAAGTTTTAATTGTTCTAAACCTTCCAATAAACGTGCTTTCACGCGCGTATATCCTCTCTATTTAATGCGGACATCCCTCGCCGCAAATGCACCATTAAAAGGGAAACTGCTGCTGGTGTAATACCTGAGATTCGGGCAGCCTGCCCTAACGTTTCAGGACGATGCTGATTCAGCTTTTGTTGAACTTCCGTTGAAAGCCCTCGTACGTGGGCATAATCCAAATCTACAGGCATTCGCCAATTTTCATTCAACTGCGCACGCTCAATTTCATGGGCCTGACGATCAATGTAGCCCTGGTATTTAATTTGAACGCTAATTTGCTCCTGCACGGCTTCATCCAACTCTGGCAACGGGCATGCAGCAGGATGATCACGCTCTAATACGGCCTCCGCCAGCTCTCCCAGTGCCGCATAGTCAATATTTGGACGACGAAGCAAATCAGCCAAACTGTATTCACGTTCAAGCGGTTGTCCTATTAAACGCACCGCATCAGCTTCTATAAGATGCCGTGGTAACACCCAGGTTGCGGCTAACCGCGCTTTTTCGCGATCAATGGCTTCTTGTTTTTTACAAAAGGCTTCCCAACGCGCATCATCCACCACGCCTAAACGACGTCCATGCTCTGTTAAACGCAAATCTGCATTATCTTCACGCAACTGCAAACGGTATTCTGCACGGCTGGTAAACATGCGATACGGCTCGGTTACACCTCGCGTAATCAGATCATCCACCAAAACCCCTAAGTAGGCTTCATGCCGCTGTGGGCACCATGCATCTCGCTCCTTAGCCTGTAAAGCGGCATTAATTCCGGCAAGTAAGCCTTGTGCCGCAGCTTCTTCGTAACCCGTGGTTCCATTAATTTGCCCAGCAAAAAAAAGGCCTGATACCGATTTGCTTTCCAAAGAGGCTTTCAAGGCACGAGGATCAAAATAATCGTACTCAATGGCATAGCCGGGACGCAGAATGTGGGCATTCTCTAATCCACGAATTGAACGCACAAGCGCAAGCTGTATATCAAACGGCAAACTGGTCGATATCCCATTGGGATAAACTTCATGCGTATCTAGACCTTCTGGTTCTAAGAAAATTTGATGACTGTTTTTATCCGAAAACCGATTGATCTTATCTTCAATAGAAGGACAATAACGCGGCCCACGCCCTTCAATAACGCCTGTAAACATGGGCGAACGATCAAAGCCAGTCCGAATAACATCGTGCGTGCGCTCATTCGTATGTGTAATCCAACATGGCAACTGCGCTGGATGCATATCGCGCCGCCCCATAAATGAAAATACTGGGCTTGGTGAATCGCCTGGCTGAGGCTCTAATACCGTATAGTCAATGGTGCGACCATCCAAGCGCGGTGGTGTACCTGTCTTCAAGCGCCCTACGGGAAGCGCTCGTTCTCTTAATCTTGTACCCAATGTTGTAGCTGCTGGATCACCCGCACGCCCACCCACATAGTTCTCTAAGCCAATATGAATCCGGCCTGAAAGGAAGGTACCTACTGTTAATACAATCGTTTTTCCTGAAAAGATGATGCCTGCTTGGGTTACAACACCAGTTACGCGATCGCCTTCCAATACCACATCGTCTACAGCCTGTTGAAATAAGGTGAGATGTGGTTGATTTTCAAGACGATGACGAATAGCTCGCTTGTAGAGCACGCGGTCCGCTTGTGCGCGCGTTGCTCGAACAGCAGGACCTTTGCTGGCATTTAGAATGCGGAATTGAATGCCTGACTCATCCGTGGCCAATGCCATGGCACCACCTAAGGCATCGACCTCTTTTACTAGATGGCCCTTGCCTATACCACCAATAGAGGGATTACACGACATCTGGCCCAGTGTCTCAATATTATGAGAAAGCAACAGGGTCTCACACCCCATTCGTGCCGCAGCCAATGCAGCCTCAGTGCCTGCATGCCCACCACCTATCACAATCACATCAAATGATTTTGGAAACTTCATTGTTACGTCCTTTGCGCCCTTTACTTCAATTCCACTCACCAAACGCACTCATATAATCAAACAATTACATGAAGACGCTCTAAAATTGGGCGAAGACGTACTTTATCATGATTTTACCTAGCGTTTGAGTGGGAAAGACCCTCAGAAATACCAGAGCATGTCGTAGGGCGACAATAGCGAAGCGTATTGCGCCGTATTTCTCTAAGGTGAGACATACTTATTCTGTATTTTAAGAAATGTATGGGTTTAATAACATGTAATACGGCGCAATGCCCGTTGGTTATTGCGCCGTACGGAATACTAAACCATAAGCCAACTAATTTATTGATCTAACAAACTACGCAGCATCCATGCTGTTTTTTCATGAGCTTGCATACGTTGCGTCAAAAGATCTGCGCTTCCTTCATCAGTTGCTCTATCAACCGTAGGAAATAATGAACGCGCTGTACGAATCACAACCTCTTGAGCTTCAATCAATTCCTGAATCATGGCTTCAGCTTTAGGCACACCCACTGTTTCTGGAATTGAAGTCAAACGAGAAAAATCCCCGTAGGTTCCGGGAGCAGGAAAACCCAGCGCACGAATACGCTCAGCAATAACATCCACAGCTAAAGCCAATTCGTTATATTGTGTTTCAAACATTAAATGGAGTGTCTGAAACATGGGGCCTGTTACATTCCAATGAAAATAATGTGTTTTGAGATAGAGGGTATAGGTGTCTGCCAGTAATTTAGATAATCCCTGAGCAATTTCCGTACGATCATGCGTGTTAATTCCAATATCCATGATATCTCCTTATCGTGACTAATCGCTTCAAGAGATCAGAATACGCTACCAAGCCAAGCCAACACAACAGCCCTCTAATAGATTCATAGATTAACCAATATATCTTGGTCTTCTCACACAAAATGGGAGATGCCAGAAAACCACATCCAGAAATAAAGGCCATTACGATTCAGAAGAGCCTCCAGGCTCTTTCAAAGCATCTACCGTAATATGAATCTCATCCTCATCTCCGGCATGATATTGATCATTACCTTTAAGAAACAGATTCACCTTTTCAGTAATATATGAGCAGATTTCGTTGTCTTTGCCTTGTCTATTTTCATAATTTGAATAGATATAAGAAACTACTGTTTCTGCCGTCACTCTTAATATCAAAGGCTTTGTGATCTTCAGGTTTTTGTGAAACCACGCACTGATGACAATCTCATTAAAGTTTTCCACCCTAAAAGATACAAACGCATCCTGTGGGAACAGAGGCCTCAAAATATCGGCCACATGATTTCTTAGTTCATGAATTCCATTATCTATAATCATATTCATTCCTTTAAACCCAAATATGATATAAATTGAGAGCGAAAACTTTACACCTATCGGCCAAGTTCACCACCATCGCTTCTAACCCACAGGCCAGTGCAAAAATATCGCAATGAAATTACAATATATTGATATCACTAACCCTTATATGAAAACCACAATCTTCGCACAAGCATATTTTCTTGGCAACCCTTAGAATACAGCTCGTTACAGGATTCAAACATACATCGTCCTTCATGACGTAGGCGAAACATGAACACCCTATACTTCCTCTAGATTGCTGACTATGTCCCATACCCCTCACTTAGAAACCCTGCACGACTTCGCCCTTGATCTTGCCCAACACGCAGGCCAATTAATTCAAGTGGAACGAGAACAAAACCATGTCACCCACGGCTATAAAGCCTGGAATGAACTGATTACTTCCGCAGATATTAAGTCTGATGCGCTCATTACCAATGCCATTCAAGCACGCTACCCTCACCACAGAATACTTTCAGAAGAAACATTTAGTGATACATCACTCATAGCAGACCTTGATTCGCCGCTATGGATTATCGATCCGATCGATGGCACCGTGAACTATGCCCATCACCATCATCAGGTCGCCATCTCCATCGCTTATGCTGAGGCAGGCGAAATTAAAGTGGGCGTTGTACATAGCCCATTTCAAAATGAAACCTTTACATCCATACGCGGGAAAGGAAGCTTTTTAAACCGAAAAGCAATTGAAGTAAGCCATGTGACCGAACTAAACAAGGCATTGATTGGAACAGGATTTCCTTACGACAAATCCAATTTAAAACCCCTAGTTGAGCGTGTACTGACTATTTTGACCCACTGTGCAGATATCCGAAGATTAGGCGCGGCAGCACTAGATATTTGTTGGGTAGCCTGTGGGCGACTGGATGGCTTCTATGAATCCCTTTCACCTTGGGATTTTGCAGCCGCCCGGCTGATTGCAGAAGAAGCTGGTGCACGCTGCGGTCACTTCAACCCCGTGCCCGCAAACATTGCACCGTGTATTTATGGTCAAGATATCTTGATCAGTACCCCGGAACTTTATGAGGCTTTAGATAAGCTTTTAGAATAGCTACCTTCAGCCTCGGTTTTCCTATCCCTTCAACTTCGCAAAAGCCTCTGCCATAGCTGTATTAACCACAGGCTGTTGCGGTTGATGTTTGGGGACGCGCTTGCCTTCATTACGATCACCTCGTGACTCAGGTCGTGTACCCGCAGCCGGTGCGGCATCGGATAAACGCATGGTTAATCCTATACGCTTGCGTTTTACATCAACCTCGACCACCTTCACTTTTACGACCTGCCCCACCTTGACCACAGTATGCGGATCTTTCACGAAGGTGTTCGCTAATGCTGAAATATGCACCAGACCATCTTGATGAACGCCTATATCTACAAATGCACCAAAGGCTGCCACATTAGTGACTACACCTTCCAAAACCATATCAGGACGTAAATCTTTAATATCTTCTATGCCATCTTTAAACGTCGCTGTCGTAAACTCAGGGCGAGGATCGCGGCCTGGTTTTTCTAATTCTTTAAGAATGTCGGTAATTGTGGGTACGCCAAACTTATCATCTGCGTATTTAGCTGGATTGAGCGCTTTCAACACCTGCCCATCCCCAATAATGCTTTTAACATCTTTTTTAAGGTCGGCCAGAATCTTTTCCACTAACGGATACGATTCCGGGTGAACCGCAGACGCATCTAAAGGATTCTCTCCTCCCATGACACGCAAAAATCCTGCTGCCTGTTCAAAGGTTTTATCACCCAAGCGTGGCACAGCACGTAAACTATTACGTGAGCTGAACACGCCTTTTGCATCGCGGTACGTCACAATATTCTGTGCAACCGTTGCATTCAAACCTGATACTCGTGCCAGCAAAGGTGCAGAAGCCGTATTCACATCCACTCCTACTGCGTTCACACAATCCTCTACAACGGCATCTAACGAACGGGCGAGCTGTGTTTGGCCCACATCATGCTGATACTGCCCCACGCCAATTGACTTGGGATCAATCTTAACCAACTCGGCCAGTGGATCTTGCAAACGGCGTGCAATAGATACTGCACCACGTAGTGAAACATCTAAATCTGGCAATTCACGTGATGCAAACTCTGAGGCTGAATAAACCGAAGCACCGGCTTCTGAGACTACAATTTTGGTCAGATTAAGATCTGGGCGCAGCTTGATTAAATCCTGAGCTAATTTGTCAGTCTCCCGGCTCGCTGTTCCATTACCAATAGAAATCAGCGATACCTTATGTTTTTCTGCCAAGTGCGCCAAGGTATGTAATGAGGCATCCCAATCATTACGCGGCTGATGAGGATAAATGGCCGTGGTATCCACTACTTTTCCAGTTGCATCGACAACGGCAACCTTCACTCCCGTTCGTAAACCAGGATCAAGCCCTAAAGTAGCCCGTTGACCTGCGGGCGCTGCTAACAATAACGCTTTCAGGTTCCGTGCAAACACATTAATCGCTTCAATTTCAGCCTTCTCACGCAATTGAGACATCAACTCTGTTTCCAGATGCATGAACACTTTTACTCGCCAAGCCCAGCGCACGGTTTCAAGCAGCCATTTATCAGCAGGCCGCCCTTTGTCACTCACATTGAAACGCCCAGCAATACGATTCTCGCACGGGTTGTACGGCGCATCCCACTTGGGCTTCTCCTCTTCGGAATCTAAACGCAAATTCACATTGAGTATTTCTTCACGGCGACCGCGGAATAGTGCGAGTGCGCGATGGGAAGGGATCTTGCTAATCTGTTCTGAATAATCAAAATAGTCGGCAAATTTTTCGCCTGCTTCTTGCTTGCCATCCACCACATTGGATTGAACAACACCGTGATCATTCAGGTATTCACGCAAGGCTTGCAGTAAGGTTGCGTCTTCTGCAAAACGCTCCATTAAAATCTGGCGGGCACCATCTAAGGCCGCTTTAATATCAGGCACACCGGGGTTATCCGCACTCTCTGTTTTGAAGGCAGGTTTCAGATAGTTAGCCGCTTCCTCTTCTGGTTGTAACAACGGATTGGCCAGTAAGGCGTCAGCCAAGGGGGTTAATCCTGCTTCTGCAGCAATCTGCGCTTTGGTTCGCCGTTTGGGTTTGTAGGGCAAATAGAGGTCTTCTAATTGTGTTTTATCCTCAACATGCGTTATAGCATCCAGCAACGCTGGAGTCATCTTGCCCTGCTCTTCAATCGAACTAATGATGGCTGTACGCCGACTTTCCAATTCTCGTAAATACCGCAATCTATCTTCCAACAGTCGCAATTGGATATCATCAAGCCCACCTGTGGCTTCTTTTCGATAGCGCGCAATAAAGGGCACTGTGGCCCCTTCATCCAACAGGGTAATAGCAGCGGCAACCTGTGCCGGTTTTGCGGCAAGCTCAATCGCCAAACGTTGTTCAATAGAAGGCAGCATTAGAAAACTCAATATAGATAAACGTGTTGAAATGATACGCACTTGGCAAGCATGCGCCAATCTTGACAGAAAAAAACTTATGTTGGGTTTTTCAGCGCCTGCTACGAAATCATCAAATAATTTCGCCTTTGCATTTGATTAACCTTATGAAATCGCACAAAGATTGAGATAATGCTTGCTCGGCTTCCCAAACGAATATCTCTAAAGGCAAATCAAGCGAAAGCTTGAGACGCAAAGCCTCCGGCCTGGGAGTTGTAGATCTACAACTTATGGTAGCGGGATTGCCAACAACCTCTCCTATTACAACATTCGCATCCTTAACCACATTAACAGCTCTCGTCATGCCAGTTGCAAGACCTGGTACCGTTTCTCTGTTATTCGTGGTACGTCCCCTTTATTGCATCCATTGATTTTTAACAATCTTTAACAATTCCAGAATTATCTGTACAGAAAAATAGACTTGTATGCACCGAAGTATCGTCTATTCCTGAAGCAAAAACATAATATTTTGAATTACTCTTCAGCTTTTCAGGCTTAGTATCTAAAATAAAACCTTCTGGTAAAATCCCATACTTAACTACTCCTATTGATCCGCTACCATGGAATTCCCATAAAATAATAAATTTTTCATTAACTTTCTCTTCTACTGCAAAGCTAATATTTTTTAAATTTACCCCTATATTTCGTGGATTATTTCTATCCTCGTAGATATTAAAATATATTAATTTGTCAACAGAACCCAATGCAGTTATAAAAACTGTTTTTGAACAACCAATTAACAGAAATAACAAAGAATAAAAGAATAAATTTCTAAAACTATATTTAGTTTTCATCACGAGGCCTCATAAAATTTAATAGTCAATATTATTCCTGTACTTTCCTCTATAGATACCAACAGCTATATCACCCTGTTGCTCTATATTATATGAGCTAAAAGCCCTATTGCCATCATAGGTAAATGAATAAGGGTTATACAAAGTAAATGACAAAAATTTTAGTGATTGCAGTAATAAACCTTGACCTAAAACATTAACACCATGCTGATATTGATAAACATGCATCATCTCATGTATATATGTTTCCAAATAATTTCCATTATTACATGTAGTTAGATCGCCGCAAGCATTGGGCCAATAAATATTGCCATTTGGTGTAACTGCATAGTTATTCCCTTGGGTAATTATGAATTTACCATCAACAACCCTGACGCTATTATAATCAATCCTATCCTCCCAAACCTTTTGTGCTTCTGTTACCTCATTAATACTTAACCCTCTTCCAGATTTATTGATTCCGGAAACATTATTGCTTTCCATATCTGGGTCTCCATAAGGGTCTATCTGTCTACCAGCCGGATTGAAACTTTGACTAGGAGTTAACATATACATAAATGCTGCGGTGAGAGCCCCATTAGCGAATTTATCTCCAGAAAGTTTTGAAGCGGTTCCACCAGCAATCGCAGTAATCGCCATACGCTGAGCAGCAGCTATGGTATCTGCTCCATAGATAAATCCATTCGAGTAACTACCCGCAAGCGTGCCTACAACTCCGCCTACAAACCCTCCACGAACTCCACCACCACCAGCAACAGAGAAATATGCCCCGCTCGCTCCACTAGATAATGCATAAATGGCTACCTGAGATGCAGTTAACCCAGTTGTTCCTACAGTAGTAATAGGAAGCACAACGTCTTGTCCTACTGCAAACTGTGTCAATGCTGTTTGACTATTAATCGCACTATTTTGAGCTGCAGTACTTGCAAAAGTATTCCCAATACCAGTGGCAGCACCCGCAGCTACTCCACTAATCACGCCTCCTGCCATTGAACTCCAGAAATCACCTCCATTAGCCATACCCGATACAAAACCGAATACAGCACCCGCGACCACTGGATTGAATCCAGAAGCAACAAACGCTACAACACCTGCAACAGCACCTACTACCGTTGAAAGAATGCGCCCTAGACCTTTATATCCACTAGGGTCTGTACACAACATCGGACTATTCCAGCAATACGAATAGCGGTTGTAACTCTGAAGTTCACTTGGATCAGTCACGTGGGAATCTGCCGACAAAAACCGCCCAGTATAAGGATCGAATATGCGCCCATTCATATGCACCAACCCTAAATCCGCTATCTCCTCATGCCCCGTAAATCCTCTATCCGTATATCTACTCGTACTCGCCACATTCCCTTGCGCATCCAATTGCACCCCAAACGGATCATATTGAAACCGCTCTAACACGCTTCCATTATCATCCGTCAGTGCTGTCAAACTGCCCAAATGATCCGTATGCCAGTATCTAATTTGGGCATTTGCTGTAGTGGTGCCCGATCCAATTTCTCCATAGGTCATCAGCATTCCGATGTTCCCCACCGGTGTACTCAGGTAATGACGATTTTCTGTGCTGCTCTTCGAGTAATCCACCACTTGCTCAAAGTACAATCCATTTTGGTTATCTGGGTTCAGCTTGAAGACTTTAGAG
>Ga0207122_1133_pt1 | contig 12698 bp, 10 predicted proteins | sample Alteio_BWMinHeat_38_FD_153504 | JGI IMG/M metagenome (GOLD analysis project Ga0207122, IMG submission 153504) | Enriched cells from forest soil in Barre Woods Harvard Forest LTER site, Petersham, Massachusetts, United States -... | ecosystem: Environmental > Terrestrial > Soil > Temperate forest >... | reverse complement strand
GCTGGATACGTTCAACCCTCAAAACAGTGCAACTATCAGTGTGTTTGATGCTTCTTGGCATCCTGGTGTGATTGGAATTGTCGCCTCACGCCTCAAAGATAAGTTTTACCGTCCCACACTTACATTTGCCCCGGCAGAAAACGGATTGATGAAAGGTTCGGGGCGCTCTATCCCTGGCTTTCATCTTAGAGATGCATTGGACCTCGTATCAAAACAAGCGCCCTCTCTCATTGAAAAGTTTGGCGGACATGCCATGGCGGCAGGCCTCACCATTCGTGCCGATGCGTTTGAAGCCTTCTCCAAAGCCTTTGAAGCGGTAGGACAACATTGGCTTAGCCCAAACCAGCTTGAACAAATCGTAGAAACGGATGGCTCACTTGAAGAGATGTATTTTTCAACACAATTTATTGAACTGATTGATGCACAAGTATGGGGCCAGGGTTTTGCCCCTCCCGTTTTTTGCGATACATTCAAGGTTCTACAGCAACGCGTACTCAAAGAAAAACACTTAAAACTTTTACTCGAAAAAGAGAATCGCCAATACGATGCAATATGGTTTGGGCAAACACAGACCTTAACCGATAAGGCCATCGTTGCTTATCGATTAGATGCCAATGAATACAAAGGCATTACACGCGTCCAACTCGTTGTAGAACATGCTGAATCTCACGGATAATTCGATACTTATGACACCAACACTTCACGATAACGCAGCACAATACTTAGCAGCCTCAGACCCCGACTGGCAAACACTCATTCATCACGTAGGGCCTTATGATCCTAAACTAAAGCCAGAACGTGAACCCTATGAAGCGTTAATCCGTGCCATTGCTCACCAGCAACTGCATGGTAAAGCTGCAGAAGCCATCCTGGCTCGTTTTACTGCACTCTACCCGCATACTCCCTTTCCTTCACCAGCAGATATTGACGTTACAGAAGATACACAGTTACGCGCCTGTGGTTTTTCTTTTTCTAAAATCGCAGCTATACGAGGCATCGTTACAGCGACCTCAGATGGTGCCATACCCTCTCTGCAAGAAGCCAAAATACTCTCAGACGAAGAGCTCATCAAACGCTTAATTACACTGAAAGGTATTGGTCGCTGGACCGTTGAAATGTTTTTGATGTTCACATTAGCCCGACCCGATATTTTGCCTGTAGATGATTTTGGAGTACGTGAAGGCTGGCGTTTAATGAAATCTCTTCCAGAACAACCCAAACCCAAGGCATTGGCAGCGATAGGTGAAGCCTGGAGCCCTTACCGTTCAACTGCAGCATGGTACCTTTGGCGAGCTGTTGAATTCTATAAAGCCAGAAGCGTGGAAAACCCTAAGCTTAGATTAATTAATAATGACAGTTAATCTATAGAATAGATGGATACTAAGCGGGAACTAATAATAATACATATCGATGACTTGCATCGATACTTTCTACCGCTTTGCATTTAACATGATAGCGATGACCACAGCCTTGAGGAATTTCGAGTAGGAGAACATCTTTGGCAAGGAGTGCTTTATTGAGTATATCTCCAGCTATTACACTGAGTGCGTCAAACGACGTGTCATCCCAAAGCGCATACGCAGCTTTGTTTGCTTTAACTAAACTTTTATTAGCATCAAATTCAATGACTGGAATAGCAATAGACTCAATAGCATCCAAAGTAATATTAAGCGTAGCTGTTAAAAAAGAAATGGTTTTTTCATAATCATTAGACTGCTCAAGAAGCTGTTGATGCGTATTTTCAAGGCTTGCTGTAAGGTTACGATTTTCATCTTCGAGATATTTAATCTTAAAGGCCTCGGCGATATTTTGCTTAAGTTGATTATTATTCCAAGGCTTTGTCAAAAATTTATAAATGGCTCCATCATTAATTGCAGATGTAACAGAAGCCAGATCTGCAAAGCCTGATTGCACAATGCGTACTGTTTCAGGATACATATCTTTCGCACGGCTTAGAAGATCGGTCCCCATCATGCCAGGCATACGCTGATCGGTGAGAATCACGTCCACAGAATGCTCTGAAAGTAGTTTAAGCGCTGCTTCGCCATTTTGAGCAGTCAGTGTATGGTAGCCTTCTTCTTGCATTAATAGTTCTAACATATCCAGAATAACTTCATCATCATCGACTATTAATATAGTACCGCGTGCTTTTAAAGGATTGGCGCCGGGAATTTCCATAAAACGTCTCCGTGTTTAAGCAAGTATGACAACAGATGAATATTCCTCTAGTAGGTTTGCGCATTTGTAGAAAGCCTATAATCTATAGCTGCCCTAGAAAACATCTATGCAACATTCTCAATGATTTCAATTTCTGCATCACTCAGCTCAATATCATACATAGCCAAGTCTTCTTTCATGTGCCTTTGGCTTGTTGTCCCCGTAAGCGGTATCATGCCAACTTGTAAAGCAAATCGAAATACCACTTGTGCAATTGAACATCCCAATCGCTTTGCAATCTGATGAATTTCGGGTTGATTCAACTCTGATGCATTCGCTGTAATCAAAGAGAAACCTTGATAAATAACATCATGCTCACGACACAACGCTCGAATCTTCGCATCCCATTGCGTGCGCGCAAAACATCGATTTTGAACAAAAGCGGGTTTAATATCTGCCTTTTCCAGAAGTAATTGCACTTGCCCAAACTCCATATTGGAAACACCAATTAGCTTTACTGCACCCGATTTTTTTAAATCTTCCATGGCTCGCCATACCTCCCAATCTGCATCCGTTAAACCAACACGTGACATTGGGCCATGTAGAATATAAGAGTCTAAATATGTCGTATTGAGGTGCTCTAAAGAACTTGCGAATGATTGCCTAACCTGAGAGGTATAATCAGCAGCAGGATCATAAGGAAGGCGATGATCTTGTCCTCCTGTATAGGTAAATTTTGTTTGCAAGAAAAGATCACTACGTTTTATGTTTCCATCTGCCAAGACATGCTGTAGCGCTTTGCCCACTCCCGCCTCATAGTAATGACGCCGTTGATTAGCGGTATCGATTCCTAAAAATCCAGATTCAAGCGCTAATTTTGCCAGCGCTTCGGTTTCCATTTCTTTCCAAGCCGTTCCATACAAAAAGCTGGGAATTTTTAACCCACGATGCTCAATATATGCAGGACCTTGATGAGAATCACTTAGCATTTGATCTCCAGATAATATCTACGGAATACTCTATACCTTGCGCGGCCATAATTTGCATTTTTGTGCAAGCTTAGCAGGATGCGATGCAAGGCCGCCCGATGCGCGGTTTGGTTATTCCAAACAAGCAGCGGGCAACGCAGCAGCACACCTGCCAAGCGCCGCACAAAAATGCAAATTATGGCCGCGCAAGGTATATTATCGAGCAAATCCGGCATTCTATGAAATACTGAACAATCACAACAGAAACTTCTGCTTCAAATACATTTACAGAGATAAGCTATCAGCACGCCCACCTATCCTCAGCTACAATAGAGTGCTTTGACCTTACTTTGACATGATATGACCGAAGAAATCCTCATTAGTCTGTTTGCCCATGAAACCCGCGTAGCCGTGATAGAACATGGCATTGTTCAGGAAGTGCACATTGAACATGAAAGCCTCCGTAACATTGTGGGCAATATCTACTGGGGCCAGGTGATGCGGGTATTACCCGGCATTCAATCCGCTTTCATTGATGTTGGTCTTGATAAAGCCGCCTTTCTGCATGTTGCCGATATGTGGGAGTTTCGTCAGGCTGAAAACCCTCAACCTATCGAAAAAATGCTACATGAAGGTCAACCCATTCTGGTTCAGGTAGTCAAAGAACCTTTGGGCAGTAAGGGCGCACGCCTTTCCACTCAAATCAGTCTTGCGGGTCGTTTTTTAGTCCATCTTCCAAGAGATGCTTCGCACATTGGTATTTCGCAGCGCATAGAAAACGAAGTTGAGCGTGAGCACTTGCGTGATCGATTAAAACATCTTCTAACAGAAGACTTAAGCGGTGGTTTCATCATTCGCACCATGGCAGAGCACGCCACAGATGAAGAACTGTGTGCAGATGTTGAATACCTCACCAAACTTTGGCAAAGCCTAAAAACTCGCGTACAAAGCGCCGCCTTCCCCTCTCAGATTTATCACGAACTTAGTTTACCTCAGCGAGTACTGCGTGATTTTGCAGATGAAAGTACTCAACGCATTTGCATTGATAATAAAGAAGTCTACGAATCCCTTCATCGCTTTTGCAGCGCTTACATGCCACAACTTGTGAATGCGCTCTTCCATTACCACAGTGAACGGCTTTTGTTTGATCTCCATCAGGTTGATGCAGAAATCGAAAAAGCACTTTCAAAACGCGTTGATTTAAAATCCGGTGGCTACCTCATCATTGAGCAAACAGAAGCCATGAACACCATAGACGTTAATACTGGTGGCTTCCTGGGCGAAAAAAACTTTGAAGAAACCGTATTTAAAACCAATTTAGAAGCCACTCAGGCTATTGCTCGGCAGCTTAGATTACGCAATTTAGGTGGCATTATCATGATTGATTTTATCGACATGGATGTTGCTCAACACCGCCAAGCTGTTCTCGATGCACTGAACCGCGCTTTAGCCAAAGATCGTATGCGCCTATCTGTAAATGGCTTTAGTAGCCTAGGGTTGGTTGAAATGACGCGTAAACGCACGCGCGAAAGTTTAGCGCACATGCTATGCGCCTCATGCCCCACGTGTAAGGGCCGTGGCGAGGTTAAAAGCCCACAAACACTGTGTTATCTCATCATGCGAGAAATCATTCGCGAAGATAAAGAATTTGAACCCACATCATTCCGCATTCTGGCTGCTCAACCCATTATTGATTGCTTTTTAGAAGAAGAAGCCAGCACACTTGAAAAGCTTTCCAAAAACATCAAAAAATCCATCTCGCTGCACGTGGAAACCGAATATGCACCTGATCAGTATGATTTGATTTTAGTTTAACCGTGTTATGTAAAAGAATGTAAAAGCCCCTCTTCCAGCCTGATGACCCACGGTATGATGTTCTTCTCTAGAACACAAAAGCCCTAACGACTATGACTCAAACCCCAATACTGCTGATCGATGATGATGTTGCCCTCAGCGGGATGCTTAAAGAATATTTAGAGCGGGAAGAGTTTACTGTAACCATAGCGCACGACGGACATACAGGCGTTCAGCTAGCGCTTTCTGGCAATTATAATATTGTGATCTTGGATGTTATGATGCCTCAACTCAATGGCATTGAAGCGCTCCGCCGCATCCGTGCACAAAGCCGAATCCCCGTTTTAATGCTTACCGCCAAAGGCGATGATGTTGATCGAATTGTCGGTCTGGAATTAGGCGCTGATGACTATGTCCCTAAACCCTGTACTCCAAGAGAACTCGCGGCTCGGCTGCGTGCAATCCTACGTCGAGTACATACACCCAATCTCCCAGAAGATGCCTCGCTATCTGCTGGAGCATTAATCATCTGGCCCGAAAAACGTAAAGCACTATGGAATGATGCCCCCATTGCCCTAACCAGCACAGAATTTAATCTGCTTGAAGTTCTGGTTCGTAACGTTGGCCATATTGTCACAAAAAAAGACCTATCAGAAACTGGCTTGGGTCGCCCACTGACCCCCTACGATCGAAGTCTTGATGTTCATCTAAGCAGCATTCGCCAGAAGCTTCGCACAGCAGGTGCCACTCACGTATCCATTGAAACAGTCCGAGGTATCGGCTATCAACTGATCAAGGAATAATCAGTGGGTCGACTATTCTGGAAGTTTTTCTTTGCATTCCTGATCGTTTTACTAATGGTTGCAGCCGGTGTCGGTGCAACCGTATGGTTACAAAAACAAACACATGACCCTATGTTTAAAGACTTAGCAACAGGGCCTCGTACCTCCTTCATGATCAATCTGGCCTCTAAAACACTGGTACGTAGCGATGCTCAAACATTACGAAACTTTCTTGCTGCCTTAAAAGACGAGCGTATTCCACAGGTGTATGTTGTTGATGATCTGAAACATGAAATCTTAGAACGCTCTGTTCCTGAGATTGCTTTCACACACGCTCAAAATCTCATCAAGCAAAATTCTGAGTTCCATATTGTGCGACGCGTCACCACAAAAGATGGCCATGCCTATCTCCTATTTGTGCCTCGTGATCAAACTCGCCATGATGAGTTTCGATCGCAGGCAGCAAAACCTCAGCCATCCCCGTTTATCGTTCCTATTATTTTTGGAGCTATTGCCAGCTTAGGTTGTAGCACCTTTTTGGCCTGGTATTTTTCAAAACCGATCCGACATCTTCGATGGGCACTTGATGCTGTATCCGCAGGTAATTTAGACACTCGTGTAGGCCCCCTTATGGAAAGTCAAAGAGATGAAATTGCTGATTTAGGGCGCAACTTTGACCATATGGCGCATAAACTTCAGCAACTGGTGGCTTCACAACAACGTCTATTGCATGATGTGTCTCACGAATTACGTTCACCGCTGGCTCGCCTTCAAGTCGCCATTGGTCTTGCTCGGCAGAAACCCGATAAACTCGACTCATCCTTGGATCGCATCGAGCAAGAAGTGTCTCGTTTTGATGAGTTAGTTGGAGAACTTCTTACACTTTCCAGGCTAGAAACTGGCATAACCGAAGACACAGATGAATATTTTGATCTCACAGAGCTGGTCAGAGGCATTTCTGAAGATGCCCGCTTTGAGGCTGAGGTCAATAAACGTCAACTTATTTTCTTAGGTGAAGGTGAAATACTGATCAAAGGCCGCGCTAAACTCCTCTACCGTGCCATCGAAAACGTGATCCGTAACGCAGTAAAATACACATTGCCCAGTACCTCTGTCACAGTAAAACTAGATAGACATCTGCCTGATCGTGTTTTGATTACCGTTTCAGACTATGGCCCTGGCGTCCCTGAAAAAGATTTAGAAACGGTCTTTGAGCCTTTCTTTAGAAGTAACCCAGGAGATAACGTATCGGGCTATGGTCTTGGCCTCGCGATTGCGCGTCGAGCAGTAGTCGCTCATAGCGGGCAAATCCGCGCATTTAATCGCAATCCTAAAGAAGGTAGCGGATTATGTGTAGAAATTGTCTTAATGACGTCGCATGTTTCTAAAGACCATGCCAACGATGAGGGTAGTGTTTAGGCGTTAAGGAGAAGGGGCTTTAGGCCAATGGCACTAATCTATCCAAAACAAAAAGTAATGGATAGTAGAATGGCTCTTGAAATTCCCTCCCCCTCCGCAGGGGGAGGGCTAGGGTGGGGGTGGATGGCTGGAGTAACAAACAGAGTTTGTATCGTCACCACAACACCCCCATCCTAACCTTCCCCCTTTTAGAGGGAAGGAACCTGAGCCGTTACAAGCAGAGCATCAGATCAAGTTATTGAAAATAGGTATGTTTTTCAGCATCAAAAAATCTATTCCTCGGCAGGATGCTTCGAACGCGCCTCCAACTCCACCTCAACTTCATCCGGCTTCACGGTAAACTGAATAGGATCAAACTGCACACCGGCGAAACGCAAATCCTCAGACTTAAGCTCATAGAGCTTAATATCAGTTAATGTCCCCCCAAATAAAGCAGAAATAGTCTGCAATACAGGATCATTAACCGGCAAGCCTTCTGCATCCATGGCCTCAACTTCGGTATTCACCAGACTAATTGTGCGCGACGCATTATCAAAACGCAGCATCCCTGCAACAGTAATGGTTCCTTTAACAACATTGGAGGAAAATGGACGTCGCAATGTCATATTGAACGCACAGCGTAACCGATTACTCTCCGGCAGCAATCTGACCTTTGGCGAATCAATCTTCACCTCAAAGACGCCTAACACTTTTTTCTCATAGCGCCATCGATCATGAATCCTTTTTTCAATCTCGATTCGGCTATATGAAAAGTGGCGCGGAATAAAGGGCCGCACCAAGCTATCTGGGGTATTACACCCTGTTAACATAGATGCTCCTGCGCAAACCCACAGTATCCATGCACACTGAAAACTTAGTTTAGGTTGAAACTTCATTGATAGGTATCACTCATGATTAAACACGTCAGGAACGCTTTTGGTGAGACGCAAATAGCTTCGCCAGTACTTTTTTGTCATGAATAATAAATGCACTAAAGGTTTCTTTAGGCGAATGTTTAATAAAGCTTGGAAAGGGATTAGCAACAATCGGCCCTGAAAACACATCAACGTGATTCTGTTTAACCGCCCCGCCACCTTTATCACCCACATAAAAGTAACCGTCATGCACAGCGGTTTTACCATTTGGAAGAATAATTTTATTACCGCGAGCAGAAGGCACAAAAAGAACACTTCCCAACGGAATCCTCCGCTTATCGACAGCAATTGTCCTGTACGGTATCAAAACATTCTTGTCAAAACCATCTCCATAAGCCCCGTCTGATACTTTAAACCGGCTATGGCCGATAGCAGCAACCCATGCCTTGCCATTTCTAACATACTTACGGCAATCCACTTGCAATGGCCCTTTTGAATCGATGTAGTTATATGTTTTACGCTGTCCATTCTTTGCTGTGATATTAATAGCCCCACTCATAGCGCCTAAGCACCATTCTTTCGCAGGAATCCGTAAACTGATAGGCTGATTTTTTGTATCTCTCAGTGGTAACCCTTTTTTATCTTCCTTTGCAGGAAAAAGATGATACCAAGTCGCCCACAATTGGAGCTTTTGACTGCCCACAGTCTTAGGGGCCGGAAGAGAAAAATCGCTGACCTGCTGCGCATGAACATGAAGAGTTAAACAACAGAACAAACAACTCGACACAATCACACGCCTGATCCACGCGGATGCATCCATGTCACTCCCATCTTGAACCAAAACAAAAATATGAATCAAATCTGCAACTAAGTAATTTCTAATTAAGTACGTCTATGAATTGTAGAAGGCTATTCTTGCGCTGGCAAGTAGGGTAAATTTCTATAGCACCTATCAGAAGAGGGTTTTTATACGCCACTAAACCTTGTCTAAGCCAAGCCGGCCAATCGACTGAGCCAACTTCAAACGCGCCATCTGCCAATTGTATAAGGCCTGAATATGTTGTTGTTCTGCATTACGCAAACCCACCTGAGCATTCATGAGTTCCAGCATAGACCCCACTCCGGCTTTATAACGCCCTTCAGACATTTTATAGTTATGTTGGGCTGAAACGAGTAAATCCTCAGTGCTTTGGATGCTCTGCACTTGCAGTAGATTCTCCTGATAAGCTTTCCACACTTCAAGCTTAATCTGATTCGCTAATCGCTCTTCTTCTATGCGTGCGATTTCAAGCTGGCTTTCAGCCGCCTGGCGGTTATATTGCCGATTAAAGCGATCAAAAATAGGAAATTGAATACTAAAACCAATGGTTTTTTCAGCTCCGCCCAATACAGACGTTGTAGTCATTGTTTCACCCGTAACAGGGTCTGCAGAAGGCTCAGTTACTTTTCGCCGAAGATCCGTCGCTCCCATTGTTAAGACTAAAGTGGGCCAGCCCGATGCATCAATAGCCCTCAACTTGGCTTCTGCGGATCGCGTTTGCGCACGCGCCGCTTGGAGTACTGGACGCTCCAACTCTGCCTTTGATAGCAATTCCGATACATCATTCCCCACTGCAGCAGAATCAATTTTTTTGGGATCAGCCATAGCAGGAACAGGTCTGGATGTAGGTTTTTTGAGCCAGGCGGGTTCTTGCTTCTCTTGAACTACAACCTGATCAGTCTTCACCTCAGATGTCGGCAATACAGCACTCGTTTGGTAGGATAATGTCGTCGGGGTAGAGGATGCTGCTTGCTCGGCGACTCTAGTCCTTGCAGACACATCTGGAACAAAAATGGCGTCCTTCATGCTTTCATTAGGCGCCAAAAAATGCTTTCTCGATAGCATGCCCAACGATTGCACAAACGCCAAAGCAGGTGCTGCATCGTCTTTATTCAAGCCTCCAGAAGAAGGTCGTATAGGCTTATTCGGCAATGGTGCAACGTTATAGCTAACACGTAAATTCCGCGGATCAACAACGCCTTCTGCTATTGCTGAAGTATTCTTTTCCCTTTTTAGATCAACTTCATTACGTTGTTGAAGAACTACAGGCGATGCAGATATTTTTTTTGCATTTGACCCGGTATCCACTGCTGTTGTTTTCATAGTACTTTGATCAGAGGCTTCTGTTTTATAGGAAAGATCCGGCGCGTTAAGTTGAACCGGAGTGCTCATAGGCAATCCCATAGTCACCGCCAGAGTTCCTTGCTGAACCTTCACTTTGGACTCGGCGCTTTGGCGATTCAATTTAGCTTGAGAGTACTGTGTTTTAGCTTGAAGAATATCATTTAGAGCGGCAAGCCCTGAAGCATGACGCGCTTCCGCAGCAATTACGGCTTCGGAAGCATAGTATTCTGCCTGTTGAGTAGATGCCAAGGTTGCTTGAGCCGCAAATAAATCATAATAGGCCTGAGCTGCACTCAAATACACCGTTTGAATAGTTTCATCCATAGTGGCATTTGCAGCGGTTAAAATTTCCTTAGCACTGTCCACATTTGCACTACGCACTCCAAAATCCAATAAGACATAGCTAACGTTAACACCTACTGAGTATTGGTTATAACGCTGTTGTACCGTTTGCCCAATGTTAATTTCACTATTGTCGCTCACTGTACGCCCTACATCTGCCACCACAGTGATAGCAGGTAAATAAGCACCTTTGCTCACGCCTAATTCAGCAGCACGCAGTCGTGTTGTCATCCAGGCTTGTCGTGTCTGTGGATTGCGACATAATGCATGATCTACAATATCCGATAGACCCATTGCTTTATTGGAAGCACCGGTCTCACATGGCATACTTGTATAGTTTGCGCGCGAATCTTTTGTCAGGTTATAAACACTAAAAGGATCATTTGGATACAGGGTATCAATCCCACCCGAATACGATGGCGCAGCAGAAAATGCAGCCAATGCAGTCACCACGGCCCGCCAGAGAGGGCACAAAGTATAAGGAAGCGCAAAGATTTTACATTGCGATACTGGCATTTATTTTCCTCAAGACTCAAAATCTTTCCCGACATACGGCATTCGGTACAGGATTTTTTGCTTTATCCATAAACTACTTGCGTTCACTACTGTTTTGGACAAGCTTTTTATATATAAGTTTCTTAGCCTCTGGGTGTTACACCTATTACTACGGCAACGATGAAACTTGATTTAGCGCTGTGCGATGAACGGGTTATACTATCGTTGCACTCTTATTTATTTTGATCAGGTCGCTGTATAGTGAACAAAGCCTCGCCCCACCCTAATGAAGGGCCTCTTTTCAAGGCCTTAAGTTCTATTCTTCTGTCTCGCGATATGCAACTTGATGAAGCTCAGTGCCATGCCGTTCACGCACTCCAAGGGTTTTACCAACGTTGGATACATTTTCGTAAGCGTCAAAGCTTCATCACATGGTTCAAACGTACCCCTGTCCCTAAAGGCATTTACTTATGGGGCGGTGTTGGCCGAGGTAAAAGTTTTTTAATGGATGCCTTCTTTGAAGCTGTGCCTGAAACCAAAAAAGCACGCTGGCATTTTCATGCATTTATGCGCCGTATCCACGCAATGTCAGCCCAGTACAAGCATCAGCCAGACCCTCTGATTCATATTGCTAAAATTATGGCGCAAGAAACGCGCTTATTATGTTTTGATGAATTCCACATCAGCGATATCGCCGATGCCATGATCCTAGGCCGCTTGTTTGAACATCTTCTACAACACGGTGTAGGTTTTGTACTGACCTCAAACTACCCACCAGAGGATTTATATCCGAACGGCTTACAACGCCAAAATTTTCTGCCTACTATTGCCCTACTTAAAGCGCACCTGGATGTTATTCAAGTAGATGGCAACATTGATTATCGGCACCGTACACTGACATCCGCCACGCTGTATTACGCCCCTTTGACACCTGGCACACATGAACAGTTAAACGAAAACTTTCATCGACTCAATGGCGCACTTTCATGGTCATCCACACCCCTTCTTATTAATGACCGCCCTATCAATGTGCTCGCCTCTGGCGAACATATCGCCTGGTTTGATTTTGAAGCCTTATGCGGTACGCCACGCTCTCAACACGACTATCTGGCTATTACTGAGCAGTTCGATACACTCATTATCAGCAACATTCCCGCACTAAAAAGTGATCAATCCGCTGAAGCGATCCGCTTTAAATGGCTTATCGATATTCTTTACGATCATCGCGTCAAACTCATGTTATCTGCACTTGTCCCTGTGACATCGATCTGTCCTCTAGATACACCTAACAGTGAGTTTGCCCGAACACTGAGTCGACTAACAGAAATGCAATCGGACGACTATTTGCACGAAGCCAAACGACCTGTTCTAGCGGCGGAACAAGGTAGTGACAGTAAAGACAACATCCGGCTTCCTGCCATTCCAGCTAAACTAGCCTCGGCCTGAAGAATCGTGTAGGGTATTCACGCTTAGAAATCTAAATTCTGAATTAAAGGTAACTGCCCAAGTCCCTTCCCCCTGCAAAGGGGAAAGGCTAGGATGGGGGGTATTATGGCGACGATACACAAATGTTGCGTAATACCAACTATCCACCCTAGCCCTCCCCCTTTGCAGGGGGAAGGCATTAAGAACTACCTGGACAGTAACTATTAAAATACCCCTAATATTGGTTGCTCATGGCTGAAGCGTCTTCCTTTATGAAAAGTCCACTCTTTGAGCGCCT
>Ga0207122_1132_pt1 | contig 12795 bp, 9 predicted proteins | sample Alteio_BWMinHeat_38_FD_153504 | JGI IMG/M metagenome (GOLD analysis project Ga0207122, IMG submission 153504) | Enriched cells from forest soil in Barre Woods Harvard Forest LTER site, Petersham, Massachusetts, United States -... | ecosystem: Environmental > Terrestrial > Soil > Temperate forest >... | reverse complement strand
GACGAGGCCAGAGAGTTGGTGAAGTCGATGCAGCTGGATGAGGCTGTGGTCAAGGTTCAAGTTCACGCCGGAGGGCGCGGCAAAGCCGGTGGAGTGAAATTTGCTAAGAACCGAGATGACATCTTAGCCTATGTGAAGCAGCTTCTCGGAATGAAGATCGTCAACGCCCAGACAGGGCCTGAGGGCATTGTGGCGCATCAAGTCCTCCTCTCGGAACCGATCGACATCGCCCAAGAATACTATCTCGGGGCTGTGATCGACCGTACACGCGCGCAAGGGGTGTTGATAGCCTCGCCGGAGGGGGGGATGGACATCGAAGAGATCGCAGTCAAGGCACCGGAAAAGATCCTGACGATGCCTTTGAGGAACGATGGCACCATGAAGCCATATCATCTGATGCGTGTTGCCAAGTGGATGGGCTGGACGGGCGCGATGGCGAAGCAGGGGATGGAACTGGTGTCGCAGCTTGTCAGGGCTTTTGTTGAGACCGACGCCTCCTTAATAGAGATCAATCCCCTCGTCAGAACTCCGGCGGGCAACCTCGTAGCGTTGGACGCTAAGCTGTCTGTCGATGACAACGCTTTATTTAGGCAAAAGCAGATCGCTGAATTTTACGATCCTTCCCAGCTTCCCGCTCAAGAGGTGCGGGCCAAGAAGCACGACCTCGCCTATGTGTCGTTGGACGGCGAGATCGGCTGCATGGTCAATGGCGCAGGGCTGGCGATGGCGACGATGGATATCATCCATCACTATGGCGGACGGCCGGCCAACTTCCTCGATGTCGGCGGCGGCGCCTCGCAGGAGAAGGTGGCAGAGGGTTTCAAGATCATCTTGTCCGATCCCAATGTCAAAGCGATATTGGTGAATATCTTCGGGGGGATCATGAACTGCGTGACGCTGGCAGCGGGTATCGTAGCTGCGGCGAGCGAGTTGGACATCCACGTTCCGCTGATTGTCAGGATGGAAGGGACCAACGTAGATAAAGGGAAGCAGCTTCTGAAGGACTCCGGATTGAATATCGTCACGGTCGACAGCCTAGCAGACGCTGCGAAGAGGGTCGTTGATAGCGTTTAATCTATTTTTTCGTGAACGTGCCCGAGCCCGTGCCCGTGCCCGTGCCCGAAAAATGCGAGGGTTCGGGCACGGGCACGTTCACGATTGGAAAGGAGTAGTATGTCAATACTAGTTAATAAAAACACTCGGGTCATCACCCAAGGGATCACAGGCAAGGCGGGCCATTTCCATACTGAGCAGGGGATAGCCTACGGCAGCACGTATGTCGGCGGGGTGACACCGGGCAAGGGCGGCATGGAAACACTCGGATTGCCCGTTTTTGATACCGTCCTCGAAGCCAAAGACGCCACACAATGCGATGCCAGCCTGATTTTTGTCCCGGCTCCTTTTGCTGCCGATGCTATCTTGGAAGCGGAAGAAGCCGGCATCGAGCTCATCGTTTGCATCACAGAAGGGATCCCTGTCCGAGACATGCTCGAGGTCAGCCGCGTCATGCGCAGCAGCCAGACCAGCCGCTTGATCGGGCCCAACTGCCCTGGGGTGATAACACCCGACGCCTGCAAGATTGGCATCATGCCCGGCTATATCCATCGCAAAGGCAATATCGGCATCGTGTCCCGCTCGGGGACTTTGACATATGAGGCTGTCTGGCAGACAACACAGCTCGGCCTGGGACAGTCCACCTGCGTCGGCATCGGAGGCGATCCTCTCAATGGAACAAATTTTATCGATGTGCTATCCTTATTCGAAAAAGACCCTCAAACTCAGGGTATCCTGATGATCGGTGAGATCGGCGGCGACGCAGAAGAGATGGCAGCGGAATGGATCAAGTCCCACTGCACCAAGCCCGTCGCTGCTTTTGTCGCCGGGGTCACGGCGCCGCAGGGCAGGCGTATGGGCCATGCCGGAGCGATCATCTCCGGAGGCAAAGGCAAAGCCGAAGATAAGATCGCCGCCTTGAAGCGCAGCGGCGTCTTCATTGCAGAAACTCCTGCCGACATGGGTATGGCGATCAAACAGGCTCTGGTACATCATGGTTGAAATTAAGGGAAAAATCCCCATACGCATCCATCCCTTCTTCTGGATCCTTGTGGGAGCGATAGGCTGGCTGAACTCGCTGTCCGTTGTCGGGACGTTCGTTTGGGCTGGCGTCATCACCGTGTCGGTGCTTTTTCATGAGTTCGGCCACGCCTTGAGCGCGCTGTTCTTCGGCCAGACGGCTGAGATCGAACTCGTTGGCTTCGGCGGCGTCACGCGGCGCCAGGGCAAGACGCTGCGCCTTTGGCAGGAATTCATCATTGTCCTGAATGGTCCTTTGGCTGGATTTCTCCTTTTTTTTATTGCCTATGCCGCTAGTGCGTGGATCGGCAAGCCGCAGGATCATCTCATCCTTTACGACATTGTTGAAATCACCATGTACGTCAATTTGTTTTGGACTGCCGTGAATTTGCTGCCCGTTTTGCCCTTGGACGGCGCCCAGCTGGTCCGGATCGTGCTGGAGTCAATGTTCGGATTGAAAGGCATCCGTTTTGCTGCCTTGTTCAGCCTCGTCCTCGCTATCGTCATAGCCACACTCAGCTTGTTGTATCAGTTTATCATCGCAGCGGCGTTCTTCTTCTTGATGGCTTTTGAAAGTTATCGGGCTTGGAGCACGCTGCGAGGGATGACAGACCAAGACACCCATTCGCCGCTTCAGGACCTCCTTCAGCAGGGTGAGGAGCTTTTTAAGCAAGGCCATTATGACGAAGCGGTCCCTAAGTTGATGGAGTTGCGCGAGCAGGTACACCACGGCATGATTTATACCTTGGCTACCCAGTACCTGGCACATATCGATGCAGACCAAGGCAAATATCAGGAAGCGTATGATCTGCTGCTGCCCATCAAGAAAGATCTCCATCCCGAATATCAGTTTTTGCTGTTGCAGGTGACATACCGGCTTGGCAAATGGAAGGAAGCTATTGAGCTTGGAGAACGTGTTTTTCAGGAAAATCCCACATCGGAGATTGCCTTGATCAATGCCCTCAGCTACGGGGCGTTGGGCCAGGTGCGCCCTGCGCTGGGATGGCTCAAGGGGGCCATCCAGGCTGGCCTTGACGATATCCCAAAGGCTTTGCGCCGCAAAGAATTCGACCCGATCCGCCTCTTGCCGGAGTTCGAGCAGTTTGTTCATCGGTATCATTAAATAAAAATCTTGACATTAAATTAAAATTTAATATATAATAAATGAACCAACTTAATTTGGAGAGTTTATGAACGTTAGTTTTAATAATAGTCTAAAAGTAGAAAAAGATAAATCTTCGAATGCAATAATGCCAATAACTGACCCAGAGGTTTTCAGAAATATAGAGAACTCCGCAGCTCTTAAATTGGAAGAACCATCAAAACCACTATCAGAAACAAAAAAATCGGCTCTCTTACCCTATCTAAAATTAGGTGTGAATTGCATTGGATATCTCACAGCTGGGTTGCTCTGGATCGGTTTTGCTGTTTCATTGCTATTATCCATGCCGTTTATTGCTGTTGGAGGTGTGCTTGGTGTTGCTGTAGGTGCAGGATGGGCATTCTTAACACGTGGTAACGTCTGTGAAAAAGTCATCAAAGGTTGCCGAGTAGGAGCTTTGATAGGCGGTATTGTTCCCTTGGTGTTAGGCTTCTCAGCTATAGCCATCCTCATGAAAATTAATGGACATGACAACGTTTGGGGCAGATTATTAAAGAATGATCTGAAAGAAAAGGTGAAAATCCCTGTACTTACAGAGAACGATTTTCAAGATACTAAGCCGCCTATCTCTTACCCTCCTAACGTAGTCGTCTGGGACTAGGGCAGTGGAGAGTCTCGCGATTCCCAAAAGCAATTTCACGCAAAGAACGCAAAGGAGCAAACGCAAAGCACGCAAAGAAGGACATTAAGTCCTTAATGTCCTTCTTTGCGTGCTTTGCGTTTGCTCCTTTGCGTTCTTTGCGTGAAATTGCTTTTGGGAATCGCGAGACTCTCCACTCACTCATCACTCGCTTCCTGCCACCGACCATGCTGTTTGATTAGGCTGACGAGGCGGTCGTCGGCATTGGCGAAGTCGATATCTTTCTCCACACATTGTTTTCCCACGTAGAGGTCGATCTTTCCCGGTTTGGATCCCACATACCCGAAGTCGGCGTCGGCCATCTCTCCTGGGCCGTTGACGATGCAGCCCATGATGGCGATTTTGACGCCCGGAAGATGAGCTGTGCGTGAGCGTATCCGTTTTGTGACATCTTGCAGATCGAACAGCGTGCGTCCGCAGCTTGGGCATGAGATGAAGTCTGTCTTGGAAGTGCGCATCCTCGCCGCCTGCAAGATGCCGAAGCTGAGGTTGCGGAGGAAATCGATCTCGTAGGGCCCTTCGAGCCATAGCCCATCGCCCAAGCCATCAGCCAACAGGGCTCCCGCTTCTGCAGCGGATTGGATCACCATGTCCTCTTGAGAGCAGCTGTAGCTGAAGTTTAGGATCACGGGGATGGAAAGCTGTTTAGATTGGAGCCATGCGAAGAAATGCCTGCTGGCTTGTAGGCGATTGTCTGTAGGGGAGAGGACGATCAACGCTGGCTGGATCTCCTGGATGAGCTCCCAGTCCTTTGTGGGCTCGTCTTTAATGACGACAGCGATACGACGAGGCTGTTTTGATAGGCTGAATTTATTGGCGAGAGAATTTGTTGCTGCTTGTGACAGCGAAGAGAGTGTGACCGCGCCATCGAACGGGAAAGGGGAGACGACCCCGACGCCGATATCCTGAAGGGTTTTCAAGACTTGTTGGTGAGCTTGGTCGAGGATGGGCTCTCGCAGGACGATGCTATCGGCTGACGACACCTTGAGCTTGGGTTGGCCGAGCTGTGAGTCGCATCCTACGGCTTTGTACAAGCCGGATTTATTGATCTCTCCTGGTCGGACGGTGACGAACACGGAGCCGTCCCGATGCAAAGAAATATCCTTGGGAAATACGACAGAGCGCCGTTTGATGTCTATAAAATCGCGATGCGGCTCATGGAACTGTGCAACCCCTTTTTTGTGTTGGTATTGTTCAGCAAACTGGACCAACCGTTTGCATGGGTCTATCTCATACCAGGGATCTTCAGTCAAGGAGACGCGAATCGTGTCGCCGATGCCGTCCAGGAGCAAGCTTCCGATGCCCATCGCTGATTTGACGCGTCCGTCTTCCCCTTCGCCCGCTTCCGTGACGCCCAAGTGGAGGGGATAGTCCCATCCTAAACGCATCATCTCGGCAACCAGAAGGCGATAGGCGAGGATCATCACAGCAGGGTTGGACGATTTCATCGAGAACATGAAGTCGTGATAATCGAGCTGTCGGCAGACGCGTGCGAACTCAAGGGCCGATTCCACCATGCCAGCCGGGGTATCGCCATAGCGGTTCATGATCCTATCCGACAGTGAGCCGTGGTTGGTTCCGATACGCATCGCGCGTTTGAGTTTTTTGCATTTTTCGACGAGCGGAGAGAATTTTTCTTCGATCCGTCTGATCTCCTCGGCATAAGAGGCGTCATCGTACTCGATCACTTTGAAGGAAGCTCGCTTATCGAGGTAGTTGCCGGGGTTTATCCTGACCTTGTCGACGAATTCGACGACGCGTAAAGCAGCGGGAGGGAAGAAATGGATATCAGCCACAATAGGGATGGTATAGCCTTTCTGAATCAGGCCGTTTTTGATCTGTTCGCATGAGTCGGCTTCTTTCATCCCTTGGACAGTGACGCGGGCGATCTCGCAGCCGGCGTCGGCCAGACGGATAATCTGATCGATGGTGGCGTTGGCATCGCGAGTATTTGATGTTGTCATCGACTGGATGCGGATCGGGTTGTTGCCGCCGACGCCGATGTTACCCACCATGACTTGGCGCGTTTTCCAGCGCAGCGTCTTTGCTGTCGATTCGCAGTATTTCATGTTGTGCTCCCTGCTTCGGAGATCAAGGGTAGCTCATATTCAATTCAGTGTCAATGAAGAGCTAAATGAAGCATCTATTCCCGCTAATTCCGGCACCCCCGAAGAGGCATGGTTTTATACACATCTTTTCTGCCTCCGAAGGTGTTTTAGAGTCCGAGCTTGCGAGGGACGACGGAGGGTAAGGTATGCGGTTGAAAAAAGGAGCCCTGAGCGAAGCGATGGGCGACTGAATACGAATGCCTTTCAATCGCCCATCGCTTCGCTCAGGGCTCTATATAATTTTTCTCGTCATTACCCATAGCTCCGTCGTCCCTCGCACGCTCGGGACTCGGTCGCTATGGGCTATGAGCGGTCGTCCTCGCAAGCTCGGACTCTAAAACACCTTCGGAGACAGAAAAGTCGCGTTAATTTTTGGGGTCTTGCAAAAGGGTTGTGTTTCCTTTTCTTGTAGTGGAAGACCCTTGTTCGCGCTCAAAGATGGTTTTAGTCCAATTCTTGACTTTAGGGGCTATGTCGATCACATAGAAGGTATCTTTTTGGTTGGGATACTTGGTGGCATAGAGGGAATCCATTGCTACAGGTAATGTCGTTGACACAACTTTCTTTTTAAAGACATGATGTTGTTTCAAATGCTCGTGTCCACGGAAGATCATTTTCACTTTTATGGGATTTTCCTCCTCAAGGGTACTGCAAAGGTAGAGATAGTTCTTAAGGTCTTCTGGTGATATCTTCCACTCTCTCCTTCCAAGGTCGCCGGGAAAGCTCTGTTTGTCAATATCTCCCCAATTGTAGGCTGTCACCGATAGATGAGATCGAAAAATATGTGATGATTTGTGTAGTTGTTTAATCTTTTTGATTGCATGCATGAGTTTCCATTTCTTTCTATCCGTCTTGTTGGTAACAAGTTTGAGTTTGCTTTTTATTAAGTCATCATCAATTTTAATTTTGTTGATTCTGTTGCTAAATTTGATTTCACTAGTATACATTGGAATGGACATCATCGCAGTGTGAGTTTTCTGACGTAGCATCTCAGAGGGATCGACATAGAATTCAAATAAAGCATGCGTAAATTGAACGTACTGACGTGAATCTTGTTCTCCCATGTACATCGTTAAAAATAGGGTGTCATAGAATTCATTCAAGAGTTTCTTATTGATTTCACCCATGTTTGTATCGTTCAAAAAAGTTTTGAAATCGTTGTCTAGCACACAATAATAGATATTCATATCGGTATCTTCGTGGTTGCCTCGAATCAATGTGACTTGATCTGGATTTTCCTTCCTCAACGTCATCAACAGCTGGATAACTTGTAAAGAATTGGAACCTCGATCAGTGTAGTCTCCCAGAAAAATAAGCTGGACTTTCGGTTTGCACTTATAGTTTTCATCAAGGAGACCCTGCCTTTGAGCTTCTTTGATGTTTTCCAAAAGGCTTTTTAAGTCGCCGTGAATATCAGCGCGGATAAATATCTTTGTTTCGGCTTCAAGATCTTTTTTTCCTATCACACCATAGCAATTGGTAAGATCGTGATTATGCTTAAAGACATCGTTGTGTTTAAAAAGGAGATGTCTAAATTCGTCATGATTAAATTTATCTTCAAAACATTTTTTTCTTTCATTCCAACACTTATCGAATTGGGAAATCAATTCTGCTGTACTTTTTAATTTGATGTCTGGGTTGTATTTAATAGTAAGTTCAAGTATTGTTGGATTAACTGTTTGAATATTCATTATGGCCTATTATTTTTCAAAAAAAATGTTTGTTTATCAAATTTTACTAATTGTACATGCATGACTATCTTTTTGTCAAAGGTTTGTCGTTTTTTGTGGCGGAATATCGTCTTTCGTTCTATGATTTCACTTAATTGTCGAGGAGGGACTCGTGAGGAATTTACTTGCCTATCTGTTCTTGGGGTTAATGAAGCTGGCTTTGTCGTTTCGTTACCGAGTCAAAATCAAGGGATTGGAGAATCTTAACTCAAAGACCCTGAACAAAGCCGGCGGTGTGTTGTTTCTTCCTAATCACCCGACTGTCTTTGTCGACCCGACCTTGATCACGATGGCTGTGTGGCTCAAGTATCCCATCCGACCGCTCATCGTCGAATACATGTACTACACTCCTGGCATTCACTGGATGATGAAGTTTCTCAAGGCACTCCCCGTACCCAAGTTTGCCCTTTCCAGCAACAGCCTCAAGAAAAAACGCACAGAAAAAGTCATTGAGACGATCATCGATGAGTTGCGTCATGGGCAGAACTTTCTCATTTACCCAGCAGGAAGGCTGAAGTCGATCAACCGGGAGGTCATCGGAGGCGCTTCCGCTGTCCAACAGATCATTTCCGCAGTCCCTGAGGCTAACGTCGTCCTAGTCCGCATCACAGGTCTATGGGGAAGCCGCTTTTCTTATGCCTTGTCGGACGAGCCTCCGGTGATGTTTGGGACAATCTTTTGGGGGATCAAAACATGCCTCAAAAACCTGCTGTTTTTTACTCCACGCCGCGAGGTGACCATCGAGTTAGTTCCCGCAGGCCCCGATTTCCCCTACACGGCTTCGCGCCTTGAGATGAACAAGTATCTCGAAAATTGGTACAACCGGCCCGATGAGCTCAGCGCCAAGCAAAATCCTTATCCAGGAGAAACGCTCAAGCTGGTCTCTTACAGCATGTGGAAAGAAGATCTTCCCAAGATCACTAAGGGGAACGAAGCAGCAGAAAAAATCGACTTGGCAGCCATCCCAACTGATATGCAACAAAAGATAAAAGCAAAATTGGCTGATATGGCCAAGATGCCCCCGGAACAGATCCTCCCGGAGATGTCTCTTGCTTCCGATCTAGGGTTGGACTCGCTCGATATCGCAGAGATCACGGCTTTCCTAGCTGACGAGTTTGACATCGCAGGCGTCCCTGTGAGCGAGCTCACGACAGTGGGCAGGGTCATGTCCATAGCCGCGGGTCAAATTGTCTGTAAGGAAGTCAAAGAGGAAGAACACTTTGACATGTCGGCCTGGACGAAGAAAGTGCCCCACACACATGCTGTCATGTCAAAAGGGGAGACGATCATCGAAGTGGTCCTTAACACATGCGACAGGATGGGCAGCGCCGCTGCCTGCGCCGACAGCCGATCAGGCGTGTTGACCTATTCCCAATTGAAAATGCGCATCGTCCTCCTTGCAGAATACATCAGGAAGCTGCCCGGCGATTACATCGGCGTCCTCCTTCCAGCCAGCGTTGCTTCCTACGTCGTCATATTGGCTTGCCAGCTTGCAGGCAAGATCCCTTTGCCGATCAACTGGACCGTCGGGCCGCGCCATCTCGAATCCGTCGTCGCCCTCTCAGGTGTGCAGACGGTGCTGTCGTCTTGGAGCTTCCTCGACAGGCTCGACAATGTCGACCTCAATGGGATCGAGGATAAGATCGTGATGCTCGAAGATGCGCGTCGGAGCCTATCCCTAGTGGACAAACTGAAGGCTTTTTTCAGAGCTAGAAAGAGCACGAAATCGCTTCTGCGCCTTTTTCATGCCGACACCTTGACAAAAGATAGCCGGGCGGTCCTTCTCTTTACTAGTGGGACAGAAAGCCTGCCCAAAGGGGTCCCGCTGACCCATGGTAACATCTTGAGTAACCAGCGCGCCGCTGTCGAATCCCTCGATCTTTTCACCGATGACATGTTGTTGGGGATATTGCCCCCATTCCATGCTTTTGGGTTCGCTGTCAGTGGACTGATCCCCCTTGTCGTTGGCATGCGCGTAGCGTATTTTCCCAATCCAACAGATGGACGCGCCCTCTCGAAAGAGACACAGAAATGGGGCGCAACGATCCTATGTGGGGCTCCAAGCTTCATCAAAGCTATCCTCAAGGCCGCTGAGCCTGATGAGCTCACGACGGTACGTTTATGTGTCACAGGAGCGGAGAAAGCGCCGCCGGAACTGTTGCAGCTGGCTAAGGAGAAGGCCCCTCAGGCTCAGATGATAGAGGGGTATGGCATCACGGAGTGTTCGCCGGTCTTGACGCTTAATAAGACAGGAAGCCTCCAATTTGGTGTAGGAGCGCCCCTTCCCGGGATAGACCTATGTATCGTTGACCTAGAGACGCACCAGCCCCTTCCACAAGGCAAGCAAGGGCTTATCCTCGCTCGCGGACCCAACATCTTTTCCGGATATCTCAATGTGGGACTGACCTCGCCCTTCCTTACAGTCAGAGGGCAGCACTGGTACAACACCGGAGATTTGGGTTACCTCGATGATAAAGGCAATCTGATCCTGGCTGGCCGCCTCAAGCGATTCATCAAGATCGGTGCAGAGATGATCAGCCTGGGCGCCCTTGAAGATGCCCTATTGCAAATCGCCATGAAGAGGGGATCTGTGGCCGAAGTCGAAGGGCCTATCTTAGCCATCTGCGCTAAGGAACAGGCAGGCGATAAACCGAAGATCGTCCTGGTGTCCAAGTTTGCCATCTCTGTCGACGAAGTCAATAAGTCATTGAAAGAATCGGGCTTCAGTAACCTTGTGAAGATATCCCAAGTCGAGCAACTCACCGACATCCCACTGCTCGGCTCAGGTAAGGTGAACTATCGCGCCCTAGAATCGCGATACATCTAATAAAAGCTAAAAGCTAAGAGCTAAAAGATAAAAGAATCCTTCGGCGGTGATGATGGCCGAAGGATTCTTTTAGCTTTTAGCTTTTAGCTTTGCTTCAGTCTGTGATGAGGCCTGTGGCGACGCGGATTTCCGAGTTGCTTGACAAGCCGACATAGGAGCCCCATGTGATCATAAATGTGCCGTTGTCATTGATGGCCACTTGATAATCGCTCATGGGGTTTTCGGTAGGGGATGAGATGATGTTGGCGCTAGACCACACCCCTTCGGTGGGTAAAATCGCCGATTCAATGAAGTTGATCCCGTGGTCTTTATCGAAAGACATCCAGATCGCGACGACGTTGCCTTTGGAGTCCATGGCGATGCTGGGAAGGACCGAGTCGCGTCCGGTCTTAGAGATCGTCTGCGGAGCTGTCCAATCGGCACCATTCGTTTTTTTGGAAGCTTGTATCGAGTAGATGCTGCCATCGAAGCTTTCCCATACAGCTACAGCGTTATTGGAGGAGTCGATCTTGATTTTCGGCATGTCAGAAGAGCCGGAGGCTGAAATGGAGGTGAGAGTCATAGCGGGAGCTTTGCTTATGCAGGCGCACAAGAGCAAGGATAAAAAGAAAGACCATTTTGACATGATAAACTCCTTAGTTGGTTATGACATTATGATCATTTATGACATTTTTTGATACGACAATTTTTTCTTGACTTTGAATGTATTTCTATGGTATCATTACTGATAAGAGCAATTCATTGCATTGTTATTTTTAAATATAAGGGTGAAAAAACAATGAAAAATCATTACTTAACGATCACTACAGGCTTTGCCTTGTTTTCCATGTTTTTCGGATCGGGCAATCTCGTGTTTCCTATCGAGGTGGGTAAGGCTAGCGGAGGACACTTTCTTCTAGCTGCATTGGGCATTTGTTTAACAGGAGTGGTTGTTCCCTTTTTAGGTGCTTTCGCGATGATGCTATACAAAGGCAACACGAATAGTTTCTTTGGCTGCTTTGGAAAGCTGGCGACGTTTTGGTTTCCATTAGTCGCTCTTGCATTGATGGGCCCTTTCGGTGTACTCGCACGGTGTATCACAGTGATGCACGGCAGCTTCGTTCTCCTTTTTCCTGATGTTCCTCTTATCCCTTTTAGCATAGGCGTGTGCGCATTGATCTTCTTCATCACACTCAAAAAGAACCGCATCGTCCCATGCCTGGGTAAGCTGATGACCCCTTTTCTGCTGTTGTCCTTGATCGTCATTGCCTCTGTTGGAGTCTACGCAGCCTCGTGGTCAGTTCCCGTTTCCACGACGGCGTGGACCTCGCTGAAGACTGGCATATTCCAAGGCTATCAGACGATGGACCTACTGGCGGCGTTTTTCTTTTCCACCTTCGTCATTGGCCATCTCGAGCAGGATATGGCAGAACGAAACGACACACGGTCGCCTCTTAAGGTTTTCTTCGAAGCCGCATTGATCGGCGGCGGCTTGCTCGCAGCGGTATATTTCGGATTAGTGCTGTTAGGGGAGATGTACGCTCCGCAGCTGGCCGGAGTTCCTCCTGTCGAGATGCTTGGCGTCATCGCCTACGAGGCGATAGGGCCGATGAGTGCTCCTATCGTATGCGTTGCTGTGGTCTTGGCATGCTTGACGACAGCCATTGTGCTGGCATCGCTCTTTGCTGATTTCTTCCACAAAGAGGTTGTCAAAGAGAAGATATCATTGAAACAATCCATGATCGTGACATTGGCGATAGCCTTTGCCGTGTCGACATTTGAGTTTGCAGGCATTGCACGCTTCCTCGGTCCTATCTTAGAGACCATCTACCCCGCATTGATCGTCCTGACACTCCTCAACATCTCGTCCAAGCTGTGGGGACATCCTGTTTACCGTTGGCCTATCGCCCTCACACTCGGCCTCAAGCTGTTCTGGGTGTAAAGGACAAAGCTAAAATATATACCGAACGAAAAGGTTTATACATAGCGTCATAAATTCTTGCGCATTTTGGCTAGCGTGAAAGCTCCTGCGGTTGAGAGATCGGAAATAGGTCCATATTAAATCAATATTGACCTATTTCCGATCTCTCAACCCCAGGGCTTTGACGCAGCCAAAATGCGCAATAATTTATGACGCTATGTATAGTTAAACACTTCAGCAATCTGTTGCCAAGGGATCGCATAAATATTATTTGCCAACTTCATTTTCCTTGGCGTCTGACAAACAATAAATCCCACTTTTGCCTCTTCATATTCATTGAGAAATGTTTGAAGGT
>Ga0207122_1130_pt1 | contig 12809 bp, 5 predicted proteins | sample Alteio_BWMinHeat_38_FD_153504 | JGI IMG/M metagenome (GOLD analysis project Ga0207122, IMG submission 153504) | Enriched cells from forest soil in Barre Woods Harvard Forest LTER site, Petersham, Massachusetts, United States -... | ecosystem: Environmental > Terrestrial > Soil > Temperate forest >... | reverse complement strand
ATACAGAAGCATCGACCCGTGCCCTGCCGAGAGGATGAATCGGTCGCGGTTGATCCATTTGGAATTTTTTGGCTGGTGGCGGAGGTAATATCCGTACAGGTAGGAACCTAATTCAGCGCATCCCATCGGCAAACCGGGGTGGCCGGAATCGGCTTTTTGGACAGCATCCATGGACAATTGGCGGATCGTATTGGCGATTTTTTCCAGCATATCCTTCAATTCAGGAGCTAATGATACATTGCTATTCATGTGAACTCGGGTTTAAAGTTTTTGAATGGATTCAATGTACCGATACCGACCAAAAAGCGCAAGTCCCTAAAAATACAATCGCGTTAAGAAGACACAAAGAAGCGGCAATTAAACACGAAGGCACAAAGATACACAAAGATCACAAAGGCTCTCATGAATCCTCAATCGCGCTAAGAAGACACAAAGAAAGAAATTAATTATTTCTTCTTTGTGTATTCTTTAGTGCGATTGAGGATTCATGAGAGCCTTTGTGATCTTTGTGTATCTTTGTGCCTTCGTGTTTAATTGCCGCTTCTTTGTGTCTTCTTAGCGCGACTGAGGAATTGCACAATAGGGTTGCAAAATAAAATATTTATTTGCACAATGAGGGAATGGTTACATCAGCATCACTCATCACACAAGCAGTTTATCAGGTCGCTCCGGTGCCCGACTATACCTTCGGGATGGTGCGCGTTTTCACCGGGGTAGTCCGCTTTCAACAATACTGGACTCTGGAGAAGACAGGGGAACAGGATTGGTCGACCATTCTCTCTACTTTTGGGTATGTGTTAGTCAGCCAAAATGAATTGGCTAAGTCGCTTGTGAAGATGTTGTGCATCTGCGTTGTTGTCCAAGATCTCATCCAGCATCATCTCGCTTTTTCCAATGCATGCGGTGATCTTTGGAATGCCGTCCTTGGGACATACTCCACTCCAACCAAAAAGCCATGGAATGTCGACCCCTTCGGCAATAGATTTACCTATTTGTCTCCTTCGTTGCGCTTGTCGTTAGTTGAGTCAGCTCAAGGGTTTAAGGAATATCTAAAAAAGATAGTCCTGTGCATCATCGAAGTTGTCAAAAAGCTCTATTGGCTGAGCAGCTGTTATGTGTTAGCGTATGACATAACAGCTTTTAACGATCCTCTGACTCAGTACTTTGCGATCAAAAGGCTGGCGCTAGATCCGGGTAAGCCGATCAGACAGCTCATCGCCAATGAGGTGGTTGCGAAGCAGATATTGGAGAGGCGTAAAGACTTAGTGAACAGAATTCTTGAAAATGCAGGCTTTGAATCTCGTGTCGACGATCTGAAAACACAAATCAATAAAGCCATCCACTATCAAAAAACTGTCGAATCTATAGTCGAAAAAGGAAGCTTAGTCGTCGAAGTGGCCAAAGATATCTTGGGTCCAACGGACAAGCTGCTGGATCCTATCGGTGCAATCCAAGATGGCATCAATGACCCGGACGAGTATGATAAGTGCGTCAAGTTGGGATTGATCGAAGATAAAAAGCGCCTCGAGCTGCGCAGTTTCCCATACTGGACCGGCCAGCCTCTTGCGAACGCCCAGACAAAGGACAAATGGACCTAATCGACAATATAAAGATAAAAGCTAAGAGCTAAGAGCTAAAAGATTGCCTTCGGTATTGTCATCATCAACCGAAGGCAATCTTTTAGCTCTTAGCTCTTAGCTTTTATCTTTATATTGTCGATTAGGTCCATTTGTCCTTTCTGCAAGACTGTGCTTGAAACAAACGTCGTAGAAGAGTACACTCTCCAATAAATTATTAGAGAGAGTTTACTATGCACACACAGAAGATTCGACGTGAGTTTTTAAATTATTTCAAGAAGCACCACCATGCGATCATACCATCATCGCCTGTGGTTCCGCATGACGACCCCACCCTTCTTTTCAATAACGCAGGCATGAATCAATTCAAGGACGTCTTCCTTGGCAAAAGCAAACGGGATTACCACCGCGCTGCCACAAGCCAGAAATGCATCCGCGTCGGCGGCAAGCATAACGACCTCGAGAATGTCGGCCACACCAGCCGCCACCTGACTTTCTTCGAGATGCTCGGAAACTTCTCCTTCGGCGACTATTTCAAGAAAGACGCCATCAAGTTCGCTTGGGATGTGTCGACGAACATCTTTGGATTCGATCCCGCACGCATCTGGCCTACCGTTTTCCTAGATGACGACGAAGCCTTCGAGCTGTGGACCGACTACGTCCCGGCAGAGAGGATCTGCCGCATGGGTGAAAAGGATAACTTCTGGGCCATGGGCGATACGGGTCCATGCGGGCCTTGTTCCGAGCTGTATTACGACCGCGGCTCAAATTATGGCAAGGGGACGAGCCCTATCGAGGATACGGCAGGGGATCGTTTCTTGGAGTATTGGAATTTGGTTTTCATGCAGTACAACAGGCTGCCTTCAGGGGACAAAGAGCCCCTTCCAAAGCCTTCCATCGATACAGGCGCCGGCCTGGAGCGCGTGATGAGCCTCATCATGAACGTCGAGAGTGTCTTCGAGACCGATGTGCTGCGAACCCTTATCGCTCAGATTGAAGATGTCTCATCGATCAAATATCATCCTGGCAACCGCCAGCAAGCTCCTGCCTTCCGCGTCATCGCGGACCATCTGCGCTGCCTCGCCTTCGCCATCGCTGACGGCGTCCAGCCGAGCAACGTCGATCGCGGCTATGTCTTGAGAAAAGTTCTCCGGCGCGCTGTCCGCTATGGGCGCCTCTTAGGCATGGATGAGCCCTTCCTTGGACAGATCGTCCCACGCCTTGTCGAGACTATGGGAACTGACTATCCCGAATTGGAGAAGGGTCAAGGACGCATCATCGAGATCTTGACGACCGAAGAAGAGGCTTTCATCCGCACGCTGCGCCGCGGGGGGACTATCCTCAGCCAAGTCATCGAGAAGTCACAGGCCGACAGAAAAATTTCGGGCGATGATGCCTTTAAGTTGAAAGATACCTATGGACTGCCCATCGAGGAGATCCTCCTGATCGCCAAAGACAATGACCTCGTCGTCGATATCGATCGATACAACCTTCTGGAAGAAGAGGCCAAGAAGCGTTCTAGAAGCGTGCATAAAACCACACAACAGGTCGCATCCGAGAATCTCTTTTCCGATTATGTGACGAAACAGGGCGAATGCCGATTCCTTGGGTATGCTCAAGATACCTCCAAAGGAAAAGTCTGCGCCATCGTAGTCAATGGCGCCTTGACGAAAGAGATGCGTGAAGGGGAGGAAGGGTGGATCGTCCTCGACCAGACGCCTTTTTATCCTGAGATGGGCGGTCAGATCGGCGATATGGGTAAGCTATGGAGCGAGGGGCATGCATCCAGCTTCAGCGTGAAAGACTGCCAGTCCCCATACAAAGGGGTCATCGCCCATGTGGGCACATTAGAGAAGGGGATTGTCCGCCTTGGCGACACCTTGACAGCACAGATCGACACCGTCCGCCGCCGCAAAATTGCCAACAACCACACCGCGACACATCTTCTCCATTGGGCTTTGCATCAAGTTCTGGGAGAACATGTGAAGCAAGCAGGATCCGTTGTCGACCCGGACCGCCTTCGGTTCGACTTCAGCCATCACAAAGCCTTAACACCGGCTGAGATTCAGCAGATCGAAGACCTTGTCAACACGAAAATCCGGGAGAACCTTCCTGTCAAATGGTATGAGATCTCTTATGACGAAGCGCAGAAGAAAAGCGAGATCAAGCAATTCTTTGGTGAGAAGTATGGCAGCAAGGTTCGCGTTGTCGATATCGACTACTCCAAGGAGCTGTGCGGCGGGACGCATACCTCGGCAGTAGGAAATATCGGCTTGTTCCGCATCGCCAAAGAGAGCAGCATCGCAGCAGGGATACGCCGCATCGAAGCCATCACAGGGCCGGAAGCGGAAGCGTATGTTAGGCAGTTTGAAGAGTCTCTTCAGCAGATCGCAAACGTTCTCAAGGCACAGCCTCAGCAGCTCAAGGAGCGCATCGAAAAGCTGATCGAAGAGAATAGGCAGCTGGCCCAAGAAATCAAGGCGGCCAAAGCAGCGCAGCTCAAAGACACCGCAGCAGCCCTGATGTCCCAAGTGCAGACAGTCAACCATGTGCCGTTCCTTTCCGGAAAGCTCAATATCACTCCGGAAGAGCTGCGTATCTGTGCCGACGAGGCGATGGAGCGGATGGGATCAGGCGTTCTGGTGTTGGCGTCTGTGCAGCCGGAGAAATGCCATCTGATCGCTAAAGTCAGCGACGACTATGTCAACAACGGCCTCAACGCACACGATATCGTCAAGGCGATAGCTCCGATCATTGAAGGGAGCGGCGGCGGCAAGAAGCAGGCAGCGCAAGCAGGTGGTAAGGCGCCGGCCAAAGTCGAAGAAGCCTTGGCCAAAGCCCGCGACCTTGTAGCCCAACACGAACATAGGAAGCATTGAGAGTCATTGTCTCGCTGTGTACACAAGCAATTTCACGCAAAGGCGCAAAGGAGCGAGCGCAAAGAACGCAAAGAAGCAGCAATTTCTTCTAAGATTTCCGCCATTCCTCCGATCTCAGGCTAAAGCCTGAGCTACAGGTTAAATATGTAGCTCAGGCTTTAGCCTGAGATCGGAGGAATGGCGGAAATCTTAGAGGGAATTGCTGCTTCTTTGCGTTCTTTGCGCTTGCTCCTTTGCGTCTTGGCGGGAAATTGCTTGTAAGGGGTGCGAAACTGTTGCTCTCTGTGTTAATTAAACGTTGTGTGGCAAATGCTGTTGGATGGAATATTACAAAGTGAAAAGGTGCGGGCTCTGGAACATGCCCTCCAGAGCGGCGACACGATCCTGATGGAAGAGCTGTGGAACGCTCCCAAGGCGTTCACTGCTGCCCTCGCCCAAAAAGCCACGGGCAAACACGTCCTCATCCTCACAGGCGCCAGCCAAGAGGAAGTGCGCCTCTTCCACGACTTCGCCGCCTTCACCGACTGCTCTGTTCTCGACTTCCCCTCGTGGGAGACGCTGCCCTCGGAGAATATCCCTCCCAGCCCCGATATCGTCGGCGACCGCTACCAGGTGTTGCGTCAGATCAGTTCGCAGTCCCATCCCTACATCATTCTAAGCAATCTGCAAGCGTGCCTGCAGCGCCTCATCCACCCCGACGCCTTTAAATCGTTTTATCTGATCTTGAAAAAAGGTGACAAACAACCTTTCGATGCCTTGATCCAACGCCTCGTCGAGATGGGCTACCAGCGCCGCCCTGTGGCCTCCGACAAAGGGGAATTCGCCGTCAGAGGGGGCATCATCGACATCTTCCCTGTGTCGTCGCCAGACCCATATCGCCTGGAATTTTGGGACGATGAGCTCGATTCGCTGCGGATCTACGACCCCATCGGACAGAAGTCTGTGAGACCGGTAGAAGAGGTGCATCTTCCCCCGGCGCAAGAGCTGGAGCTGCTTGCCAAGAAGACTTCCTTTGCTTCTATCCTGGACTACCTCGGACAGGATACTATCGTCATCTTCGACGACCTCCTCGCCTTGGAAGATAGATACGCCTCCCTCATCAGCCTCGGCAGCACGGCGTCGCATGTGTTCAGCCCTATCGAGTCATTCCTGGATCGGGTAGACTCTCTCCAAAAGATATTCTGGACGCAAAATCCCATCGAAGAGCTCAGCGAAGTGCGCAGCCTCGAGAAAGGAAAAAGCAGCTTTTATTCTGTTCAGCAGCCTTTTTATCAACTTACCTTTGAGATGTTTAATCGAAAGTATGAAGCGAAACGGTGGAATCATCCGTTTTTGACGGTGCAAGAGTATCTGCTGCCGGACAACCCCGAGCCGAGCGGCGATGAGCTTTTGGCTGCGTTAGCCCAGGAAAGGAACAAAGAGTGCCAGGTCCACTTTTTATGTAATTCGGAGGCGGAGCAGGCCAACCTTCACAAAAGGCTGATCGATGCGAAGATCATCCTACCCTCCCACGCCCATATGCACATCGGCTATCTCTCCAATGGCATGGCCCTCTATGATATCCATGAGGTCTTGCTGCCCTTGACGGAGCTGACCCATCGCTATAAGATCCGCCGCCAGAAGCAGCGCAGCACCTACCATACCGCCCCTCTAGAGGTCTTCGATCTCTCCCCGGGCGAGATGGTGGTCCATCTCAACAGCGGCATCGGCAGATACCTCGGCATGGAGCGCCGGCCCAACCATCTTGGCATCCCGAGCGAGTTCCTTGTCTTAGAATATTCTGACAATGCCAAACTGTATGTTCCGATTAACCAAGCGCATCTGATCACCAAGTATATTGGGGCGGGCGAAGAGACTCCCCGCATGCATACGTTGGGAAGCCATCGCTGGAAGAAGAACCGTGAGCATACCGAGCGCGCCATCATGGGCTATGCTTCCGACCTGCTGCAAATGTATGCTAAGAGGTCGATGAAGCACGGATTTGTCTATCCGGAAGACAGCTCCGACTTGTTCGATTTCGAAGAGGATTTTCCTTTTATTGAGACTGAGGACCAGCTTGCTGCCGTCGCTAGCATTAAGAAAGACATGATGTCGGATAAATCCATGGACAGGCTGATCTGCGGCGATGTCGGCTATGGCAAGACGGAAGTTGCCATGCGCGCCGCCTTCAAAGCTGTTGTCGATGGCAAGCAGCAAGTCGCTGTCCTTGTTCCCACGACCGTGTTGGCCATGCAGCATTACGAAAATTTTGTGGAACGGATGTCCAACTTCCCGATCAATGTCGGAGTGTTATCAAGGTTCCGTTCGGCTAAAGAGGTTCGGGAGACCCTGGAAGGCGCTGCCAACGGCACGATCGATATCGTCATCGGCACACACCGCATCATCAGCGGCGACGTGAAATTCAAACAGCTCGGCCTGGTCATCATCGACGAAGAGCAACGTTTCGGTGTCAGGGCCAAAGAACACCTCAAAAAGATCAAAGTGGGGGTCGACTGCCTTACTTTGTCCGCTACGCCGATCCCTCGGACGCTCTATATGTCCCTGATAGGCGCCCGCGATATGTCGATCATCAGCACGCCGCCTCAGGACCGCCTTCCAATCAAGACGATCCTGGCGGAAAATAACGATCAGCTCATCAAAAATGCGTTGTTGCGCGAGCTGGCGCGCGACGGCCAAGCCTATGTGATCCACAACCGCGTCGAGACGATCTTCGACGTCGCTGCCAAGCTGAAGTCGCTGCTGCCTCAAGCGCGTATCATCGTTGCCCACGGCCAGATGCATGCCGACGAGATCGACAGCGCCTTCCATGCCTTCAAGAGTGGCCGCGCGGACATCTTGGTCGCCACGACGATAGTGGAAAATGGGATCGACATCCCGAATGCCAACACGATCCTTATCGATAGGGCGCATCAATTTGGAATGGCGGACCTGTATCAGCTGCGCGGGCGGGTCGGCAGATGGAACCGGCGCGCCTACGCCTATTTCCTTGTGCCGAGCTATAGGTCATTGCCTGAGCTGTCGCGCAAGCGGATCGAAGCCCTGGCGGAGGCGTCGGGGTTCGGCGGCGGCATGAAGATAGCCATGCGCGACCTGGAGCTGCGCGGCGCGGGCGATATACTGGGGACGGAGCAGTCGGGCCATGTGTCGACGATCGGATTCCATCTCTATTGCAAGCTGCTGAAGCGCACGATACAGACCCTGCAAGGGAAGTTGCCCAGCATTGTGACCGACACGAAGATCGAGCTTATGGTCGATGCACGCCTGACTGAAGAATACATCAACGAAGTCAGCCTGCGGATGGAGATCTACCAGCGTCTGGGCGAGGCGATGTCATGGGAGGAAGTCGATGCTATCTGGTACGAGGTCAAAGACAGGTTCGGTCCGCCGCCCGAGCCAGCTCAGTGGCTGTACCATATGACACGCGTCCGCGTCCATGCAGCGAGGCATGGGTTCACCCTCATCAAGCAAGATAAGTTCACTTTGACACTGGAGAAGAAGAAAGGGCAAGACGTCATCACACGCAAACTGACCATGGCCAAACCCAAAAACCCCCAGCAGATGGAGAAAAACATCCTTGCCGAACTCGAAAAGACTTTGTGATTCCACAAAAGCGCAGTGTTCACAAGCAATTTCACGCAAAGACGCAAAGGAGCAAGCGCAAAGAACGCAAAGAAGGACATTAAGGTCCTTAATGTCCTTCTTTGCGTTCTTTGCGCTTGCTCCTTTGCGTCTTTGCGTGAAATTGCTTGTGAACACTGCGCTTTTGTGGAATCACAACACTTCTTTTTCGAAACGGCGGCGGCTTCCGCGGAATATCCCTTTGACCTGGTGCTTGAGGGCGGCATCAAGGGATTTCATCACCATCACCCCTTTTTCAACATGGTCTGCGGTGTGTTTGGCATAGACACTTTCAGAGCTTTTCTTGGTTTTGATCCCTTCGCGGCTTAGTGGAAGGTCGCTGATGAGCAATAAGGCCCCTACGGGCAGTTTGTGGCTATATCCCGCCATGAAGAGCGTCGCACACTCCATCTCGATGGCTTGGGGGCGCGTGGCCTTAAGGCGCGCTTTGAAGTCTTCGTTGAACTCCCAGAACCGCTTGTTGGTCGTATGCGTGATGCCGATATGATAGGTATTTTTCTCTTGATCCAGGACGTTGGTGACGATCTTCTGGACGAGGAAGTTGGCTAGAGCGGGCACTTCAGGAGGAAAATAGAAGTCCGACGTTCCCTCAGCGCGGATGCTCGCCACGGGCATGAAGTATTCGCCCACTTTGTAGTGGCGGCGCAACCCCCCACACATGCCCAGCAGCAGCGTCGCCTTGATGGGCAGGAAGGCGCACAAGTCGATGACCAAGGCCGCGGCAGGCGATCCTATCTTGAAGTCGAGGATGGTGATCTTTTCTTTTGGGTTATGCGCCACTTTGAACATCGATCCTTCGATGATCGGGACGCCGCGGCTTTCGGCGAAGTAGGTGACATACTTGGGAAAATTCGTCAGAAGCAGGTAGGGTTGGAAGTCGGCGACCGGCGAGCCGGAATATCTCTCAAGGGTGTCTCTGGCGATGGTTTCCTGAAGCTGATGCTCCTCAAAAAACTGATAGTCTTCTTGTTCGTCCATAGTGACCTATCTCGTTATCCCCACAAGGGCCCAAAGGTGGGTTTGGTTTTTTTTGTGACCGTGAACCGGTTGCCGCACTGGATGCATTCGACATCTTTGTGTTTTTCTCCACGATGTTTTTCGTAGTCGAATCGGCTCTCGAGGATCGTTCCGCATTTCGGGCAGCGATGGTACTGGATGAAGATATCCCAGGTGTGGTTGCCTTTGGGTTGTCTTGGATCAGTCATGCTTCTTTTTCGTTCTCGTTCCAAACAATAAAGACTTCAGGCGCGCTAAGAAACCTCCGTGCCGTCTCCTCACCGGGATGTGGATCGTCTGGCCCCATCCGTTCAAATCGTGCATCTCGCAGCCGATGATCCCATCAGCAGGGTACACCTGAAACTTGATCAGGGGTTTGTCCGGCTCATAGTCTTGGAATTCGCGGTGCCACATCGTCTTGCCTCCATCTCGGGACTATATCAACCCACCCATAAAAAAGAAATAGTCGCGTGGAGAAGACACGAAGAAGCGGCAATTAAACACGAAGGCACAAAGGTACACAAAGATCACAAAGGCAGTCCGAATCCCACAAACGCGCTGAAAAGACACAAAGAAAAAGATTTTTTTAAATCTTTTTCTTTGTGTCTTCTTAGCGCTATTGAGGTTTTGCGAGAGCCTTCGTGATCTTTGTGTACCTTTGTGCCTTCGTGTTTAATTGCCGCTTCTTTGTGTCTTCTCCACGCGTCTGTAACTACTTGTCTTCAAGGCGGTGTTGAAGCCCCTGCAGATAGGCTTCGAGGTCTTTTTGCTTTTCATCGGTCAGCCGAGAGGGAAATAGGATCCCATCGATATGGTCGTTCTCATGCTGGATGACACGCGCATCCCACCCGAAAAATCGCTGTGTCGTACGGCTGCCGTCGAGATCTGTGTATTCCACTGTGATCTCCCGCGGGCGCTCTACTTCGCTGCGCACTCCAGGGATGGACAAACATCCTTCCGAGACGACACACGTCTTGTGGCTTGGCAACGTGAGTTCCGGGTTGATAAAGACCTTGATGCTATGCGGCTCCGTCACCCCTTCAGGATCTCTGACAGGCTGCCTGATGATAAACAGCCGGATCGATTTGTGGATCTGCGGCGCTGCGATGCCGATAGCTTCGAACGAATCCATCGTCTCTTTCATGTCCTGCACAAGTTGTATGATCTCGTCGGTAATCTCCTCGATAGGGTCAGCCACTCGTTTCAAGATAGGGTTGCCATAATAGGCCATGGGCAACAGACGAATCTTGTCAGGTGGGGCGAGCGTCGGGTCGCGGCCATCAGCCATCTGGCCGTTGCGATAGAGCCAGCGTCCATCGATTCGTTCAAAATAGCTTCTTTCTGTGTAGATTGTTGTTTGATCTTGCTGAGCCAGATGCGCGACAAAAGTCACGATGGCAAACGATCCTTGTTCTATGAATCCAAGAATTTCTAAGTTGCTGAATGTGGTGATGGAGGAAAATTCTGCTATCCGTTTTGACCATAGCTCATGGTTGGGGTTGTATTGCGGACTAGCCGGATGCGTTGTGGCGATGAGATATTTCGGTATATTGAGAGCATACGCAGCAAACCGAGAACGCATCAGCTTCAATGCATTAGGCGGCAGCTTCCCTTCGTGATAAGGTTGGCAGCACTCGGAGTAGGTTTCCCCACTGTAGCAAGGACATTGTTCTTTGGTTGGCATCAGTTTTGCACCTTTATCATAAATTGTATCGCAATCGACAATTTTACGCCATTTGTAGCTCAGGCTTTAGCCTGAGGTTTACCCTGAGCAACAAAAGGAAAATAAAAGAAATTTGACAAAAAAATAATTAAACTAGATAATTGTATTTGAATCCTTTTATTAATCAGTAGTTGTTAAAAAAGGAGTGTTTTGTATGAATAACTATCAACCACTTGAACCTTCTTCTAATCCTTATGAAAAAGTTCCTAGATTAGTTGAAGTCGGTGCAGCTGTCTTGCTGTTTCCCATCGCCCCTTTTATTGGGGCAGCTAAAATGTACTATAACAACAAACAAGGGAACACTGTTGACAGTGAACTGCATGAAAAAGCTCAAGAAGCTGTTATACAACCTCTAAATCAAGTTGCAAAAGACTTCGATTCAATTGAAAACAGGAAAATGAAATACAAAAATGAATTTTGGATTGGTGTATGCGAATTTTTTGGTCCTATCGGAGTTGCTATTCTCGGTATCTGGAAGCTGTTTGCTAAAACCCCGGATGCAGCAGACAAAGAAAAAGAAGCGATTAAAGATATCGAAAAACGCTTGGGTACGATCGATAGAGTGTTGCCGAAAAAAGCGCATAAACTTTTAGATGCTTTAACTGTTCAGATGCATGAAAACTGGGGAGAACATTTCCAGTTGCTGCCCAAACAATTTAGTCGATTACAGCTGACATTACGAGCCGGAAGTAAGAAAGAAAAAGAGGAAGCAGAAAAAGACTATCCTTTATTATCTAAAACATTTAAAAATTTGTATTCTTTAGCAGATGCATTAGTTAATAAAAATCCGAATCTTGATGAGATAAATCGATTATATGGAGAAATAAAGAAAAACTTGTCAACAGATGTGTCTGGTTCTGAAGCGATTATACAAATGGATGAAGGTGTATTCCACGATATAAAATCTCTGATCCTAGAAAAACGAGGTCTCCAAAAAATCCTCGATATCGATACAAATAAAGTAAAGGGCTTGAATTCATTAAAAGAGTTAATGGCAACAAAAGATGATAAAAAAGTAGAGAAATTTTTTAACATTTTGAGAAATGATATAAAAAGGCATTTTGGTCGAGATATCGACCAAGTCTTAGATGATAGTAAGTTAGAAGAAATAGAAAGAAATGTAAATACTAAAATGTCAATGGAAGAATATCTGAAATATTACTCGAATCCAGATGAGGTTAAAGCCGTTAAGGCCTTTGGTAATTTGTTTATGCTAGAAAAAGCAATCAAAGACAATGCCTTTGATGTCGTCCAAAAGATGGATCAATTTTATAATGAAATTATAGATGCAACAGATCATAGCGAATCTTTCCAATATCGTACTAACGACCTTTTCGATCATATGAGAGGCAAAATGGTTGAAGAAGGCAAAGAATTCGATAGAGGATTTGAAATTGTCACAAAAAAAGAGAAAGTGCCGAGACAGCCCTTCATTAGTAATGAATTGATCAGAATAAGAAAAGACCTTGATAGCAAAACGCAGGATCTGAAAGAAATTGTACGCGAAGAGTTTTACACATATTTGACTGAAAAAGAATATTTGGATATCGCCGACGAGACTGAAACTTTTGTCAATCTTCTGAAAGAAGATCCTAGACAATTGGATAAATATATCCAAAATCTTGACACAAATGATAAATTTTTGAAGTTACCTGAAAACTTACGAGAAGTGTATAGAAACTTTTTAAAATTTGAAGCGCTAAGGTCAATCGATAATGTTTCTTTTGTAAAATTGTTAGATAATATGTCACAACATATGTCTAATAAAGAGTGGATTGACACTCAAAATGATATTGTTGATTTATTGAAACAAAAAGTGGCTGAAGAGAAGAACATCAAACCTTACGTAGCAAGAATTGACAAAGGTCTTGCTGTTTCGACGAAGAAACTACAAAATATTGTGCATAGTCAAATGATGACTTATTTGAGAAATCATATTGGAGAGCGTTTAGGACTAGAAGATGTCGAAAATATCGAAATGCAAATCAGTTTTCT
>Ga0207122_1127_pt1 | contig 13145 bp, 11 predicted proteins | sample Alteio_BWMinHeat_38_FD_153504 | JGI IMG/M metagenome (GOLD analysis project Ga0207122, IMG submission 153504) | Enriched cells from forest soil in Barre Woods Harvard Forest LTER site, Petersham, Massachusetts, United States -... | ecosystem: Environmental > Terrestrial > Soil > Temperate forest >... | reverse complement strand
CAGAAAAAGCTTGCTCAAGGTGCTAGGCAGGGGTTTTTCTATATCGAGTACCCTAAAGAGTGGGAGCCGCTCATCAAAAAAACAGTTGAATTTGCCAACACATTTTACAAAGATGATTATGTGAAAACACGAAAATTGGATGGTGTTAGCGGATATCATGACAGGAAAGAAGTGCAGGTTGAATCGTATTTCCTCGAAAAAAGACATTGGGATCAAGAACTCAATTCGGATGACTGCAAAAAATTGGCTGTTCAGATGCATGCGATGGTTGTAGATATTCTAAGAAAGACATTAGCCGTTTGTGGAATTAAAGAAGATCAATGGACAAAAGGTACCGGCGGCGTGTCAGATGGTCAAGGTAAAATCCATCTCTCTTTTCATCACTATCGCTCTGAAAAGCAAGCTGAGGGTTTAAAAGCCCATCGTGACTTTGGTCAAATAGGCATGTTATTCATTAATAAATTGGGGCTGCAAGTGAGAGTTGAAGATAAATGGGTGGATGTTAAGCCATTAGCAGGCCACTTTATTGTCAATTTCGGACAGTGCCTTAAAACGTTTGTAAACTCTGAAGACCTCGAGGCTATCGTCCATAAGGTCATTCAAGTAGAAGATCGAATATCATTTGGAATTTTCACTGACAACAAGGGCGATAGTGCTATCTTCAAAAGAGATCAGGAAAGCAAAGACCTCATTCTGGTCGAAGAGTCGTATGACACGTATTTTTACAAGTGCTTCCAGCAAGCCTATAATGAGGACGAAAAGATGTAGCTCACGCCCTTCGTGCCCGTGCCCGTGCCCGGAATCACTGCGTGCCATGTGGAGGATGAATTTTCTCTACTCAGAAATTTAAGAAAATACTATAGTCCCTCTTTGGATTTTTTCTATGAGGAGAAAGACTATGAAATACAAAACCACAATTTTTCAACTTTGTTGCCTTCTATGTGTGTTTTCACTGGGGGCTGCTGAAGAAACTTACGAGTTTGTCGGGCGTCATTTTATTGCTAACTATGTGGATTGCGATGAGAAGGCGTTAACAGATCTGGAGGGATTAACCCGAGCCATGGAAAAGGCTGCAATAGCATCCGGAGCCCATATTTTGTCTTCATCGCAGCATGTTTTTCCCCCTGATGGGTTGACGATGGTGCTTTTATTATCAGAAAGCCATGCCAGCATCCACACCTACCCTGAGCATCGATCCTGTTTTGTTGATCTCTTCACCTGCGGTCATACATGTGATGCAAAAAAATTTGAAGCTGTCCTCGAAGCCTATCTGAAGCCAGGAAAGACGATCTCGCAGCTCTTCCAAAGGGATTCGACTCCTAATTTCTAACAAGAGGCGGGTATGATCAATGTCTTGATCATACCCCCCATTACCTAGTTCATTAAATCAGCGATAAACTTTGGTAAAGCAAACGATGCTAAATGGATGGCTGGAGTATAATATTTCATTTCTCCTTGAACATCTTTTAGACGCGTTTTCAGATCATCCACAGTAACTGTGTAATCGACATCTGATGCCCAACCGAAGGCCATAAAGCCTCCTGCATATGTCGGGATGACACCCAGATAAAATCCGACGTTCTTAAAAGAATTTTTCCGATTCTTTAACGTGAGTCCGATTTCGCTACCCTGTAAGAAGGGGACTCCGTTTTGATTGACGAAAATCCCACCCTCAGCCAGGAGGTTGTGGCAATCACTATAAAATTCCGAAGTAAAAAGTACGGCCCCCGGACCAAAAGGATCGGTGGAATCGCAAATGATGACATCGAATTTTTCCAAACTGTTTTTGACATATTGGCATCCATCTTGAATGATCACTTGGGTGCGAGGATCATCAAATGCTCCTTTTGAGAGAGAAGGAAGATATTGTTTTGAAAAAGTGACCACGGAACCATCGATTTCAACAAGGACAGCTTTTTCCACTTTTTTATGTCGAAGAACTTCTCGTAAGATTCCACCATCGCCACCACCGATGATCAAGACCTTTTTGACATTGCCATGGGCCAAAAGGGGCACATGAGTCATCATCTCATGATAAACGAATTCGTCGGCTTCGGTGGTTTGGATGACACCATCTAATGCAAGAACCTTACCGTAAGTACTATTTTGAAAGATGATCAGATCTTGAAGATCAGATTTCTCCTCATGAAGCACCTGATCAATACGAAATGTCTGCCTCCAACTTGGGTGCAGTGTTTCAGTATACCATTCATCAGCTTGCAAGCAGCTCAAGAAGGACAAAAAGGCAAGACAGTATTTTTTCATTTTTTAACTCCCATGTTAAAATGCAAAAATGCATTAAACATTGGAACATAAAAGTAACATTTATTTCTAGCGTGAATTGCTGATCATCTCTAATCCTTTGTTAGCCTATAGATCTCCACGGGGATGCCATGAAAGACATCGTTTTTCCAATAGTTCATCCCAAGAGCTTTGGCAACGGATAAACTTCTACTGTTCTTTGGATCGATGATCGAAATGACCTCTTCCATTTTCATTTGATGAAAGGCGTATTGACACACAGCTTGGGCTCCTTCTTGAGCAAGCCCTCTTCCCCAATAGGCCGGCTTGAGACGATATCCTAACTCAACTTTCTTCTGGCCGTCTACCTCTTGTGTGAGCAATCCGATAAACCCAATGAACTGTTGATCCTCCTGGCTGATGACGGCATAAAGTCCATATCCATACCTGGAATAATGATCTAAAATCCTTGTCTGGAGATACTCTTGGACTTTCTTTTTCTCTCTGATGGGCCCTGTTACAGAGTAGCGCATAACCTCTTCATCGCCGAGAAGTGTAGCTAGGGCATCTAAATCCTCATTCACAAATTCGCGCAACAGCAGGCGCTTCGTTTGCAATATCATTCCGAGCCCTTTGTTTAAGGTTCAATTCCTGGATTTCCTCTTCGCTTCCGATCAAAATTGAGAAGAAAAGGCGGTTCTCAACCATCTTAGGTTCAGAATGGACTGCACTTTTCGTATCATCGGCAACAATAAAAAAAACACCCTCTCCTCTTTTGGGAGATTGTGCTTTATTGACATCCAATAGCTCATTTAAAAATGCCCTATCGTTCGAATGAGAAATGAATATGTCTCTCACCTCGTTGGGAAGCGGATATAACAAGGTCGAATTTCCTTTCAAAACAGCTGCGAATTTAAAAACCAACCCAGGGTATGGGCGAGGGCCATAATATGAGCCATCCATATGCCAACGAGGAATATCAAATGCATGGTTCGGCGGAGCGGCTCTGACGGAAACCCAAGCACTATCTCTGTTTGATGCTCTTGTCACGTTATATACGGTTCTGGAAATAACTTCGGCAACGGCCTGGATCACCTCTTCATCGTCATTTCCAATATCGCGTAGAAAAGTCGGCAGCTCATCATTCAAAAGACTTAGGTTACCAAATCGATCATAACTCGTTCTAGCACCATCAAGTATTTTACCAAATTTCAATCGGTCAATCAGAGCGATTTCCTCACTCGTAAGCCCAAGATCAACAAATGCAAAGCTATTGTTTTGTCCCAGCGTGCTGATTGTTTCCCGCATCGCCTCTTCGACAGCGGCTGTCACTTCAAAGCAACTCGTCAATGCCAAAAGAATTAGGAAGATTCCTATACATTTTTTCATCGTCGATACTCCTTCACCTCTTCGCGGACAGCATCAACAATAATATCGGGTTGATACCAAGGAATCAAATGATCGCTTTTCTCGGCGATCCACTGCTTCCCATTAATCGAATTTTTTACCAAATCTTTTTGGAGATCGCTCGCTATTTTAAATACTTCCCTTAATAGGTCAGCATGTTCCTTCTCAAATTCCGTTCCTAACTCAACCTGCTTTCCTGCTGTGATGACAATGAGAGGTTTATTTCCTAAAAATTGATTTTCGTTTTCAAGCTCTTGAGCGCTTTCATCGCTGTGTAACATCTCCTGATGCCAAGCCCTGAAGAACTTGACGGTCCCTATTTTTGCCACATACATGCTGCGAATATCTTCTGGGAATGGTTGTAAAAACTCTTTTTCCTTGTTGGCGCGTATGCGTGCATAACCAAATGGGATTAAAAAACTCTCTATGCCGTTGCTCAATTTCTCGTACAGTGTCTCTTCAGGACGAGGCGGAAATTTTTTATGTTGGAGTTCATGTGTAGAGTCTACCAGCACAAGCCCAAATACTTCATCAGGATACCGGCTGGCATATAATCGCACATTTATTCCACCAAAGGAATGCCCTACAAGAATATATGGAGGAGGCATATGCGCATTTTTTAGAAGAGTATGTAATTCTTCTACGATGTGCGAGCTTGTACGAGGGTTGGGGCTTTCTTGACTCCATCCCATGCCAGCTCGATCATAGCTGCACACCCGAGTAAATTTGGCGATTTCAGGCTGTACAAGCGCCCAGTCAAGTGAACTACTAGCCATTCCCGCATCTAACACAACAGTTGGCCCACCCTCTCCTGTGCAGTGGATGTGTAGCTTAAATCCTCCAACATCCACCATTTGACCTGGCGGTGGATACTTGTATTCATCGATCTTTGTACTAATATACTGGTACAGTGCACCCACTAGTAACAACGTAACAGCTAATGATACACTCGCAATGGCAACGATTTTTATGAAATGTTTGAACATATTCCTTACCTTTTTTCATGATCGAGGAGCCATTGTTTGCGTGCAATGCCTCCGGCATATCCTCCAAGCTCCCCGTTCGCATTGATCACACGATGGCACGGGATGACAATCGCGATTTGGTTGGATCCATTGGCTTGAGCAACAGCCCGGAAGGCTGTCGGCCTGCCCAGCGCGGCGGCGATATCGGCATAGGATCGTGTCTCTCCTCGTGGAATTTTTTGCAGCTCATCCCACACTTGCTTTTGAAAGGGGGTACCCACACGGAAGAGCGGTGTTTGAAACTCTCTTAACCTGCCTTCAAAATACTGCTTCAGCTCTTTTTCTATCGATTTGATAGGCTTTGTACTGCCTGGAATGATAGCCGCTTGAGTCCTCTGCCGAAGGCGCTCGATCTCCCTTTCCAGGCCGCGCCTGTCCACAAACTCCAAAAGATATAACGCCTCATCATCGGCAACGGCAAGCATCGGCCCTAGCTGTGTATCCAACCACGATGCCTTAAGAACTTTACTATTCTCAAACTTCGAGGGCGCCGCTCCCATGATGCGGGAAAAGGCGTCCCTGAAACCACTGCCGGACTCATATCCACTGGAAAGTTGGGCTTCAATCACGGGTTCACCTCCTCTGATTTGTTTCATGGCCAGCCCCATGCGCCTTGCTCGTGCATAGGCCACAAACGTCATTCCAAACCGCTTTTGAAACTGACGTCGTGCTGTCGAGGCATCCACAGATAATACCTCAAAGTCGTAGTCTTTCCAACGTTTTTCAGGATTTTCTTCCACCGCCTCAACAAGCTTTTGAACAAGTTCTGACACATGATTCGGATGAGAAAGCGGCCTGCATCGCCTACAAGGTCTAAAAGAGGCCAACAGGGCTTCTTGGGCGGTCTCAAAAAATTCGCAGTTTTCGAATTTCGGCTTGCGTGCGGGACACGTGGGCCGGCAAAAAACACCTGTGGTCTTGACTCCGACAAAAAAAATACCTTTATATTCCGACTTTTTTTCCAACAATGCCCTGTAGTACTCGTGTTTTTGTTCATTTGTTATCATTCTAAACCTCATTAACTTATGTCGAAAGTACCTCATTATACCATAATACAAAAAAGCTGCCGCCGAAATTCAGGCATCGATTTTTTGAGTCGGGCGGATCAGGGGTTTAAGGCGATACCATTAAACATATCTTTTTTAGCAGCCGAAGGTGTTCTAGAGTCCGAGCTTGCGAGGACGACCCGATCATAGCCCACTGCGACGGAGTCCCGAGCTTGCGAGGGACGACGAAGCTGTGGGTAAGAACGAGAAAAATGATAGAGAGCCCTGAGCGAAGCGATGGGCGATTGAATGATATACGGTTTTCAATCGCCCATCGCTTCGCTCAAGGCTCTTCTTTACTTTGCATGCCATACCCCACAGCTCCGTCGTCCCTCGCAAGCTCGGGACTCGGTCGCAATGGGCTATGATCGGGTCGTCCTCGCAAGCTCGGACTCTAGAACACCTTCGGAGGCTAAAAAGATTTGTATAATGATATGCCTTAAACCCCCGCTTCGCCCGGCTCAAATCCCGGCCAGAAACATTAATCCACCGATATTTCCAGAACGGGTTTGCGAAGCTCTTTTGCTAGAGCCCTCTCCAGAACATTTTTTGCATCGTGGAAAGGCATCACTTCCATTTGTCCTAAACACGCCAATGAGCTAATATTGGCTCCAAACTCTTCAAAAAGCTTCCTGAGCTTGTCTGCCGATGCCACACTATCATCCAAGACTGTGTTGACTCCAAACAAAGAGATGTTTTTTCGGTAAAAATCAAGGAGACTAAACTCGACGCGCTGTTGTCCGGGACTTGCTATACAGGCTATCTGTCCATAAACGTTTAAGCTGTTCAAAGCCGGCTCAAAGGTCGCTCCGCCGACCATGTTGATGATGAAATCAAATCCTTTCCCTTTCATCATCGTCTTCGTTTGAGCTTGGATGTCACTATTTTGACTTAAATCCATAAATGATCCCTTCTGAAGATCTGGCGAAAGCTCTTTCAGCTCAGCAAGATTCCGAACTGTGCGCACAACCTCAGCACCCCGTTTTCTCGCGATAACGGTAGCGGCAGATCCAACCGCACCTGTTCCGCCGATCAGCAAGAGGGTTTTGCCGATTAAGTTTTTTGGAAAACAATTCAGGCATCCCAGCGCCGCTAAAAAAGGGACTCCAAGCGTCGCTGCATGGGTGAGATCAAGTCCCTTAGGCACCTCTACGACGCCATTTTTTGGTATCGCCAAATATTCGGCGAAAGAGCCGTCTCGAGTAAATCCGATATCGCCTCCGCTGCCCATCACCGTTTTTCCAATAAGCTCAGAAGCACCCTCGACAACCTTGCCGACAAAGTCCCTTCCAATAATTCGCGGCAGCGTTGTGTGGTCTGGAAAAGCTCCTTGAGTATTCGCGAGATCGCTTGGATTCACCCCTGTCAACTTGATTTTGACTAAAACATTCCCCGCATTGACTTGTGGGATTGGAACTTCGCGCGGTGCGAAGTCCTCAGGGTTTTTGTATCTTCGGATCTGGACGGCTTTCATCGTTTTCATGGTTCCTCCGACTAAAAGACCCATCTTAGCGCCATGATGTCGTCCGAGCAACATAATTCAAATTAATTTCTTGAAGCAGGCTGCATGCGTCCCTCTATAGGTATTTTATACCGTATTTTCAATATTTATCGTTCTTTATCATTACTAGTAAATAAACAACATTAAACCAAAATAAAGGAGTATCTATATGTTATCATTAAGTCAAGTCACACAAGCCGCTCAGGAGTTATATCCCGATAGCTTTAAAACAAGTAGTGAATATGAAAGATTCCAACTTTTAGATCATATCGCTTCAGCGCAGTTTACTGCCAATCACGCAGTCAAACATGCCTATAAAGGTATTAGAGATCGGGGATTAAACTGTTTTAACTATACAGAAAGACACTGGGTGATTACGGATACAAATGCCATGAAGATAGCGGAAAGAGCTTTGCAAATTCGATATGGAAAAGGGATTAAACTAGAAGCTGATACTACTGAAAACCTTGTCTGGGTAACAGAGTGGAATGGAAAAGCTCCCGATATCTGCACAGAAAAAGAAATTCAAGATAGAAAGGACGGCAGACTCTTCGCTTATGTAGCAACAAGTCAAATGGAAAAAGCAATCAGAAAGATCAAAAAAGGGGCCAATCCCAACGCAAAAGGTCCTTTTGGCCGTACACCCATCTATGCCGTCATGCAATCACCTGAGTTGTTAGAAGCGCTCATCCTTAAAGGTGCAAGTGTTGATGTTAAGGATGATTTTGGTTTAAGCCCTCTGGATATTGCAAAACACTATGCCGATTTCTTTGGGAAAGGCGACTCTCCCTATGTTCGGATTATCAAAAAATATGAAAAAAAAGAAGATTCCTCTCTGAACAACGAAACTGAACAAATGATCCAGAAGCTCACTCAATTGGGTTATTCAGTCAAAAAAAAATAATAAAATGAAATGTCTGGGGATGTGAAACCATCCCCAGACACTATATACCGAAACACATTCAAAAGTTGGTTTTTGAGCGCGCCAAAGCCCCGCGGTTGAAGTCATCGCAAATAGGTCTATATTACTAATATTGACCTATTTGCGATGATTCAACCGCGGGAGCTTTCGCGCTGCTCAGAAACCAACTTTTGAATGTGTTTCGGTCTATATCTTACTCCCACGGCTCCCCTAACAGGAACAGATCGCCACCGCATTTCTTTAAGGTGTTGACAAAAGAAAATAGCTCCGACTTGGTCGAACATGTCAGTTTGTTTTTGATATGATCGATATGATGTTCGACTGTGCGTGTTGTAATCGACATCTGTTCGGCTATCAGACTAGCGGGTTTCCCTTCCAACAGTAACATCAAGCATTCGATCTCTCGATCACTTAGAGGCATATCCATATCTAAGCCTTCATGAGATTTGTTCATCCAATGGAAAAATTCTGCTTGTTTGCTCCTCTTCATTCGAGGATCAATAGGTCTTTCATTTTTATAAAATTGTGCCCCGACATGGCTGCCAAAATCCACTTTCATAGTATCTAAAGTCTTTTGGAAAGAAGCCGTTTCTTTTCTAAAATAGTCACAATAACACCGGAATCTCTCCATATTATTGAGATAGACGTTGGTCAGACTAAAATCTTGACGCGTCGTTGCAAAGCCGTGCGCATGCAACACATCCCCTTCCCTTTCAAAAATGAGCAAAAGGTTGAACAATTGATATTTTTGCTCCATCCGTGTTTGCGCTTGCTGAAATTGGGGATTTTCAACGGCGGATGCTAACATAAATCCTGGTTGGATAAGATCAGGATGCTTTAAAAAAGGGTTATTTTTGTATAGCTCGTTAGAGAAGTAGTATTCCGAAATTTCCGGCAGATTGCAGAGGTGTGTGAGTCCCCCTTGCGAGTCGATGCGATAATACGCATGAGCATTAACGCCAAAAATGCTCGCAAGGGGGTTGATCAGATTCGTGATCTTATTCTGAAATTTTCCACTTACGGCCTGAACCTGCCGTACTAAATCTTTCATTGCCTTTAGTCTTCCTTAATTTCTTTCTGTGCCCTTGCAAATTCAGCATAGCATAGATTTAAGTATTCCCCATACGTTGCAAAATGTTCTAAATTACCCGATTCCTTCATTTGAAAGATCTCGGCTCCTTCCTTCTGGAAGTTAAAAATCCCAAATGTGACCCGTTCTTCTTCCAGACGGCGCACCCGATGCAAAGAGGCTCGTAGTTTATCTGTGGAGTTGATCAATATCTCGAAGGCTTGACCAAAGTTGACTACAAAATATCCCTCTTTTGGTGGGATAGGAATCCACTTTTTACCATCCAAGCTAGTTTCTAGACCCATTTTGTCAATGAATAGAAGAGTAATCCATCCCAAATCTTTATGTGGAGTCAATCCAATTTTCTGTTCACCGGGTTTATAATTGTTAAATGAAAAAACATTCGCTCCCTTATCATCGGTCAATTCTCCTGTTGCCTGAGACCATAGGTTTTCAGGAACAGATAAATGCTTCAAAGCGGCTTTCAAAATATCAAGAGCCGTTGCATTCATGGCGATAGCAAGATCTTTCACCGGATCAGGAAAAACCGTTTCCCAATGTTTGTTCATCGCACCAAATGCGGCATCTTGAGTGCCCTGTCTTTCTTGATAATCCAATCTATCGTGCAATTTAAGCTGCTTGATAAACTCGTTTGCGCGAAGTCCGTTGCCAAACTCTTTCGTTTTTTCGATGTTCGCCTTAAGCTCAACAGGAATTTCAACGTAGAAAAAGCCATCTTTCAATGCCTGACTGAATTTTTCGTTAAAATTACCGCTTTTTTCACCCATTTCTTTCCATGTCAACTGAACCAAATCATGATTTGATGTTGTTGATGTCATAATAGATCTCCTAATTTAATAATGGTTAAAAGTTTACTCAAAATCCTTTTAAAAATCAATCCATAATTGATCTTTAAACATAGATTAGCAAACGACAAGAAATAAGAAATCGGTAGAAAATACCTATGGATCGCATAGATTGACATAATCATCTAGATTCGATAGAATTACGGAAAATCATCGCTTGGTTGATTTAAATTTTTTGAAACATGGAGCCGCTATGACATCATCAATAACAACAAATTTGTCCCCAGCATTTGAAGAAGCAGTTCTCTTGAAAAATCTTTATATAAAAGCGTATGACCAGAAGTTAAGACCACCCATAAATTTATATGACGATTCATCTGATGAATTATCTGATGAATCTGAGTGCGAATTTAATTATGAAAGGAAAATCCTTGAACCAGTTTCTGAATGGAAAATTTCCAAACTTGTAGGATTGACACTCATTAGTGGTATCATTGAATATTTAAAGAAGAATCAGGACATCAAAATCACAGTTATTGGAAAAGACTACACCTCATCAAAACCTCTTCCTGGGAGGACTCAGGAGGAATGGGACATATTTAGAAAAGCGATCCAACAAGACAGTTCAATCTCACGTTTCCAGGTTATCGGACTGCATGACGAAGAAGGAAACATCGCTTTTTTTGACTTATGCAGTTTGTATGGAAATCGAATTTTTAAAGAACAATATTCTTCTAAAGTTAATGAAAATAAAATGATTACATATATAAAAGAAATCTTCAAAACTATATTTGACTATTTGGAAGAAGTTTATCTCGATAAAGAAGTTCCGTATTATTGGTCCCTTAATCCAATCTATCAAAGTAAACTCTCGGATGAGTTTGAAAATCAAGGGAAATCCTTCCTATTGGATGGACAATATTTTGGAGGAGCCACCCAAGCAAAAGTTTGTCTCGTTGAAAAAAACACAAAATATTGCTTATGGGTCAATAGAATGCTTGTTCCGGGAAGCACTCTTGACAAGATTTAAAAAAAGATAATACTTAATCAATATCTTAAATAAAAAAGCCTCTAACAAGGATACACATTCATGTTCACCTTGGGATGTCGATATCTTCTTCTTGTCTTCTTGTTACACTTGTTTTCCGCGCAGGCTGAGGAACGGTTCCGTGAGTGCTTCCCCTCCACATCGCTTGCAAGCACCGACAGCCTCATCAACACTCTTGTGGGAGGATGCGTGTGCGCCATTACAGGTGAATATGTTGACGGCCGCACCGACCTTGAAGTGGCAGGACCCGAGCCTCTTCTCTTGCAACGGACCTATTCGAGCGGCGATCAATCCGAATCGTACATGTGCAAGGGATGGCAGCTAAGCAATCCTACCGAACTCGTCATTGATAGAAGAAAAGAGGATGGAAACTTAAAAAGAGTTTATTACAGCATTGTAGCGGAACCATCCGGCGCCAGGCTATCGTATAAAGAATGTTCCAGAAAAAATCATGGTGATTCCATGCGTCTCGAGCCGGTTAAGGGGCTGACAAATTACAAGGCTTCAGGAATCAGTGCAAAAAGCAATCTCAAACTCCAGACTGTTTCTTACAATGAAAAAGAAAGCAAGTGCACCGTTCGTGATGGTGGAGGCGAGGTGCGCCTATTTAACCATGGCTCTACGCACGGGGATATAATCTATTTTAATCAGTCATCCAATATAAAAGTTAATGGTAGCGTCATCGCATACAGTTTTGATGATGATGACAATCTAACTCGCATGGCATCAATAAACCCATCAGCCAGCGGCATCTATAGCATTATCGATTTCACCCATATAGCTACAAAGTCTTCCAATGGAAAAAAGGGCAAGAGAATTCGTGTAAACTCCAGCGATGGCAGAGAGGTCACCTATCATTTCAATACTTCTGTTGGCAAAAGATACTTTTTTTTATCAAAAGTCGAACGTTCCAATGGCCCTTGGGAAACTTTTGATTATGAACCGAAAGGAAGCGAACCTCTCATGCAGATATGCCATAAGGAAATGCCTGACAACAGATATCTCGACGTGCAGTATTATAAAGGACAAAACTATGACTCTCTCGGGACCCTGTGTATCTTTCAGGCAAACGATCCGCGGATCAATCGAGTCATGCAGCTAATGGCCCCTGTAGGTCCCGACACAACACCTTATGTGACCCATCGTTTGTATTATCACCTCAATACGGATTATGGCATCACAGAGGTGTACGACGCCAATCATCACAAAACCGCTTACGTATACGATCAGGACCATCATCTGAATTTCCTAGAAAAATACATAGGGGCCGAACGCGACTCTCGGGAAAGTTATGTGTGGAACGACAATCTGCTCAAAGGCAAGTATCTTCAAGATGGCCAGCTGCAGACACGTCACGCACGTTTTTTTGAATACGACCCATGGGGAAGAATCCAAGTCGAAACGTTGTACGGTCAGCTCACAGGTAAGCCCACAGTCCCGCTATACATGGATGGCAGCCAAAATCCCCAGGGTGGAGAATCATACCGGAAAATGTTTGCCTATACACATGATGCTTTTAGTTTGTTGACTTGTGAGGCAGAACCCAATGGCAAGCACATTTACTATTTCTATGTCCCCGATACCGATCTTGTTTCTGCAAAGGTCTTGACTCATCATGGAACCTTTATCCTGCGGGAGTTTCATGACTATGACATCAACGGCTCATTGACTGAAACCATCATCGACGACGGAATCACTCTAGACAAAAATAATTTAACAGGTGTCACTCAAAGGAAAATCACCCTCTACTTCCCCAGAAAAGAGGCCCCCATAGGCCTGCCTGAAAAAATGGAAGAATACGGTGTCGATCTGCAGACAGGGAATAGGTTTCTCATCAAAAAAATAGCCTACGAATACTCAAAAGTAGGAAAAGTCGAAAGGGAAGACCACTACGACAGCCTCAACAGATACGCCTATTCACTCCATTGGAAATACGATGCCCATGACAACAACACCTATTACAAAAACGCCCTTGGTGAAGTGACAACGAAGAAATATGATGACAACGATAACCTCATCGAGGAGCAAGGGCCTCGCCTTGACTACTACCTCAAGTTCATCTATGACTATAGCAATCGAT
>Ga0207122_1122_pt2 | contig 13150 bp, 13 predicted proteins | sample Alteio_BWMinHeat_38_FD_153504 | JGI IMG/M metagenome (GOLD analysis project Ga0207122, IMG submission 153504) | Enriched cells from forest soil in Barre Woods Harvard Forest LTER site, Petersham, Massachusetts, United States -... | ecosystem: Environmental > Terrestrial > Soil > Temperate forest >... | reverse complement strand
GACAGTTCGGTACGTTGAGTGCGTTTCCGTCCCAAAGGGAACGACCTCTCTGTCAACGACTACATCGACCAGTCTGTCGGTTTCGGCCACAACGACAAGTACATCTCCATCGAAGGCCACGACCACAACCTCGGGGATACCTACACTTCTCTCGCCTTCCGGCAACCCTTATCGTGCTGGCGAATTCTGTCCAGCAGCTGATCTCGGTCTCTTGGATAACGGTAGTGACGGACTCATCAAGTGTGTGAACGACGCTGGTTACGACCGATGGGTAAAGGTCTGAGATGGCAAGACGTAGATCTTTGACCAGTCAGCTGTACCGAGCCGCACGAGCGAGCAATAACCTACGGGCTGCTTCACGCGGACCGGGCTCATATGCAAAGCGCGTTGTTCGTCGAAAGGTGTATGGCAAGTCGATGGGCGCAACGGGAAAACTGCTTAAGCTGTTTGGATTGAAATAGTGAATTGGTAATTTGAAGGTTAGCGCATACCGTTTACAGCACTCATGAGAGAACAACTTCGGAAAGGTTTCGTTTTAGAAAGATCGTGAACGCGGCGTCGATGTCGCTTAGGAACTGCGCGTGTTTGTAGCCACTGAAGACTGGTCTTGACGTCGAAGGACGGTGCACATGGCCTCGCCGATCGGTGCTTACGTTAGAAAACGGATGGAAGAGCATGACGAACTCGGCGACACTTACGGAGCTAAAGGTCTCATTACGAAAGTTCGCCGAAGCTAGGGATTGGGAGCAATTCCATCAGCCCAAGAATCTCGTGCTCGCATTGGTGGCCGAAGTTGGGGAGTTGGCTGAACTATTCCAATGGCTCACTCCGACAGAAGCGGCGCAGATTATGGAGGGACTCACCGATGCCGCTCGGGTCAGAGAAGAGCTGGCTGATGTCTTTGCATATCTCCTTCGGCTCGCCGATGTGCTCGCGGTTGACCTAGCAGGGGCACTCATCGAAAAAATGGAGATCAACGACAGGAAGTATCCAGTCCATCTATCAAAAGGTTCATCGCGCAAATCCTCGGAATTGTGATGCGCACGTCCGTTTTGATCTTTCTGACTCTCATCAGTGGATTCCGTCAACCGAGGTGGACCCGTGGCGTTAGGGGGAGTGGCCCAGCTAGATCATTCGCGCTGGAGCTGCAAGGTCCGTGACGTAGATGCAGGACATCATCGAAGCGATTCTCGATCTCCAACCTGAGTGGACAGCTGCGAACACTGAGCCAATGCAGCTCCGGGGATTGTACGTACGCCAAGACGCGCGGAACTGGATTCAGGGTCTAATCCCAACGCTCGTTCCGTTGATGCCGCGATCCGCGCAGGACCTTGCTGCACGGGGTCGGGATGCGACTGGCCCCAAGAGCGAACTTCCGTGGGTGCGCCTATATTCCGCGAGTCATTCACCTACCGCCACTCAAGGCTTCTATTTGGTTTATCTGTTCGATGCAGAAGGTAAAGCGGCATATCTATCACTTAACCAGGGCACAACCACCTGGGACGGAAGCGACTTCATCAGCATCCCTGAACCAATCTTGCGGAATCGAGTCGCATGGGCTCGTCTGCTCATCGATTCTCAGATTGGAGCCGATCTGGTCGTGCCCATTGATCTCCTCGCTCGACGAACCGCCTTGGGTCGACAATATGAGATCGGCTCTATCGCCGCGATTGGCTATCCACGCGATTCGGTGCCTCCACCCTCAATCCTTGCTTCAGATCTCGCGCGAATGGCCTCGCTTTTAGCAGTGGTCTACGCGGGAGAAGACGTTGCTCCTGTGCCGGGAGACCCACCCGGAGAAGTGATTGCTATGGAGGATGCCATTGCCTCAATTGCTGGGCGTCCTGCAAAACGACGCGGAGGATTTCGCCCGAATGCTGCCGAACGAAAAGCAATTGAAGAGAGGGCGATGGTCGTAGCGAGAAATCATTTCGAGCGAGATGGTTGGATTTCAAAAGATTCGCACGCTACTCGTCCCTTTGATTTTGAAATGACCAGGGATGGAGTGACTCTCTATCTAGAGGTCAAAGGAACGTGCTCCGACGGCAGCGAAATTATCCTGACGCGAGGGGAGGTTGACTGGATGCGGTCACAGTATCCGAACACTTCGTTGGCAGTTGTCAGCCAAATCGCGCTGGATATCGGCGGACAAACACCAATGGCAAGCGGAGGGCTCATTAACGTCGTCATTCCCTGGGCGATCACCGATGAACGCCTTGTTGCTCTGTCTTATAGCTATTCAACGAACGAGCACTCATACCCGTGACGTGGAAATTAATTCTTACTCTTCCCTGAGCGTCTCCTACAACGCTCATCTCATGTGTAAACACGGCTGACAACCTTCAGCCATTCTCTGACTTCGGCAAAATCGCCCAACTCGGCGCGTAGGTCGTCGAAAATCGTCACTCTGAACTCCCAGTCGATTTAGCCGAGCCTGCGTGCCGCCTCAAGGTGATGTTGGAAAGCCATTCTCGTTTCAGAATCAGTGCAATAGACGTACGTACCGCTCATACCTCGCGTGAGAAGGGTGCGGTAGGTATTGCGAATGAGTTCGTCCGCTCTTTTGAGCGTCGCTTCGCGGTCCTGTTTCATTGCGGTCTTCCATCCGCGTAGTGAATAGTCAGTCCTGGCTCGCGCCCCCGGGTCAGTGACAAGTATCCCGTCTCTTACCATGAGATCGGGTCCGATAATGACACCCATGTAATCGGCTTCAAGGCCTTGGCAAGTGTGGATGCACCCAACTTCATTGACGGCGTTTGGGGAAATGATCCAAGTTGGAGCGTTCTTTGCAAAATTCCATCGCATCGAAAAGTCCGAACCTGGGATCACGATGTCGTAAAGCGCGGGGTCCTTCTTGCTCACCCAGTCCCAGCAATAGCCCGCAACGAGTCGAGATGCGTTGTTCGCCTTGTTCTTTTCGAAAATGAGATCTCGAAGTTCAGATGGCGAATCGACGAATCGAATGTCGTAGTCGGTGCCACGCAAATCCAATGAATCGTGGTTTTCGATCTCAAGAAGTTGGTCTACCCAACGGAGATACTCATCGGAACCGGAACAGCGAAATTGCGCGGCCAGATCGTGCATTTCCACTGGGGCTTCAAGTAAAGAGGCCAAATTCGAAATGTCGTCAACAGTACCGATGTCGCGCCACGTCACCTTTTGGCTCTCGTCGATGAAGAACACGCTGATTTGAGCGGTCCTAATGATCTCGGCAATTTGGTTATTGCCTAGATTGCCATAGAGTCCAGAATTCCGTACGAGTCGATGGGCTTCATCGACAAGGAGGACGTCGTACGCATCTGGGTCGGCGTTGTAAAAGGCATCGGAACTTACAAAAAGGCTGCTGATGTCGGCCTTCTTCGAACGTCTCTGAAGTTTCGCTTTATAGACGCCACGAGGGGCGGCATTTTTGGTTACGTAACGGACGTTGAGCCCCTGTTTCAACAGACTCACAAGGGCATTGATTGCGATAACGGATTTTCCCGTACCGGGGCCGCCGCGTACGACTAGCACCCATCGTTCCCCTGTAGGAATTGAGGAGACGTGGCTCATGATCGCCTCGTAGGCTGTTTTCTGCTCATCAATCAGCACGAATTCCTCGTTGCCGTCGAGCATCGAGACGAGAGCTTCAACGAGCTGCTTCGACGGCGAGATCGGGCTTGCATCGAGTTCAACTAGGCCTGTTGCGTCGTCCCCCTTATGTACTGCGGTAGTAATGAATTTTTGAAGTCCAGATTGCTCTCCCTTGATGAAGACTGGTGCTCTTTTGAGTAGACCATTGGATGACGGATCGCGTAACGCGGAGTCATCGACACAGTTGTGGACGAAGGCACACGAATGGATGTGGATCGGTATGGACGTCACCACTTCGTAGAAGTCTGAAAGAACTCTTGAATACGACCAGACTTGGTACGACGGGTGTAGCTGGTCGCGCTCTGCATGGCCGATGAATGTCACGACATGGTCAGCCAAGAGAGACAGCTGGATATTCGCCCATTGCTTCAGTTCAATTACAACAATGCTCCGAACGCCATCCTTGCCGAAACCCGACAGCATGAAGTCGATTCGCGAGCTGCGGCCATGCAGGCGATACTCGATGGCCACACCAACGTCGCTGGGAATCTCGGATGATTTGAGAACGTGGTACATGGCATTGCCTAGAGAGCTTTGCCAGCTTCGGTATTCCGATGAATTTGAGGAAATTCGAAGGTTGAGTTTCTTCGATACTGCCTCCTGAACGACGTCTTCGATGTGATCTGCATCCCTAATGAACTGAGATTTTGTTGCCAAATACGCCAACATTCTGCAGATGGTAATTGGCTTGCATCGAATGCGGCGCACTGGAAGGCGCAAATCATGGCTTTGAGCCTTCGATTAGTGGGCGAGTTGAGGCCCAAATAGCGCTGCGTTAGCGGGATGTGGCCAGATCTCAGGGATGAAATGCCCGAATGGGAGAATCCATGGGGATGTTTGGGTCGAAATCGGTAGGTTAAATGGTTTTGACATGTCCATTCTGCGCTTGAGCTACGACACGTTGGGTATAGCACCATGGCCCGTTTAGCTTCGGGTGCCAGAAACGAACGTTTACGCGCACCGATATGCGATTGTCGGCACTGCTTAACTCGTGAGGATTGCTTCGAGTTCCAGGCTATCGATCAGCTCTGTGAAACCGTAAGGCAGAACGTGCAACTTGCACTTGAGTCCCGAGTTAACGATGTTCTGTCCGGTCTCATTCCCCTTCGCTGCGTCTCCACTGACGATGAATATTTCTAGCGAATCATTGGCCGATGCCTGCCATTCGGTTAAGAAATGTCGTTCATTTGCTCGCCACCCAACGACGAGTGCCTTAGTTGTCGCAGGAAGAACTTCTCGCAGCATTGTGTTTATGTGCCTTTCGGGGCACTCAAAATGTGATTTCGAGCGAACCGGCACGGTGAGGGCTGGTACACCGTATTGAAATCGCTCATCATTAGCGATTGAAATGCCACTTGGATTGCGTTCTGAACGGTATCCAATGTCGCCGAAGTGAAGGTCGGGGAACTTTGCGATGGCTTGCTTGGGAGTGAATACATTTCCCAACATGCCAGGATTCGTGATCGGTCGATACCAATTAGTGGACCCATGGAGGTGAAGAAGGACGGGAGCATCCTGATGGTCTACGTATGAATCGATACTCTCAATGTCGTGGTGATATGTGTGTGACCATGCTTCGTCCAGCAGGTAGTCATAATTGAACGTAAGCAAAGACCCTACGTCATGTGTGCTGAGACTCCGTGACCGAAGGCGTTCCAACAGCAGTCGATAATTTGTGACCCCATGTGCCTGCGCAGACCAATGCTGAACGCCAAATGGAATCGCTGAAGAGATGTAGAAGCGCACGGCCGCAAGCTGACACAGCAGATCGCGGTCATGTGCAGATCGGTCATACAGCGCTTCCAAATACTCTTCGACGTCACTTCCTCGCTGAGCAACGGAGCGGAACTCTCCTGCGATCGCAGCAACCTCCGGGTAATCGTCTAAGAGCTGCTCAAATGTCGAACGTCTGGCAAAAAGCTCATTTGCCAGTGGAGGACGGTCGGCGCTACCTGCCGAAGTACCCGGAGGGGTCGATGGGTTGCTGTCGTACGATGCTCCTGCACCGAAAATCACAGTGAGCATGGCAAATTCTACGACCTCCAGTCACGCGAGCTTAGAAAGGCTCTTTATCCTCCGTTGTCGCGGGGTGCCACAACATGGAATCCCGCTCATCAATAAGGCCAGCCAATTGGTCGAGGACATCAATGGCTTTTCTCTCGTCCACGCACTTTGGGCACCCGAAGACAGCATCGCTAACGAACGGCGCTGATTTTCAATTTCGTAGGAGTTCAAGGCGGACACACACGCAGTTATACGAACATATGTCCGTATCGTAAAGAGCCGTTTACCTCATGTGATAACTTTTTTGTTATGAGTAGCTCACGCAAAGTATCCGAACATTCAAAGGCTATGGGTACCTATCTCCGCGAGCGCCGCGAGAAGGCAGGACTTACTCAGCAAGATCTAGCTGACCGGCTGGAATGCCAACAGCCAGCTATCGCTCGCCTGGAATCCGGAGGCGTGAGTCCGAATCTAACGACCCTTCGAAGAATCGCGGAGGCACTCGATCTTCGCTTGGAGTTGCGAATGGTCAGTCGGGAGGAAGCTTTCAACACTGGCGCTCCCTTTCGGATGAATACATAGATAAACCGACTTGGGTCCAGCCTTGCTTGTTTCGGACTACTTCGACATTGAATTGACCCAGCCGTATCTCGACTTTGTTGATGTTGATTCAACGTCCGATGCGAAGCTCTACCTTGACCCAACTGCTTTATTGACACTTAACAGCTCATGGGCTTCTGAGTGCGTGGCGCTGATTCAGGATTTCTTTCAGCGAGTGGTAAATCATCTCGCAAACGGCAATCGAGATGCTGCATGCGACCTTATGGAAGTTCTGCGCGAGCCAAATGAAACGCATTTAGGTGTATCCGTGGGTAAGTCGCGTGGACGCGGGCTAGGACGATTCAAGACGTACGACATTGTGGACGCGCTTGAAACAAGCGGCGCACTCGACACTGGACTATTACAAGACCTTGAAGACACCATTTTGATGGTTGAGGGTGTAGGTCCGGACATTGTTTCGGATATTGCGACGAACATCATTCGCGTCGCCCTTATCCAATACACCCAGGAAATGGCAGAGGCCTATTCCATTCCACTTATTCCAGGCGTGGACTCTGGTTCATTATGGGACCCATCGCAGGGTAGGTGGTTTAACGAGCTAACCCATTTACCCATGACATCCGCCGGAAAACTTCTACTCGTACCTAAGGCAATTGTCCGACGCCGGTTGGCATACAGCTATGACAATTATTATTGGCACTTTATTCTTCCGTATCTCCAAGACGCTGAAATACAGTCCAAGTCGAGTCTTGTACGCGTTCTAAAGAGTGGTGAACATCGGGTATCAAAAAATGACCTAGTGGATAAGTATGGCCGGGGCAAGCGATTCGTTGTTGAACAAACGAAGCAACACCCCGAAATTCTGCAAAAGTACCGAGAACAAAAACGGGGTCACCCCGAAGGGGCTCTTTCGCACGCAGAGTTGGCAGGTGACAGTCATTCGGCATTACCAAATTGGCCCGAATTATTGGCCGCGTTGTCAGATATCCCACCCGGCTCCGGGATGGCAAGTCAATACCACCTCGCGATCATGAAGATTCTGTCTGCACTTTTCTATCCGTGTCTAGTTACGCCGCGCAAGGAGAGAGAAATAAATGAAGGTCGGAAACGCATAGACATCGTCTTTGTCAATGCCGCAACCGATGGTTTTTTCCAATGGGTTTCAAAGCACTATCCCGCACCCAACATTCTTGTCGAATGCAAGAATTATTCTGCCGACCCTGCCAATCCCGAACTTGACCAGCTTTCAGGCCGGTTCTCGCCGAGTCGCGGGAAGATAGGACTCCTAATGTGCCGGAATTTTGAGGACAAGGAGCTGTTCATCCAGCGCTGTCGTGATACCGCCAATGACCAGCAGGGGTTCATAGTCCCGCTCGACGATGACGATTTACGAAGTCTCGTTGAGGCTGGGGCAGAATACGGATACGAGTCCCGACAGTTCCAATTACTGAATGAGCGCTTTAACCGTTTGATTATGTGAGACCAAAAGGCAAACGTTCTCGCGGTGGCGAGTTGGGCGGAGCGAGAGGTTGGCTCAACGCGTTGCAGGTTTTATCCGAAAAATTAGAAACCACCAAGTTGGCGCAATAAAAGATACGGCACTTCGTCGCGTGCAGCATCAAGAATCGAATGGACTGCCACAGCCTCGCGACTGCGGTCAAGGTCCAAGAGCATTGTCCAAATGCGAGGATGGTAACGAGCCAGCATGGACATCCCATAAAGAATCGCCCACCAGGTTGCCAAAGGATGCATGGGTGCATGGTTATTTCCTATAGCGGGTAGTGCCCAGCCACTCTCTGGCCAATTACCAACATAGGGCTCGGAATACGACATGAGATGGTTCATGCACCAGAGTTTTCGATCCCCGAATGAGAGTTCTTCTTCGACGTTCCAACTGAGGGTTACACCTGCCGCGCGGGTGATTCCGGGAATGAGCCGTTGCGCTCCACTCACTTTTGTCGGCGGATTTGGTAATAACAACGTTGGATAGGGTTGTAGGAGCGAAATGACGTCCTCCAAAATTGGAAGATGCTCGGGTTCATGCGGCGTGGCATATTCACTCTCAGGAATCAAGTGTTCGGGAACTGGGCTTACCCTTGCTTCAACGGCTGGCAAGTTGACGAAGGCTCCTGGTCCACCTTGTGACGTACTAATTCTCAACGGCCTGACAAGGCTCCAAGTGTCCTCCCACTGCTCGGGTTCCGGAAGAGAACAGCAAAGTGCGGCAATGCTTGCACCCGGTTTTTGCAAGGAGGGACTTCCGAGAAGTCTTGTGATCTGTTGAAAGTACGCGTCCCCATTGTCAAATACGTAAACGTCGTTGAGGCTTGGTAGCGTCTCCACGGCAATTTCTGGTTTTGGCAGAATCAATCCATGTCCCGGAACTGTCTGCCAAGTGTCTTTTGCTTCAATTTGCGCAGCAGCTATCGCTCGGCCTGCTTGCGAAAGACCATAGAAAAGGGTGAGCGGCGAAACGGCTGGGCTGACACTTGCCGCCGCCTGCCAAAGCTCTTCGCCCTGTTGAAGGGCGGCGCTGAATGTCTTGCGACGTGCACCTGATGAAGCGCGTCCAGGAGGGTCCGAGCGCATTGAGCGCAGATAGCGCCAGCTCGTAGGACCATCAACTTTCATTAGTTCCTCGATGCCTGTGATTCGTATTGTCGGTCGCGCGATAGCTGATGGAAGCGCGCGATTGTCCGAATGGCAGATTCCCGCCTGTTAATTGCTAACGAGTTTTTCCGATTTGGCTTCAAAAGGTTCTAGTGACCTCCGTTGAGCCAAACACTATTTCCGGACCAAACCGCCGCAATTACGAAGAGCGCTGAAAATATGAAAACCCACCATAAGACGCACCATGCAAAGGTTGCGTCATTAATGGGCTTAGCCTTTTGGGTCAGCCAATCACGAAATGTGTGTCGCTCATTACGTTTCTCGTCAATAGGGTCTGGTCCATAGGGGCGCTTTGATTTAAGGTCCAGCAATTGTTCATTTCTATAGACCATCCACTCTCTATCAATTCGCCCTTTGTTATGACCCATCTCAAGGGGAAACACTGTTGTTTCGACAATGTCCATCCACCTACCCTCCACTTGTTGGTATCCCCTCTGAGTGTGCATCAGGACCAACGACGCGAATGAAACGAATATTGAGAGCACACAAGACACGATCCGACCCGCTCGACTCGTTGAATCGCCAAGCGCGATCGTGAACAAGAACGCTTGCGCTGCCAATCCAAGAGCCGATGCCTGCCAAAAGAATGTGAAGTTTTGGAACCTTCGTGTGTTGGCCGCGTCGTATTGCTGAATGGTTTCGCCCGGCTTGCCCACGACGGCCTCTTTAAGATCGTCTTTACTGTCGTAGGTGGACATCCGCTTATCGTATGGCGATGGGCGACGACATGAATGTCTGCAAATCCGACTTGGCGTTTTTGAGTTTCCAAAGAAAGGAACGTCGATGCAACCGAGGGGAAAATGGCAGCCAAAGTGGCAGCCAAGAGTCTCGATTTTGCTCGACTTCGCTCGACACTCATCAGATATAAGTGCAGCTAGATGCCACTGTGTCGATAGCCCTAGACACCTGGGATGCCTCTGGCAGTCAAGAGTTGGTTTGACGGGACCACGAAACCGACGGTGCGCGTCGATGAGGCGGCGCGACTACTCGGCGTGAGCACCTTGGACGGACCATCCTGTGAGGTAACCGTGAGTCTCGTCGCGAGTACGACGCGTGACGAGCTGCAGTTCCTCGTCGAGCAGGCCCACGCCGCGCCCATCTCGTCCAGCCCGCCGGACGCGGTCGATTCTGCGCGGCCTCCTAGTCTCCGGAGATCACCGAACCCAGCTGCCCGATGAGCCGCCACGTACCGGATTCGTTGCGCCATGCCTGAAATGTCGCGATCTCGACTGGCGATCCGGTGATCTCGACTGGCGAACTGGCAATCTTTGGGAATAGCACGGTATAGCTACCGGAGACGAGTCCGATGTCGCCGAAGACGCGTACCTCGGTAGCGTTTCTTGTCTGGGTGCACTTCCCGCGCATTCTGGTGTTGGCGAGGAACTCCGCCTTCGTCTCCCGGTAGCCGCGAGAGTGGGTGTAGACGACGTCCTCGCTGATGAGATCCGCCAGTGTTTCGTAGTCCCCTTCGCTGATCGCTCGACAGCGCGCCTCTTCGGCGGCCTTCACAGAGAGCTCCTCTGATGTCTGGTTGCTCATCCGCCTCCGATCTTGGCTTTCGGTAGCTAGCGCAACGGGAACGAAAACCGTCGGCAGGATACCGCGTGACGTGTGACCTACGACTATTTCTGTGGTGATGATCCCGGCGCTCGCAAGGGAAGATCGACAAAGGTGACGACTAGGCATGGCTTTGACTGATCCAAGGAAATTCGCTCTCGAATATGCGCCTCTTAAATGAAGTGGTGGGATCGCGTCCTCGCCATTCGTCAATCAATGCCCGTGGGATTGCAGAACACGCAGCCGGTCAATGGTCGATTGACCTTGACTCAAGTTATGACGTCTCGCTTGCCGAGCACCTTGAGCTGTATCGAACCAACGTCGAGAGTACGAAAGATCTACGAATATCGCGCTCTATGGGTTGGTCCAGTGACACACAGCGCCAGTGTGGGGCATTGTAGAACCATTCAGAGCCCGTCCAGAAGTCGTTTTGCCTGCTCGCGAAAACGGGATGACCCAATGAAACGACCTTGATAGGTTGCCGCCTGGCTGAAATGGTCGGCGGGCGGCCATCGCGTCGGACGCTCGAGCGCTACATAGGCCTCCAGAACTTCGCGTTCGATCTTGCTCAGCTCGTCGGCACGAGCCATTGCAGCGTTCTTTGCTGATTCTTCGCCAGCGTCAAGGCCGATTCCAAGCTTCTCGCATTCGCGCGGCCCCAATCTTTCCTGTGTTGCCAAGAGCGACCAGAAGGATCCCGGCGCAAGGCGCGAAAGAAATCCGACGCCCCCAGTAGCTGCAATTAGGTTGGCTCGACCCCATCCTTGTTGGAGCCAACCATTTTTTCCGACAAAGCGCATGTCACAAGCCAGCGCCAAATCGCAACCGAGACCAATCGCTGGCCCATCTACAGCTGCAATGGTCGGTACAGGGCAATCGGAGAGCGCTCGAATCATGCCCTGCATCTTTCCGTATACCTCACGCGCTATCTCTTCCTCGCTGCATTCAGCTGAGATTTTGGCGAATGCTCGGAGATCTCCTCCCGAACAGAACGCTCCCTCGGCTGCCAACACCACCACGGCGCGAGCGCGCCGACTAGCCTCCCGAATTGCTGCTTCCGTTTCGCTCGCATCTCGGGGATTTAGTGCGTTGCGTTTATCCGGCCATCGAAGCGTGACGATTGTCGCCGCACCTTCATCGGAAACTTCGACGCTCATCTTGGTCTCCTTGGAAGACAATTTTCGGGAATTCGAATTTCCGAGAATTCGTCGTTGGGACCAGGCAAGAGTGGTCCATTTGCTGTCAGTGACCGTTGCGCTTCGCACTGGGGCTGGCGTAGGTCGGAAGTTCGACTACACCCTCCAACTAGGCGCCTAGTGGCTCTGTGCATTTGACGCGATGAGAGACCGACCAATGATCTCCTTCATGATCTCGGTAGTCCCACCATAGATTGTTGTAATCCGACCGTCTGCAAATGCTCTGGCGATTGGGTACTCCATCATGTATCCGTAGCCTCCATGAAGTTGGAGGCATCGATCGATGACTCGCTTTTGCATCTCCGTGGTCCACCACTTTGCCATAGCGGCCTGTTCCGCGAGCAAGGTACCGTGATTGAGTAATTCAACGCAGCGGTCGATAAACACGCGACCGATCTGAATTTCTGTGGCCATCTCCGCGATTTCGAATCGGACATGCTGGAAATCAGAAATAGCCTTTCCAAATGCAACGCGCTCACTCGTGTAGTTCAAGGTTGCCTGCAGAGCAGCTTCGGCTGCTGCCACTCCTGATGCTGCGATGGAGAGGCGCTCCTGCGGTAAATTGTTAGTCAGATAGAAGAATCCTCTCCCTTCTTCGCCGAGGCGGTTTCTGCTTGGTACGCGGACATCGTGGAAAAAGAGCTCGGCCGTGTCTTGTCCGTGAAGTCCTAACTTGTCTAGGTTTCGCCCTCGTTCAAATCCCTCCATATCTCGTTCAACGACTAGGAGACTCAAGCCTTTGTGGCGCTCTAAGGGGTCGGTCCGCACAGCGACAATTACGATGTCGGCATTGATTCCATTTGTAATAAAGGTCTTCGAGCCATTAAGGATGTAATCGTCACCATCTCGAACTGCACTGGTCTGTATTCCGGCAAGATCACTGCCAATCCCCGGTTCAGTCATTGCGATCGCTGTGATTGTCGTGCCAGCGCAGATGCCGGGCAACCAGCGTTGCTTTTGCTGTTTCGTTGCAAGGGAGACGAGGTATGGCATACAGATGTCGTTCTGAAGAGTCAGACTTAGGGCGGCACTTGGGACGAAAGCCCACTGCATCTCTTCGCCGAGAATCATGTTGTAGCGAAAGTCATTGATCCCGCCGCCGCCGAACTCTTCGGGAGCCCCGATTCCGAGGAATCCCATGTTCCCTGCGGATACGAAGAGCTGCCTTGACACAATTCCGTCGTGTTCCCACGATTCATAGTACGGAGTGACTTCGCGCGCAATGAATTGCTTCACGCTGGATCGGAATATCTTGTGTTCGCTATCGAACGTTCCTCGGATCATTGATTTGTCCTCTTGGAAAACCGATTTTGTGATGTCGATCCGGGTCAAGCTCCAACGAGTGGTGTATGGGGCGTCCTTAGTCGCTTTATTCCCCGCATCGACCCGAGCTGGCCGCCAAGAACGCAACGACCAACTCGAAGCCTGTTGTATCACGCGCCGGCGTCGACGTGTTCTGGGCCCTCCAGTGTGTAGTACATCGCCAGCCTGGGTCGTATTCGGCGGCGTACCGCTATGCAGCCTTGAAC
>Ga0207122_1126_pt1 | contig 13164 bp, 16 predicted proteins | sample Alteio_BWMinHeat_38_FD_153504 | JGI IMG/M metagenome (GOLD analysis project Ga0207122, IMG submission 153504) | Enriched cells from forest soil in Barre Woods Harvard Forest LTER site, Petersham, Massachusetts, United States -... | ecosystem: Environmental > Terrestrial > Soil > Temperate forest >... | reverse complement strand
CGTGTACAGCTTCCACTAAATCCGACAATGTAGAGGTACATTCTTCCAATTCTGTTATCCGAGCACGCCGCGCCAATAGATTCGTACTCGCAGCCGCAATAATCAGCTCTCCAATGAGATTAATTAAATGATCTAGTTTTGCCGCATCCACTCGAATCGAGTGGGTTTCCTGTACTTTCAGTTCTTTCACTTGTTTTTGTTTCGCCAGTGCCGCCTCCACTACCGCAGGCTGAACCGCACCTTGCTCAACTAGAATGGCTCCTAAAGGTTGATCAGGCATGGCTGATTGCACCTGTAAGGCAGCATGAAGCTCATTGGCTGTTACCGTACCGCAACGCACTAACATTTCGCCCAAGCGCGTTGCTTCTGCAGGTAAATCCTGAATCAAATGCAAATACTCTGAAACACGACTACTTGGCGGAAGAATACGAATCAGGCAATCATCACGAACAAATTCAAACACACCCTCAATCACCGACTTATCCGCATCACTCTTAAATGAGATCTCAAAACCCAAGTAACAGGATTCTGGGTCCATATCAGTAGGCGAAGGAATGGTATCGTGCAGCGTAATAATCCCTGCAATCGTCCCCAGCTTTTCGAGATAGTGCAAAAACGAAAGAGGGTCCATGCCATTTCTTAATACATCTGGCCCAAATCGCAATGAAATATGCCAGTGATCCCCATCTCCATGCGTCGCTTCAATTCTTTCAACCGACTCCACAGGCGGCTGAGTCACTGAAACCGATGATTTTTCTTTTGATTCTGATGGCAAATAATGACGCAACCGCTTAACAAGATGATCAGCTGTACCCGCCTCAATATTTTCAGCCTCCATCCCTTTTGCAGCCACTTCATCAATCAAGGCACTAATATGATCCCCACATGAAAGCAGCAGAACAATCAATTCTTCTGTAATACCTACACGGCCATCTCGAACACGATCCAGCACACTTTCTGCCACATGCGTAAATTCTACGATGTGGTCCAAACCAAATAACCCAGCAGAACCTTTAATGGTATGAGCTGCACGGAAAATCGCATTAATGGCTTCTGCTTTAGTCTCTGTATCAACCTCCGCATGCTCAATAGACAGTAATGCACTCTCCATTGCCTCCAACAACTCTCGGCTCTCAACAATAAATACCTCTAATGCCTGATCAATATTCATTGGGCAGCCTCATTCATATCTTTGTCTGCTCGAAATGGAATCACTACAGGATCACCAAAATAGGATGTCAAATCCAATACATCAAACACTTCTAATACTGCTGGACTATGTGCAACCAGATGCATCTCTTTGTGATGTTTGTGTGCTTCTTTTTTAGCTAGAATCAAGAGCTGTACTCCAGACGTATCCAACTCTGTCACCGCAGAAAGATCTATCTCCAACAGATTCGATTGACCCAATGCTTTAAGAAGCATAGCCTTGAGTTCGGTCGCTCTATAAATCGTAAATTCACCGTCAATCCGTAACGTAGCCACGTTGTTAGGATATCCATTCTCTGGCTTCATACTTTTCTCCAGCAGTCATACCGAATCTATCAGGGCAAAACCAACTTATTCACGGCCACCAATAGCTGCTCAGGCTTAAACGGCTTAACCACCCATGCCTTTGCACCTGCCGCCTGACCTTCCAATTTTTTGGATTCTTCAGACTCAGTAGTCAGCATAATGATGGGTGTAAATTTATAATTTGGCATTTGCTTCACAGCCTTCACAAAACTGATGCCATCCATATTTGGCATATTCACATCGCTGACAATTAAATGAATTTTTTGTCCTGTAAGCTTTGCAACTGCATCTTTACCATCACACGCCTCTAAAACTGCGTAGCCAGCACCTTTCAACGCAATGCTGACAACCTGCCTTAATGAAGCTGAATCATCCACAATCATGATGGTTTTTGTCATTTGGAGGCCCCCTTAGAAAAATGTAATTTCTGTATCTTTTTTCGCGTTTGAGCGTCGCCCCGTGTGAATAGCGCGCTCATCAGCCATTGCGTAGGTCTTTTCAAGCTCCGCAAGCAGTTTTCCTGCATCAATAGGTTCTAGCGTCTTACTCTGCTCATATTGCTGACGATTTTGTTCTAAAAATCCAGGAAGCTGCTGTATATTGCTGCTCACGTGATGCATGATCTGACTGATGCGATCCTGAAACTGAAGCTGAATTAATGTCTCTTCAATTTCACCTTTAATCCCCAGACTCTCTTGTTTTAAAAGAGCTGTCGATTGCACCAAAGCATCTGTAACACTTTTAAAATCCGATAATACGGTTCCAATTGTCGCCTCTGACAACGAAACAGATCGACTATCCTGATGCATAGATTGCTCAGCTGTTTGAGAGGTTGAAACAATGGCTGAGCTGATCACGCCCACTTTTTGTGCCATGCGCTGCCCTGTTTCTCCTGAGCGAGTTGATAACTTACGTACCTCATCCGCTACCACAGCAAACCCACGTCCCGCTTCCCCTGCACGCGCAGCCTCAATAGCTGCATTCAGCGCCAACAAGTTTGTTTGTTCAGCAATACTGGCCACATCAGCGGCCATTTTCTGAAGCTCTTCAATAAATTCCGCCAAACTTTGTATTTTTTCTAGCATAGCCGCTTTACTTGTCATGGCAGATTTAAGTGAGGCCACCACTGAACTCAGTTCTGTTTCACTTTTTGCAAACACTGCAATCAAACCACTTCCACGCTCTTCTATGGACTCAGTCGCTGCATTAGACGCTTTAACCGCATGATCTAATTTTTCTACAATGCCTGAAAACTGAACCGTCAAAGCACAAACCGCCTCTTCCATCTGATGTTTAGAAAGTTCTATTTGCCCGGTCCAAACAGGGAAAAGCTTTTCACCCAAGCTTCTTACACTATCAAGATACTCTTCAATAGATTGATCATAAGCCGTCTGAAGTGTTTTTTTCTCTTCGTTCCTGGCTGCTTCCAAGAACACATCATATTGGCTCACTATCCATCGCCCAACGATAAGCCCTGTACTTGCCAAAATACAGGCAACACCGCCAGTGAGCACGTTCAGCCCTCCCAGTACGAGCACAGAAATAGCACCAGCTAATCCCAAAGCTGTTGGATAAAGCCAATACAGGCTGCGATTGGAATTATTCACGCGCTTCTCCAGAGAAGTATTTTCTGCTTAAATCATCACCCCAACATCTGAACAGATTGTGGACGCCGTTTATCCCATCCAATCTTTTTATGCCCATTACGTCGTAATTTTTCAATACTTATAAAACACGCAGCCGTTTTTATTGCACAACGCATCTATAAGACCTCGCGCTATAAAAGGCTATAACGCTCTGTGGTATATATGGCGGGGAGCAGCTTACATATCGACGCCTACCACCAACTCTTGAATCTCGAATATCTCTCATAAAACAAGGCTATTTTCTTAATTTACCTCCCATTTTTCTTGAGAATTCTGAACCCTATTTATTATTCAACTCTTTTAATCTCTTTTTTAAACACTCTATACAACACCCATCATTTCAAAAAATAAAAAATACTGATCAAATACTTAGACAATACTTTTTAATATCAGCGCAAATAATGCATTCCCTATTCAAACATTACGCCTTGCACAACCTTGTTTGACTCTTTAGACTGTCCCCCGCCTTGCAGTATCTATGCCCCGCAGCTGTAACAGTCTAAAGGGAACACAATGTATGACGCAGGATCGAATCGTTCCATTTGCCACCGATGATGGCATGACCCTTAACCTGATTCAGGTAAAAGGGTTACGTGCGCCTGATAAAGGACCTGTTCTTTTAGTACACGGTGCGGGTGTGCGCGCCAATATTTTTCGTCCGCCTGTCGAACAGTCATTTGTCGATGCTTTGCTTGAAGAAGGCTACGATGTTTGGCTCGAAAATTGGCGAGCCAGTATTGATTTTGCCCCCAATGAATGGACATTGGATCAGGCCGCACTTTATGACCATCCCGCTGCCATCAAAACCGTACTACGCGAGACAGGCGCACAAACACTCAAAGCGGTTATTCATTGCCAAGGCTCAACCAGTTTTATGATTTCGGCTGTTGCAGGACTCCTTCCCGAAGTCACAACGATTGTTTCCAATGCTGTTTCACTGCACCCCATCGTGCCCTGGCTAGCCCAGCAAAAATTGCGCTTTGCTGTCCCCCCTGTAGCTCTCTTAACACGTTATCTCAATCCTCAATGGGGACTCAACGCTCAAGGCGTTTTCCCAAACATGCTTAAATTTTTTGTCGCCCTGACGCACCATGAATGCGACAATCTTGTATGCAAGCTCTCCAGCTTCACCTATGGCGCTGGCACTCCAACACTCTGGCGACATGAAAATTTAAACCCAGCCATCCATGAGTGGATTAAAGGTGAATTTGCAAGCGTACCCTTAACATTCTTCAAACAAATGCGGCAATGTGTAGAAATAGGCCATCTACTCCCCGTATCTGAATTATCAGGACTACCCGCAAGTTTTGTAGACAGTAGCCCTAAAACTCATGCGCGCATTGCCTTTATTGCGGGTCAACAAAACGAATGTTTTACGTGGCAAAGCCAGCAAAATACTTACAACTATTTTAATCAAATACGTCCCAATTATCATACCCTTCACGTTATTCCAGAATATGGGCATTTAGATATCTTTATTGGAAAAAATGCCGCTCGTGATACGTTTCCTATTTTAATTTCCGAATTGAATCGTTCTGAATAACTATCTAGGGTACCTCTAAAAATTCAAATTTCTAAGGGAGACAAGGCGCGGACAAAAAATTTCAACGCCACATATGGATGATATGTAAGGAGAAATTTTTTAGCCGCAACGCAGTATCGCGACGAAATTTGGATGTTTAGAGGTACCCTTTATTTGATGGCTACACCTCACATTCCCTATCGATAAAAAGGAGGTTGTATGATGGCAGTACCCGACCGACAAGAACGCCTGGCAGGTCGACATGCACTTGTGGATACAATTCCCTTCACAATGCCTGTCAGCTCAAAGCGCTCACCTGCGCTCATGGCTGCTTTTTCAATTGATGCGGACAAAGCACGCGCACTGATCCCATGCGATGAAATTCACCCGTTTAAACTGTGGAATCGCGGTTTACTTGTTATAACAGTCATCGACTATCGTGAAACCTGTATTGGCAAATACATTGAGTTCTCAATTGCTATTGCCTGCACGCATGGCGAAAAACCAGCACCACGCCTACTTCCTGGGCTATTAATGAAATGCTTTGGCACTGGACAATATGTTGTTGATCTTCCCGTTTCCACTGAAGTCTCCGTAAAAGGCGGCAAAGGTATCTGGGGAATGCCCAAACATCAAGCCAACCTCGATTTTATTATTGGAAATGAGTGGATCAGCAGCCAATATGATCTCGACGGGCAAATGTGCATGCGTATTGACATCAAAAAACCCAAATGCACATGGTTGCCACTTGATATGGGCGCTGCAAACTATTGCTCATTCCGTGGCATGCTCATGAAGTCATACATCTACTTTAAAAGCAAAGCCGGACTGTCCCTCTTCAAACCCGGCAGTGCACGCTTAACCCTTGGCGACCATCCTCGCATGGCAGGCTTAAAAACGCTTGATATCGACCCCACTCCAGTTTTTACCGGCTTTTTCCCCGAAATACATGGGGTATTGGATGACCATTTCGAATGCTGGTTCATCACTCAACAAAATGCGATTACCGCCTCCGTGGAAGGCTTAGAAAGTACGTTCCCGCTCGGCCAATCACAAGAGTGGCTAGCCCCCCCCCAACCGTACACCCGAAAATCTTTGAGGCACCTCCCATGAACAACCTTAAAGGCAAATTACTTATCCTTAACCATGCCGTATTTTTTTTATGTGCATCCATGTACCTTGGCACTGGGGGATCGCTTGTTTTATTCTCGTTCCCTGTAGCGCCTCAACTCACTCCAGATAACTACTACCTCCAATTCGTTCCTCAGATACAAGCTGCAACAGACTTCTTCACAACAATGAGTAAGTTGATGCTTGTTACGGGGTTCATCATGCTGTTTTCGGAGTGGAAACAATCTACGCGCTGGGTGCCTATCGTATGTTTGCTGGCTCTCATTGGCACCATTGTGTTCACACTCCAGTGCATTTTTCCGCTCAACGCAGAAATGGCCAGCCATATTAAAGATGCCACACATTTGCACGAAGTATTAAACCAATGGATGTTTTTGAACCGCATCCGCGTTGCCTGTTGGGTAGTTGAATGGGCATGCATGATGTGGTATTTCGCAACTTGGTCACTCCGCAGCAGGTACCCACAATGGACACACTAAATACGCAGCCTGGCAATCCCTCATGTCGCTCATGCCCTTTACATAAGATTGAAGGGTGCCTCACTACATTGATTGCTTGGTTAACTGTTGTAACGGGCACGGCACAGATTCTTATTCCACAAAAAATGTTACCCCTACTTTCAGTAGCGCCCGATGCTGCACCTGCGCATCTCTTTGCTACAGTGGGTATGTTCATGGTGCTTTTTGGCGGATCAGTTATCCATGCACAGCGCTATGCGCAGCAAAACCCTTCCGTCCTTACGGTTGTCCTGCTTTGGGCATTTCTCCAAAAACTGGGTGCCTCTCTTTTCGTCGCCTGGGGCATCTCAAAAGGTGTATTCGCACCTCTTGCAGGGATCGTAGCAAGCTTTGATTTTCTGAGTGCGATACTGTTCTTTGACTATCGCCGGAGGTCAGCATCATGACAGTTTCACACCATATCCCACCCATCGCAGCCAATGATTATACTCAATCGCGAGCATTGATCTTAGCCGGTGGCGGCATGCGTGTTGCCTATCAGGCGGGCGTCATTCAAGCGCTTAGTGAAACGGGCATGCGTTTTTCACACGCCGATGGTGCCTCTGGAGGAACCATTAATCTTGCTGCATTGCTTTCAGGCATTTCTCCCGTTGAGCTTTGCCAACGCTGGCGAACACTCAATATCCAGCAATTTGCATCTTTACCTCCTCTGAATGAAGTTATTCAGCAAGGAGGAATTGCTGCATTAGGATCAGCCGATGGACTCACACAGCATATTTATCCTGGACTTGGTATCGATATTCCACGCATCAACGCTGCTTCTGGAATTAACGCCACCTTTAACGTATGTCGCTTTGATACTAAAACCGTAGTCCCCATTCCTCACACTGAAATCAATCTACCACGACTCATTGCAGGCGCATCACTCCCTATCTTCATGCCCGCAGTCGAAGATAATGGCGTTGCCTGGACAGATGCCGTCTGGATTCAAGACGCGAACTTATTAGCAGCTGTTGAGCACGGCGCACGTGAGTTATGGCTGGTATGGTGTATTGGTAACACCTCCCAATACAAACACGATCTCTTTCGCCAATATGTCCATATGATTGAAATGAGCGCCATTGGTGCCCTCAATCGCGAACTTGCCACCATTGCACAAATCAATGCTCGTATCGCACAAGGAGAAGTGATTTATGGGCATATTGAACCCATTGTTGTGCACATTATCAAACCTGAGTATCCGCTTCCGCTTGACCCTGATTTCTATCTGGGTCGTATTGATGCAGCCACTTTAATTGATCTGGGTTACCGCGATACGCGCCACTATCTGCGTACCATGACACCCCATGGCACGCTGCTTGATGCTTCCGCAACACAAATGAAAACACCCTCTACAGGTATCAGCTTCCGAGAAACGATGAGCGGAGGATTTCAACTCGGCTCAGTTTTACCTGCGGAAGGCGCGCAAGCAGGTTGTGCCACACCCCTTTCCATGCATGCCACCATCCACATTCGCGATATTCATGCATTTGTTGCCGACCCTTCACATAAGGCTGAGCTAAGCGGACACATTGACTTTGCTCCTTTCAACACAACAGTAAACACTCCAATTCCCGCTGAATCGGGGCTATTCCAACTTTTTGCCCCCAGCGACGACCCCAAGCTAACCTACATGGTGTATGAGCTTGGCTTTCGACATGAAGGTGAATCCTATTACCTGGCAGGAAAAAAACACGTTCGTGTTGGAGCACCCTGGAAGCTGTGGTCTGAAACCACTACGCTGTATTCCACACTCCACCGTGGTACAGATTCCACAGGCCCTGTAATCGGCGCGGGCATTTTGCAACTTGGCGTTTCAGAACTACTTAAACTTCTTTCTACATTCCACCCAACCGAAGCAGACACACCTTGCGAAGCCGCTTGCGCAACCAAACAGTTCTTCGGTTTTTTTGCCAAAGAGCTTACGCGCACCTATATTTGCCAACGCCCTTTAGCACCAACATCCATTCACTCAAATTAGTTGTGCGCAATGATGACCCCCTCTGTCCATAATCTTTTCAAAACAGACGCATCAAATCATCACGAGGAACATTTCAATGTGCTTCTTGAAGTACCTTCGTTTCGTCTTGAGCAAATTACCTCCTACGGTAGAGCCAGCCCATCAAACCTTTGGTACAACCAAGCCCAATCCGAATGGGTCATGCTCGCTCAAGGACAGGCCATCCTTTTGTTCAAAGACCAAGCTCCTCTTCATTTAAATGCTGGCGATCACCTACTTATTCCCAAACATACCTTGCATCGTGTTGAACACACCTCAACAGACGCTGTATGGTTAGCTCTGCATTTCTCTGACGACACCCCCGCACCCCATACTACTGACCATTCCACTCTTTCTTAGGAGAACACGGCATGAATTCCTTTGACTTCGACGTCATCATTATTGGAAGTGGATTTGGTGGTGCCGTGACTGCATGCCGTCTTGCCGAAAATGGCATGAAAGTACTTGTCTTGGAACGAGGCCGACGCTGGACTCCGGAAACGTATCCACGCAAGCCCGAAGACCCCTGGCTCTGGAATCAAGATGAGCCTGAACAACAACATGGCTGGCTTGATTTAAGAACCATGGATACGATGTGGGTCGCTACGGGGTGTGGCGTAGGTGGTGGATCGTTGATCTATGCCAGTATTTTTGTCCCAGCGAACCCCAGCGCTTTTACGCAAGGATGGCCCGCTGAAATTACGTTTGACACACTTAAGCCCTATTACGACAAAGCCAGCGCAATGATGTCTGTACACGAGCTTCCTGATAATCAACTGACTCAGCGCCACACATTAATGCGCGAAAGTGCAGAGCAATTAGGACTCGGTGAACGTTTCCGAAAACTCCCCATGGCTGTCACCTTCAACCCTGACTGGAACTACAACCTACCTGATGCACACTCCCCACAACACTCAAAAACCTGGATCAACCCACATGGAAAAACCCAGGGCACCTGTGTTCATTGCGGCAATTGCGATATTGGTTGCCAATTTCATGCCAAAAATACTTTAGACCTCAACTACCTGGCGCGCGCTGAAACATTAGGCGTTGAGATTAAACCACTTCATTTTGTCACATCACTCCAACCCCACGGAACGGGCTACCGTATCCATTTCGACCACATCATCAGTGCAGAAAAATCAAAAATCCCGGGTAGTCTAACCGCTCAACGCGTTATTCTGGCAGCAGGCTCCATAGGCTCCACAGAACTCTTATTACGCTGCCGTGATGAGCACCAAACCCTCCCCAATCTTTCCAGCATTCTAGGTCACAACTGGAGTTCCAACGGCGATTTTCTAACACCTGCTTTCTATAAAGATAGGCAAGTCTCTCCCACTAAAGGCCCCACCATTACCTGCGCCATTGATATGCTAGATGGAAGCGCTGATGGACAATCTGTTTTTGTAGAAGACGGAGGCTTTCCAAACCTGTTCAAAGACTTTATCTCACGCCGCCTCCAACAAACGAGGCATGGCCCATGGTCAGTGTTTTGGCACGATCTTGCCAAAGAAATTCCAGAAATTGAAAACCCGCTTGAAAATGTGATGCCATGGTTTGGCCAAGGTATTGATGCCTCAGATGGCCGACTACACTTAGAGCGCCCCTGGTATGCCCCTTGGAAACACGTTCTGAAACTAGATTGGAACCCTGATCACGCAGCCCCCGCAATTAATGCACTCATTCGCCTACATCAAAAACTCTCTACAGCCACCCATGGAACCGCCTGGGTCCCTCCATCCTGGACAGACTTCAAAACACTCGTCACCCCTCATCCTTTAGGAGGATGCAGCATGGGAGACTCCCCTCAAAATGGTGTCGTCAACCATTTAGGTGAGGTTTTTGGCTACCCCAATCTTTTTGTTGCTGATGGCGCTATCATTCCTCGCGCAATTGGTCTTAATCCCTCATGCACCATCGCGGCATTAGCAGAACGCATCGCAGAAAATATTGCGCAAGGGACACATCACCAACCTAACCCTTCATAATCCACAATTAACGGGGCATGATCACTAAAGCGCTGATCTTTGTAAACAGCCGCAGCAGTGGCACGCCCTGATGCCGCAGGATTTGCCCATTGATAATCAATCCGCCACCCTACGTCTTTGGCATACGCTTGCCCACGATTCGACCACCATGTATATCCAGGAACATCTGGATACAAACGACGAAACGTATCCTCCCATCCAGCAGCGAGTCGAGCACTGACCCATTCCCGCTCTTCTGGCAAAAAACCGGAATTTTTCTGATTACCGCGCCAATTCTTTAAATCCAAGGGCTGATGCGCAATATTAAAATCACCGCATACAATCGTTGGCACAGCATCTTCTCTCCACCGTTCCATCAAAGGCTCTACAGCTTGCAGAAAACGAAACTTCGCTTCCTGTCGCTCTGGCGAGCTTGATCCTGATGGAAAATAAGCGCTCACTATCCGCATAGAAGACCATTCCAACGCCACAATCCGCCCTTCCCCATCAAACTCCTCAACCTGCATTCCAGAATGCACACGTTCAGGCTGATGCCGAGTATAGATCGCAGTCCCACTATAACCAGGCCGTAATGCAGAAAAAATGTGGCTATCCACCCCATCAAGCGGGCTTTTGGCAAGTTCTTGATCAGCACGAACTTCTTGCACACACACAACATCCCATGTTGTGTCTGCTAACCATTTCCACAGTCCTTTACGTTCTGCTGATCGAATACCATTGACATTTAAACTCAGGATTCGCATGCTTTAACTTTTAACGTTCTAACATTATTCACAGGCGCGTATGCACACACCCTTCCAACATCAATTTTTAGAGTACGTGATCCGCGAAAATATTTTGCAATTTGGTGAGTTTATCACCAAGTCAGGTCGCAAATCGCCGTACTTTTTTAACGCAGGCCTCTTTAATCATGGCGAGAGCTTACTAAAATTGGGGCGGTTTTACGCTAAAGCCCTCACCAATTCAGGCATCCCCTTTGATATGCTTTTTGGCCCGGCTTACAAAGGCATTCCACTCGTTTCTTCACTCGCGATCGCACTTGCAGAAGAAGGACGCTCTGTTCCATTCGCCTTTAATAGAAAAGAAGCTAAAAATCATGGAGAAGGCGGCATCCTTGTCGGCGCAGCCCTTCAGGGGCGCGTTTTAATTGTCGATGACGTGATCACTGCAGGTACTTCGGTACGCGAGTCTGTCGCACTTATTGAGCAAGCGGGGGCACTTCCCGCCGGCGTGGTTATTGCCTTAGATCGTATGGAACGTGGCCAACATGCCCTTTCAGCGGTTCAGGAAATTCAAAACACGTACGGCCTCCCGGTAGTTGCCGTTGCGAACCTCGATGACCTGTGGTACTACCTAAGTAATAACCCCCAATGGACACGCTACCGCGATGCTGTTGAAGAATACCGTGCTCAATACGGCATCAGTAGCTCAAGTTAGTGGTATTGAGGATGAATCAGGAGGACTACATACCATGAAGTTCGTTCGCACAGCTTTGGGCTTCACACTGGCTCTATTAGCACTCGCAGCCACTGCGGAAATCCAACGGTGGACAGATGAACACGGTGTTGTTCATTACGGTGATAAAATCCCTCCTGAGTACGCAGGCCGAGGTTCTGTACAATTAAATAGCCAGGGCGTACGCGTCAAAGAAAAATCTCGTGAACTTACAGATGTTGAGCGTCAGCAAGAATCCCAACTCCAAGTTCAACAGCGTGAAATGGCGCGGCAACGTGAAGAACAGCTCCGCAGAGATCGATCACTCATTGATACTTACGCCAATCTGGATGAAATAAAACGCGTACGCGACCGTGCGCTTGAATCTATTGATAACGCCATTAATGTCACACAAATTCGTCTTACTGAAATAGCCAAACCACTTTGCCATCGGGCTTAGTGACACCCAGGCGAGCAAACTGCCCAGGAATAAACCGATATCCAGAATAGCGGGTCGTCTTAAATGTAAAGAGATTATCCGTCCAAACTTTAATTTCGAGAATTGTCTCCTCGGTATATTTATCACTTGCCGACATGAAATGAACCGTCCAATATAACCAATTTTCAATAATCTAGCATAAATTGGGTTATGTTGCCAAAGTTTGCGGCAACGTCCTATCATAGTGGTCCATTATTTCTTTGCTAAAAGGACTTAACGATGTCGATTGCTACGCTTCATCAGCCCGTTCCTGTATTTAGTGCATCGATGACGAATGAGGCTACATTCTCGTTAGATGCCTATCGTGGACATCATGTCGTTCTATTTTTTTATCCCAAAGATAATACGCCGGGATGTACGTTAGAGAGCCAAGCATTTAGTCGACTTCAAAAAGAGTTTAACGCGCTGAATACGGTTGTGTTTGGTCTTTCGCGCGATTCCTTAAAATCGCATGCAAAGTTTCAGAACAGTTGTGAAGTGAGTGTGCCGTTGATTAGCGATGCAGATGAGGCTATTTGCACACTGTTTGGGGTCATGAAAGATAAAACAATGTTTGGTAAACCTGTGAGAGGCATTGCGCGCAGTACATTTGTGATTGATCCAAGTGGTGTTCTCATAAAGGAATGGCGTAGTGTTAAGGCGGAAGGCCATGCAGAGGCAGTGTTAGATTGGATCAAAAGTTCTGCTGTAGCGACTACTTCTTAGGTGTTTCAGGCGCTGTAAACGATGAAGGGCTACTACGGAGCCTGGGTGAAATCGTGAGTGAGCTTTTGGCTGGTGCAGTAGGCGATGGTGGAGTAGTGGTGGTGGTTGATTCGCCACTACTGCTGGCTGATGAGTTCGTTGTTTTACGTCGTGCAGCAACAGCTTCAGTGATGTCTTTATAACGTTGTATATCATTGGCATAGCGCTGATCTGTTTGCTGGCGTTCTG
>Ga0207122_1125_pt1 | contig 13183 bp, 8 predicted proteins | sample Alteio_BWMinHeat_38_FD_153504 | JGI IMG/M metagenome (GOLD analysis project Ga0207122, IMG submission 153504) | Enriched cells from forest soil in Barre Woods Harvard Forest LTER site, Petersham, Massachusetts, United States -... | ecosystem: Environmental > Terrestrial > Soil > Temperate forest >... | reverse complement strand
ATCCCTCTTGCCCAAACACCGCGTATTGCGTTTTGCGGCAGCGGAGGCGGCTTTCGTTCGATGATTGCATCTTTAGGAGCACTTGCAGCATGCGATACGCTGGGTATAACAGATACGTTCCTTTATAGCGCTGGCGTATCCGGATCCACATGGACCCTCGGATGCTGGTACATGTATGGGAAGAAACCAAGCGATGCTGTGGCGCATCTCCGTGAACAGGTGAGCCATGAATTCTTTGAAGGCTTTAATCCCGCACCGACTATACTACGTTGGCTAGAAGATTTTTATTACCATCAATCGGTAGGGGTGGTGGCAGTCTATGGAGCACTGCTTGCTAACCGATTCTTACATGAGCTACCGCACAAATATTCGGCTGTCCTTTCCGAGTTTGCTTCCAAAATCAACGATGCAAGCATGCCGATGCCGATTTTTCCAGCGATAATTCCAGTAGAATCAGCACCCGGCACGTACGAATGGTGTGAAATGACACCCTATGAAGTTGGCATTCTCAAAGATTCTGCATTTATTTCAACCAAAGCCTTTGGCCGTGAATTTGAAAAAGGATTATCGATAAACGAGGCTCCAGAATATCCGTTTGATTTTTGCTTAGGCATCTGCTCATCATCATTCTCTGTTCCTATCAATGAAGCTTTGAGTTTCCTTAACACAATAATACCTCAAGCTTTTTATCAGTATCTAGTCGATATCGTTACTCTAACAAAAAGTGGGAATGAAGTACTTGTTGCGGCTGAAATTAACAATTTTACCTATCAACTTAACAATGCGACCTTTGCTAATCAAAAAACTCTCAAATGGATTGATGCCGGCCAAGATATCGATCTTCCGATTCCTGCGGTTTTGCGCCCTGGCCGGTCAGTAGACCTACTTATTATTATCGATGCCTCCGGAGATATGCTTTATTCCCCCGAACTTAGAAAGGCCATGGAATATGCCAATGAACATGGCATCAAGTTTCCTGTCATTCAGGATTGGGAGAATATACCGTTCAAACTGGTTAGTGTTTTTGAAGATCCCGATGATGTGACCGTGCCGATTGTTGTGTATATTCCATTAACAAAAAATGCCAGCTATTCGAATACTTTTGATCCAATTATTGAGGCACTAACAGGTTACTGCAACTCGAGTAATCTTCAGTATTCTCATGCTCAGTTTGATGAACTGTTTGGACTGACCCAGTTCACAGTCAATCAACAAGCCGATGTGATCATTCAAGCACTGAGAGATGCAGTCTCACGTAAAGAATAATTTTTGAGGTCACTTTATCCTAAGCACGATGTCGCCGTCTTCGTAAAAGACTTTGACAGCATCGCCCGGCTTAAGCTCACCCTTGACGATAGCCATGGACAAGGGTGTGACCACAGTACGTTGAATGAGTCGCTTCAATGGCCTTGCACCTAGTTCGTAACTGTATCCATGCTCCTTCAAGAAGACGACTAAGCTGTCATCGAACTCGACACGGATATTCTTTTGGATTAGCAGATCTGTTTGCACTTCTACGAGCATGTTGCGCACCAACTGAGTGAGCAACTCCGGAGTCAACCCTCTAAATATCGCCGTTTCCAATCTATTGTACAGTTCAGGGGATATGTAGGAGGTGATCTCCTTTTCTATCTCCGTTAGGATCTCATCGTCCTGCTTTCCTTTCTCTTGCAGCGCCAGAAGCTTTTTAGAGCCAAGGTTCGTCGTCAGGATGAAAATGGAATTTTTGCAGTCGACCAAGTTACCTTGCGCATCGGAGATATGCCCTTCGTCAAACACTTGCAAAAAGGCTTGCAGCACTTTGGGATGCGCCTTTTCGATCTCATCCAGAAGCACAATGGAATAAGGATGTTTCTTCAATGCTTCGGTCAGCTGGCCTCCTTCCTCATGATTGACATAGCCCGGCGGAGATCCTATCAAGCGGGTGATGCTGTACTGTTCCGAATATTCGCTCATATCGAGCCTAAGCAGCAACTTTTCATCACCGAAGAGTTCGCGAGCTAACTCTTTGGCCAGCTGCGTTTTGCCCACTCCGCTAGGTCCTGCGTAAAGGAACGAAGCGATGGGTGCTCGCGAATTTCGGATTCCTGCAGCATACCGGATTAAGGCAGACACTGTTGTCTTAATGGCTCCAGGCTGTCCCAACACCCTGCTTTCCAATACCCCATCCAGGTTAACGATATTCTCGAGTTTAAATGGGTGATTCACCCCATTGCCATTGTCTCCGGCGTCATCCCATTCCCAAAGGAAGGGTTGCTCCTGAAGGTAGCTCTGAAGGACAAAACAACTCGCTGCCGCATCTCCATTGTCATTGTAGGAGATGTAGGCGGTGCATCCGGGCGTAAGATAACCATCCATCAAAGCATTAGCAATCAAGGAAGTTACTGTTTGATCGACAAACTGTTTGAGCGGCCTCGCTCCCGACTGATAATCTCCTGCATACCTGAGGGCTAATTCGATGATCTTATCGTCATAATCAATCTGTATTTTTTTGCTCTTTATGATTGACTCGTTTTTGGATGTACTTTTGTTTGTCTTGCGAATCTGGCATTTCTATAATACGATCTTGCATGATCTTATCTAGTAATTCAGCGTGTGTCATCGTGGGCATCATTGCAGAATATTTGTTAAGTAAGTCGTAAATACGTGTGGCGTAGCCCAGATTTTCTTGAATATAGTCTTCTAGTTTATCAAATTCTGTTTTTTGATAGGCAGAACTCATATCTTGCCGATGAGATTTATAGGGAAGATGGGTAATCAAGCTGGTTTTATCCCTTACTTCAGGGTAAATGGCCAAAAATATTGGATAATGCTTCACTAGTTCGGCTATTTCACTGTGAGATGAAAAAATAGCATAACTAAACAGAAGCTTCTCAAGTTTTTTTTGATCCCCTTTAATATCTTGTAATTTTGCATCGAGATCAAGAATTTGCGGATATTCTGTGTGAGTCATCTCACAAAGAGAATGGATCAGCGACAATTGATATCCCTTTAGCGACGCATCAAGAAGTTCTTTTTTATCCCTTAGAACAATAGTGCAATCCTTGTTTGTTAATATCCAATTAACAAACCATTCTTGTCCATTACTAACAGATTCTTTTAATTGTTCTAATGAACAATATGAGGCAATATCAGGAACGGATTCGACTAACAATTTTCCAATTTCAGGATCTCCAATATTTCCCACTAATCGAAGAATAGTGCTTGCTTCATCTCTCATGAGATTCTTATCCGCGTGTTTAAAAAGTAATGTAATGAGGGCATAATTTTGGAATGTTAGTGCGCGTCTAATCATTTGAATATCGATAGGATATCCATACTCAATAAACTCTTTTACCAGTTCTAAGTGTTGTGTATTTCCGAAATTGATCAGATCATCAAGAAGTTCATCACCAGGAAGGAAATTTTGATTTTTTAAGGCTGCATCGATCACATCTTTTATTTCAATGGGTCGATTTTCCACTTTCTTCAGTGCTTGTATCAATATCTCAAATTCTTGCTTTGATTTGTCATCTAAGAATTTAAAGTTGTCAGTTTTAATAAAAGCATCTAGACGTCTTGACATAAACATACGACTTCTTAAATTCACTGCTTCCTTGATGTTTGTCATATCGGTCCATTTGCCAAATACCAGTAACCGACTAAGTCCAAAACGGCAAAGCAATTCTGGTGGCATTTCCTTATCCGATGGGCTATCCTTCCAATTTGATACCATGTATAAAAACGGATCAAACCCCATTTTTTTGAAGTCACAGTTACTATCATTAAATTCTCGCATTAGATTAGACCAATTTTGGCTATTACATAATAATTCTTTTATCGATTTTTTGCTTTCTGGGCTATCAAATAAAATTTTTACAGATTTAGTATTTAAAAGAATATGATAGAATTTTTCTTGAATAGCCGGTGAGTAACTGACAATTTTTAATAATTCATTAATGTCTATTTTTGTATTTACTAATTCTCGGGACCAGTTTTCAGCTGCTTTAACATCAATATTACTATCATAACCTTTAATATTGGTCATTTTATTAAACACATCAGATAAGGGATTGGACGAAGGGATACCATTTATTGTCAAAAAGACACCCGTAACTTTTTGCAAAAGTTCTTCATTGTCATGGTGGATTCCGTGATCTATTAATTTTTTTAGAATCACATTAGCTATTTCTGGATTAGATTCTCTCCATTTCGTGTTGTTTAATACCCAATCGATAACTGGTTGGCTTATGGGGTCATAGTTTTTATCGTCTATGATTGAATCATAGTTGTTTTGTTCAGGAAATGATGGAGGGATAGTTGTCATAATTAACATCCGTATATTATTTATTATATAATATAATTTATTTATAATATACTAATTAAATCTAAATAATTTTTGAGTCACGTTCGGTATACAATCATTTGAACTACAAACCTTTACAGTTTTATAAAAACTAACGTATTAATTTGGTATTCAAAAAATTGTTGGTAAATATATAATAAATAAGTAAGGTATATTTAGTTTGTATATTAGGAGGTATTTATGAGCAGCATAAACAGTGGTTCTCAAGGTTTTGATAGTGTTGAATATGATAGGATTTCGCAATCTATGAGTAAAATTAAAGCAGATGTCGACAAGATCGCCGATCTTCCCTTTATTGATGATAAAATCGAAGTTATGAGGAGTTCATATCTATTGCTGAATAATGTTATTCGTGAGTTGGAAAAACCAAAACTTAAAGAAATGCGTTTAAAAGAGATCCCAGTAATTGATCAAACACTTGAGAAACTGGAGACTCTAGGAAAGAGCATACTCCAACATCAAACGGAATGGAATAAAACAGCAAAATCCTCTGACTCTAAGTTGTTACGAGATATTGAAGCTCAAGCAAATTTAAAACCTTCAGAACGATTCACACCGAAGATTCAGATATTAGAAAAAGATATTCGTGAGATGGAATCGATGAGAGATAAAGTAAACAAAATGAAAGAAAGCTGACTTACTATTAGGACTTCTGCCATTGTCTCCTTTCGTCTTTTTCTTGTTGACGGATTTACAAACCCATGATAAAATCGGTTTATCGAATAGAGAGTTAGGCACATATGTGTTTTGTTAAGTTTTGCGTTACAACATCTTTTACATCCACCACAACGGCGGGTTCCCGCCATTAATACCTGCTTGATCCAATCATTTTTTAAATCACAAATAAAGTTCTATGATGGAGAGTTCATATGTTTCGTAAGATGCCATTCCTGTTATTGGCAATGATCGTTTTTGTTGCTGTTGCTCATTCGTGGCTTCCGCTGCACTGGAAGTCTGTGTTATATGCTGTCAGCCTTTCCTTAAAGGCCTTTATCGTCTTCACTCTGCCTTTTTTGATCTTTGGGTTATTATTCAAAACGGCTGTACAGCTAGCTAGGAAGTCATCTAAAGTCATCCTTTTCCTTGTGCCTGCTATCATCCTTTCCAATTTTATATCCACACTCCTCAGCTATTCCGTCGGACAGCTTGCCTATCGTTTTGACCTATCGATGTCATTCCCTCCTGTTGCTGCAGCGTTGTTGCCTGCCTGGGAATTTGCCTTGCCCAAATTGATCGGCAACGATACTGCGATGTTCTCAGGATTGATTTTGGGCTTCATTTTCGGCTATTGGATGCCAGCCTCATCAGAAAAATTCTCTTTGCAGCTGGAAAAAATCATCGGACTCTTCTTAAAGGCGTTCCTATGTGTGATTCCTGTATTCATCTTGGGTTTTGTCATCAAGATGTATCACGACCAGGTGATGGCCCATATCCTACGCAACTACTCAGTCGTTTTTTCCTTGGTCGCCTGCGCTGTTTTTTCTTATATCGCCTTCCTGTATCTCGTCGCAAACGGATTCCAAAAAGCAGCTTTTGTCAATAGCCTCAAAAACATGCTGCCTGCTGCCATAGCGGGATTTGGGAGCATGTCCAGCGCTGCGGCGATGCCCTTAACGATCTTAGGAACAGAAAAAAACTCACAAAATCCGGCATTGGCGAAGGCTCTCATTCCAGCGACGGTGAATATCCACTTGATCGGAGACTGTTTTGCCATCCCGATCTTTGCCTTCGCAGTGCTTAAGAACTTTGGTATAGCAGAGCCGACGATGATCGGTTATTTGATCTTTGCGTCCTACTTTGTGTTGGCTAAATTCTCTGTTGCAGCGGTGCCGGGCGGAGGGATCCTTGTGATGCTGCCCATCCTGGAAAGCGCCTTGGGATTTGATGGGGAGATGCTGTCGTTGATCACAGCGCTTTATATCCTGTTCGATCCGATCATCACCTGTGCCAACGTCCTGGGCAATGGCGGCTTCGCGATGGTGATGGACCGCTTCCTGGAAGGAAAGGCTTTGCAAACCACCGACTAAAAGAGATGGCTAAATTATCGCCTGAATGTGTTTCGGTATAAAACGCGCAATGAATTCAAGAGATCATACTTGAATGTTTGGATATTTTTCTAAGTATTTAATTGCCTTGGGATAATTTTGTTTTGCAGACAATAGAATTAGATTGAAACCGTTGAAGACCTCTCCTCCAATCACTCCTTGATCAATTTTAAACTTCCCAAAATAGAATTGTCCTTTGGGATTATTTTCCTTAAAGGTGGAATTGTAGTAACTCGTGTGAGCTTTCCCGAAATCTTTCTGAATGCCAATCCCCTTTTCATAGCAAATACCAACATATGTTAGCGCGTCAATATTTCCTTGATTAGCGGCTAACATGAAACAGTGAAAAGCCCCTCTAACATCTTTCTTAATGCCAATTCCATTGATCAAGCATTTTCCAAGCTTGATTAGCGCAAGATCAAATCCTTGCATAGCGGACAGCCTGAAATACTTGATAGCTTCTATATCATCTTTCTCGACACCAAGCCCAAGTCTATAGCAGATGGCAACAATGTATTGAGCCTTTGGATTGTTCTTATCAGCTAATATTTTATAAAGACTGAATAATTTTTTTACACATTCCTCAGGGTCTAAGTTTTGATTTTCAGCGCACATAGCTGCAAACTCGAAAGATTTCTCTAGATTTTTCTCAATGCCATTAATGTTATTCCCAATACTAAAGCTAACTATAAGCCATAATTGACTTTCGATATTGCCATTTTTAGCCGAGAGCTCGAGCCATTTGAGTGCTTCATCCCTATTTATCTCTGTTCCATCTCCGATGGCATAGCTCATTCCAAGGTTGTATTGTGCGTTTACAATTCCATTTTCAGCGGCAATCTTCAAAAACTTGAAAGATAATTCTTTACTTTTTTCTGTTCCCAATCCTGCATCATAGCATTTACTGAGATGAAAGAATCCCTCGGGACATCCACTTTTAGAGGAGATTTCAAACAATTTGAAAGCCATATTCACGTCTTTCTGAACTTTATCTCCATTTAGAAATTTGACTCCAAATTTGCATACTTCGTTAGGATTTCCATGTGTAGCTGACATGATATTTAATAATAGTTTAGTTGTATTTTCTTCAACTTTATACTTATTATTTTTACGTAACAAATCACTTGTTTTACTATCTTCAAATGTTAATTTTTCGATTACAGTTCCTGAATTTGTTTTTACTTTTTTAGTTGCCTGTACATTAAGAATAAAGTTTTCTTTATCAATATAAAATTTATTTCGGTAAACTGGTACCATGGTAACCTTTTTTTTGATTTATCAAATTTGTATTTAGAATCATTTTGAAAAATCGATAGTAACAAACAATGAAATTTTAATCAACATATTTTATGAGAAATAAACTCTATTATACAGGAAGTGATAACATATTTTTTAAGGGGAATAATTGAAGCATATGTTCACGGGTCTATTTACTATAAATCAGGCCTTCAGCCTGAAATATAGTGAAGGCACTCCGTGAACAATTACATTTTTGAATCACGTTCGGTATATTGTTGATTAAAATATTAAGCTTAAAATATCGTGAATTTAACTATCGTGAGGTTGTGATGACGACACTAGATATACAGAGTGTTTCTAATTGGCTAGAGGAGTCTGAATGCATCCCTAAAAATAAACGAGATAAACGTGACATTCTAGCAGCACTGAAATCCATCCTAGAACCGACTGGAGGACATCATTGCCCCAAACGTCTGAATGGCCGGGTTGAACCTTTAATTAAATTAATTCATGATTTGAAGAGTGATGTTGAGCAAGTAAACTTTGTTAAAGAAAAGATATCAAAAAAAATTGAATTTATTCTAAGCATTCATATCCAATCATGGTTCAGTCCCTATCATCAAGCCCTCGAATCTTACGACTGGCTCAAAAAAGAATTGGAATCTATCAACTGCATTATCGAAGATTTGACAGCACATCAAGCGGAAGTCTTGGCGGTTTCAGAAGTGCAGGACCTCATCCGGCAAAAGAAAATAACTGTGAAGGACTTCCTAACCTTCTCCGACACCTTGGCGTATACTCTCAGGAGAGAAGGGGTGCCCAATCTGATCTTGAACGACAAACTATCCTTGGACCAACTGAGGCAATTATCTGATCAACAATTAGAAGCGTTGTGGTCCAAACATGTGATAGATCAGATTGAGTCTGGTAGCAATTTATTCGGATTCGACCTATATAGGAGCTAAAAATGGTGTGATGCATGGAATGTCCTGCTCTGATGCCTCCGGAACTCAACTACTGCCAAGAGCTGTCATCTGATGAAGAGCTTTTCAAGACGCTGACCAAGCACATCTATGATACTGTCCTCTTCTTCGAGTCGGCTTGCGACGACGAGACCTGGAGCCAGGACCATCCCAGATTCATGCGCCAGATGCTACGGTGGATCAGCCGGCAGTTTGTCAATAATAAGATCCCGATGATCTATGCCAAAAAGGTTGTCCAGGCTATCCGGAGGCATCGTGCGGTCCTACAGCCCTATTTTATCTTTCGTTCCCTCCTCCACTACAATGTCAACCTCGTCATCCAGAATAAGACGCACTGGGTCAATAGTCTGCTCTTTGCTGTCAGCAGCCCATTCTTCCGCGAGAGATTTCAGCTTCTATGCTGGGAGTACTGCCAGAACAGGCTTCTCTTGCCGGAAGGGGATGAGTCGCTGTTCAATCAGATATCGGAATACGTCTACACAGGCCAGGTGGAGGGGCTTTGGAAACTCCAATTCGAAAAACAGTTCCAATTGATGAAACAGGCCATGGCTTGGGAGCTTACCGAGCTCTCTTCACAATGTGTCGATGTGATGAAGCGGTATCTGGCTCGCGGCAACGTGATCGAGAACATCCTGCAGGCACACCAGGAGAACCTGACCGAATGGAAGCACGAATGTTATCGCTTTTTCAACAAAGAGGACTGGGGCCTCAACTTCATTCCAAAGGGTCCTAAAGACTTTGCCATCGAATTCCTCGACTTCAAAACGGAAACGCTGCAGCTGTTTGATCGCTTTGCCCCTTTTGTCACGCATGTCGCCTTCCGCGGCATCTTGAACGAACGCCCCACTTTTAATGCCATTATCAACAGCTGTCCTAATCTCATCGGCCTTGACATCAGCCGGTTTCAAGTGTTCAGCGACTATTTGGCCTATATCCCTGAGCAAGTCTTCGAGATGGTGCCTATGCTGAGTTTTGCTGAGAATCTGCCTGAAAAGCTTCTGGAAATGCTGCCGGCCTATGCATCCGATTTTCTCCCGTTGACTCTGTTGGAATTGGATATATCGGCTTGTGCATGGTTAAAACCGGCCTATCTCAAATTCATCTTTTTGTTCTGTTCTGAGCTCAAGAAACTCAACCTGTCGGGCAATACGCAGCTCAAGTACGACACTTGGGGCAATTTGAACCGCCTGAAATATTTGCTTTCGTTGGATCTGTCCCACTGCACCCAGCTGACCAACTTGGATATGCGCGCCATCGCGATGGCTTGTCCGATGCTCGACGATATCGTGTTGGAGGACTGCCCCAACATCACAGACATGGGCGTCATGGAGGTCATCGACCGATGCCGTTTTCTGTCGCGATTGAACCTCGACTATACGCCGATCACAAATAAAACCCTCGTGGCGCTCAGCCGCGCCAGCGACCTCACCCACCTGAGCATCAAAGGCAATGAAACCGTCACAGAAAGGGGCATCGCCGCCCTCGCTCGCACCTGTCCCGCCTTGAAAATCCTCAATGTCCAAGGATGCCGCCTCATCTCAGAGAAAACTATGGCTAAGTTTCAACGTATCCGCCCCCTCGTCGAAGTGATATTGTAACAAAAATCTTGCATTGGCTGCGAAATCTGGGTAGATTCCACCTTAACAGGTAGATCTATGGCTGAAGAGCAGCATCGTTTCACAAATCGATTGGTCCACGAGAAGTCGCCCTATCTACTCCAGCACGCCCATAACCCGGTCGATTGGTATCCGTGGGGCGACGAAGCCTTCCGCACTGCCCGGGATAAAGATCGCCCTATATTCCTTTCCATCGGCTACTCAACCTGCCATTGGTGCCATGTCATGGAGAAAGAATCTTTCGATGACCCGGCCATCGCCGATCTGATGAACCAGACGTTCATCAGCATCAAAATCGACAGGGAAGAGCTCCCCGAGATCGACAGCCTCTACATGGAATTCGCCCAGAGTATGATGTCAGGCGCTGCCGGATGGCCCCTGAATGTGATCCTCACCCCTGAGCTTCAGCCGTTTTTTGCCACCACCTATCTTCCCCCTCAGAGCCGCCACGGGCTCATGGGCATGAGAGAGCTGATCACCCGCATCAAAGACATCTGGCACGGGGAAGAGAAAGAGAAAATTCTCACCCAGGCTGATAGGATCGTTGAAGCTTTTGCCGCCGCTGTGCATATTAAGGGTGATGAGCTGCCCTCTTCGGATCAGGTCGACGATGCTGTAGACCTCATCTACAAGACTGCGGATCCGATCTATGGGGGGATGATGGGAGCGCCCAAGTTCCCAATCGGCTACCAGCTCAGCTTCATGCTCCGCTATTCAGCTAAAGCCCAGGACAGCAGGGCTCTTTTCTTGGTCGAGCGCACCCTCGATATGATGCATCGAGGAGGTATCTACGACCATCTGGGAGGAGGTTTTTCCCGCTATAGCGTGGACGAGAGGTGGCTGATCCCCCATTTTGAAAAGATGCTGTACGACAACGCTATATTGGCCCAGACGTATCTTGAAGCGTGGCAGATGACAAAGCGCAACCTCTTTCGGCAAGTGTGCGAGAGTATTTTACAATATATCATGAGGGATATGACCCATCCTGCAGGCGGCTTTTTTTCTGCCGAGGATGCCGATACGGAAGGGGAGGAAGGGCTTTTTTACACATGGACAAACGACGAGATCTATCAGGTCCTCGGCGAAGATGGAAAGCTCTTCTGTGAGTTTTATGATATCACCCCTGACGGCAACTTCACGGAACGCAGCGTCCTCAATACAAAGGAATCGCTGGAAGAGTTTGCTCTGAAAAAAGGGATAGATTCCCATACGCTGAACGAACAGTTTCAAGATCAGGCCCATCGCCTCTGGCATGCCCGAGAGAAGCGCATCCATCCGTTGAAAGATGATAAAATCCTATCGTCATGGAATGGATTGATGATTTACTCCCTTGCTAAGGCGGGCTGTGCTTTTAACAATCAGGCGTACCTTGACGCTGCGGTTAAAGCGGCCACATTCATCCGGAACAACATGTGGGTGGAAGGGCGGCTGTTCCGCCGTTGGAGAGACGGCGAAGTGATGTATGCGGCAGGGCTGGACGAGTATGCCTATATGATCCGTGGGGCATTGAGCCTCTTTGAAGCGGATCTTGGCACCGATTGGCTTGAGTGGGCTGTGGAGATGACCCGCATCTTGAAAGACCACTTCAAAGAAGTCGGAGGAGCCTATTACCTGTCTGACGGCAAAGATGAGAACCTCATCCTGCGCAAATGTCAATTTTCTGACGGAGCCGAACCTTCCGGCAATGCGATCCACTGTGAAAACCTATTAAAGCTGTATCAGCTGACAGGACAAGAAGACTACCTGACCGCTGTAGAGGATGTCTTGAAGGCAGTCAAAAAATACCTCGATACGTACTTGTTGGGGTATGCCTATCATCTGATGAATCTATTGCATTTTTACCATCGTAAGAATCCGACTATCGTCGTCGCCTTGAATGATAAGCATCAATACGAGTCGGAGATCCGGCAGCTGCTGAATCAGAGTTTCATTCCGCACCAGGCTGTCGTCTGGTATCACCCAGGGGACCGACGCCTCGAAGAGCTCATTCCTGCGCTGGCGGAGCAGAAGCCGCAGTCAGGGAAGACAACGCTGTACATCTGCTATCAAGGTGTGTGCCAGAAGCCTATGACTGAATTCTCTGAGATGATCCAAGCTATCCACGATCTGTGAAGAGATTTGGGTCAACAGGTTCTAGAATAACCTTTTCCTTTATTTTATAAATTTTTTCCATTCTCAGGCTAAAGCCTGAGCTACAGGTTAAATATGTAGCTCAGGCTTAAGCCCAATACCGTTTACTTAGTCGGTTTTTGGCAAAGAGAAAGCTCCCGCGGTTAAAAGATCGCAAGTGACCTCATATTTCTAATATTAGGTCACTTGCGATCTTTTAACCCCGGGGCTTTCTCAAAGCCAAAAATCAACTAAGTGAACGGTATTGGGCTTTAGCCTGAGAAATCCAATTGTGAGAAATAACACAATGTGATATATCTTATCGTAACCTGCATTACTGTAACCAAGGTTACGATTATGAAATTTTACAGTCGTCAGCAAGAGTTGAAAGTTCTCGAAGATGCCTATCTCAGGATCAACGATACCGCACAGATGATTGTCATCACTGGGAGAAGGAGAATAGGGAAGACACTCCTTTCTCTCCATTTCTCGGAACAGAAACCCCATCTGTATCTATTCGTTTCAAAGAAGCTGGAACATCTTCTCTGTCAAGAGTTTTTCAAACAAGTAAAAGAAATCTTTGATTTGCCTATAATCGGAGAAATCACACAATTTAAAGATATCTTTGCTCTTTTGCTGGAAATAGCCAAGACAAAACCATTTGTACTGATCATCGATGAATTTCAGGAATTTCTTCACATCAACGCCTCCATCTACTCCGATCTACAACAATTGTGGGATCTGAATAAATTTCAAAGTAAAATCGAGGTTCTCTTCCTGGGATCCGTTTATTCCCTCATGCACAAAATTTTTGAGGACTCGAAAGAACCTTTATTTGGTCGCGCT
>Ga0207122_1124_pt1 | contig 13201 bp, 10 predicted proteins | sample Alteio_BWMinHeat_38_FD_153504 | JGI IMG/M metagenome (GOLD analysis project Ga0207122, IMG submission 153504) | Enriched cells from forest soil in Barre Woods Harvard Forest LTER site, Petersham, Massachusetts, United States -... | ecosystem: Environmental > Terrestrial > Soil > Temperate forest >... | reverse complement strand
AAAAAAGAAAAGCTGGTCTTGACGCAGTCCAAAGCGATGATTTTCTTCGAAGTATTGACGAGTCGTTTGGTCATTTTGCGGGGAGGTCATGATGGCCAAAGGCAGTGGGCGTCCCGCCTGTTTGCTTGCGGCGACGGTTTTTTCTGCAAACAGCTGAAAGAGGGTTTTGTGTTCGATGACAGAGATGGGAAACATCCCTTTGGGTCCATTGAAGCCAAGCCGTGTGCCTTCACCACCAGCTGTGATGAGGCATCCGACTTTTCCTTCAGCGATCAGTTTTTTTCCAACGGATTGGATCTCTTCGCTGCCGGCCTCGGCATAGGCGTCAAACGGCTGATAGGCGGAAGCTTGTGGAACCTCGGGAGATAGGATCATCCGCCGTTGTTGTTTCAATACGGCAGTGTTGATGCATTGGAGGCAGGCAAGGAGCTCTTGGAGCTCCTTGCCTGATAGGGAATTGAGATGATTCGCGAGATCGTGTTGTCCCAACGGGATCAGCTCTTCCCTCAGCATTAATCTTGTTCTTCCATGCTGGTTTGTTGTTTCGTTGGGGTGGTTTGTACTTGGTTAGTAGAAGATTCAACGAATTGTGGTTGAAGGTCCTCTTTTTCTTCATGTTTTGGTGGAACTAAAACATTTTCCTCAAAAGCGTTCTCTTTCTTGTGGAGAAGGTATTGTGCCAGTTTGTATGTCAAGGCAGCTGCCAGCGTAACACCGACAGAGACACCAACCAAAGCTGTCAGCAGATTGATATAACAGTAGGCATACGGAACAAAGAACACTGTTCGTATTAAGGCGTTATTCGAATTGAAAAATTCCTTGACAAACTCATCGATGAATACAGCTCCAGCGACGACGACGGCGCAGCCTACGGCGCATCCGATCACACCACCCACATTAGTGCCTACGATCAATGCAACGGTAACTCCGCCTAGAACGCCAAGAGCGCCATAACGTGCTGCTTCATAGCCAGCCTTGCCAATAGGTCCTGAAACCCAATTTTCTACGGTATTGTCTACCGCATCAAAAACTTTTCTTGCGTTACTTTGTATACAGTCTGCGTAACCCATAACTTACTCCTTTATTTTATGATTAATACTATCTTAATCGATTTCTTATCGACTGAGCAAATTTTACTTCATTGATGCAATCTTGTCAAGATTTTGTTCCTGTCAAAAAAAAACTTGAATCATTTTGAATCAGGGTATACGGTGAAATTAGCATTCAGGATAGTGCGCGGCAGATAGCGCGCAAGAAAAAAAAGAGGTTTTTATGAATAAAACAACTCAAGAATCTGTTGTCGTCCCAAAGATTGTTATTCCAAAAGAGTCGGGGAAAGGGGGAAAAGTAAGCCCGAATAAAAAACAAGAAAAAGGGTTATTGACAGGGCGCACTTTCTCCAATCTCCAAAAAGTCTCCGATGCTATCACATGTTTATGGGAAATGATCGTACAGATTGAAGAATGCAATAAGATGCAAAACTCGACGGAATTGTCGAGTACTCTTTTACCTATTATTTGTTGGTTAGAGGGGTTATCTAACATCGATATCGCTATCACAACGAAATTTAAAGAATGTGTGCTTAAAATCCAAAAAAGTGATTGGGGCAAAGCCCTCTGCAGCGACGATTTAATTTTTGAGCATGCGCTCAAACTTGCAGACATTGTTGCGAAGAGAAAAATTGACGAAGCGGCAGCTAAATCCCTAAAGGATGGAAATGACTCGTCTAGAAGCAGTGAGTCAAATGCATCAGAGGACAAAAAGAGCAAAGGGGAAAAACAACCCGATATCATAATTACCAAAGAAACACCTCGTAGAACCCCAAGCATTCTCGAGTCGATAGGCTCAGGCGGTTCCCTGAAATCTCTCTTTTCTGCAAGCATGAAAAATCTCTTAGGCAAGGATACTGCGGCAGATCCAACATTGGTCACGTTGTTTGATAATATTTTAGCTTCGATGGACAAAAAGAAACTGTATCCTGACACAAATCAACTTATGTCTGTCTTAATCGAATATGTCAAAAGTAATTCGGTGCCCAAATCTGAGGCACTCAACCTAGCTTTAGAAAAACGAAGTCCTTTAGAAAGGGTAAAGATTTATTTTCTGATCGAAAGAACATTTCGACTAGGGCCATGTAGCGTGGATTATGAGAAGAAAGAACTGCAAAAAATAGTCGATGAGCTAAAAGTGAATACTAAGGAAAAAGATAAAGCTATATTTGACAAATTGGAAGAAAAAAAGAAAAAATTGGAAGGAGACATAATTAATAAATCAAATATGAATGAGTTGGCTGAAAAAATTGTTAAAATGATCAATTTAAAAGAAAAAGTGACAAATTCCATGGATAAATCAGCAATGGAAGTCAATGAATTCAAAGTGAAGGTTGCAAGTGCTAAAAAATTAGGCGAAGATATGGATGAAATTTATAACGATGGCAACACATTTGCGTTTTTTTTGGACTTTTTACGCATGGGTCATCGTCAACCTGATGAAACTCTATTATTAGAGTATATATTTAAACATGAAAAGAAAACTGTTGAGCTCGATACTCTCACTAAAGACATCGTATCAGCGATTTCTAAATCAGAGGCGAATTTTACTACTGAAGATAAAAAGGTGGAATTTCCAAAGGATGTTTTTGAAAGAATACGTTCCCTATTCAAAAAACATAAAGATAAGGTTTTGACAACAGCTAAAATGAATTACGTTACCGGTGGTTCCGATGATGGGGATAACATATGGAGTCGGAGTTGGAATTACTATCAAGCACTTCTACAAAAAAATCTACCAATCCCGTATAAGTCGAGTATCAAACCAAAATAGGTAGGAGTGATAATGAATCCATCAAGCGATACATTAGCGATATCGATCAAAGAGATGGACCGTTTAGCCTCAATCGATATCAAAACACACTGGATTGGAGAGGATTTAATTGCTGAAAAAAAACCCGAATCGTGGATCGGTCGTTGGTGGTATGGGCTGATATATTGGTTGAAAGGCCAGCATAAAGACGTCGGCATCTTCAGAGCAGTCAGAAAGATCAATGAATGGATCAAAGCGAATCGCGATCTGTTGTCGCAAGAAGCTTTTGTGACCTCGTTTCATAAATTTTACGGCAATTTATCTAAAATTAAACATGACCATAGAAAAGACGAGAAAGTCAGGATAATCTCACTCAAAATGAATGTTGCGAAAGAAGCTCTTGAGGCTATTCGTCAACGCAAGTTAGAGGATGAGAAGAAGCCTAAAACTGTGAAGGAAGCCTTACGGGGTCCAACAGACGAGAAAATGATCAGAGATTTGATCAGTAAGGGAAACATTGTTGGAAGGGACGACGTACAAAAAGCGATTTTAGATCAACAGAACTCAGAAGTAATTACAGCGCTGATAGATAATATCCAAGATCCGGATGAGGCCTTGGTTCTCGAAGAATTACGGATGCAATTTGATTCCACGAGAAAGGAATGGACTGAGGTGATTACCGGTCTTAAGCAAGATATTATAAATTATTTTAAAGAAATCAAAATTTCAATAAGCAGTAATCGCCAGATTTCTGAAAACGATAAGAAAAAAATGAAGCGAGAAGTGGCGTTGGCAGGGCAGCAATATACGCATAAAATTATTGGGATATGCCCCCCTTCTCGGCGGATAGACGTTTATCCTCAGCACGTAGGCCAGCCAGCAAATCTGAGCGACAAGTTGCAAACGAAACCTGCACAAGATGGGAACAATTATTGGCATAGGCTTGCTCACACAGTATCAGAAAGGGATGGAAACAAGCTTTGGGAATTGCTGACTAATCTTAATCTGGTAGACCCGCTCGAGAGGCAGGCCTATTTGAAGAGACTGCAAGCGGACTTGGATAAAGAAAAAGATAAAGATGCTTATTTGAACAACCTCCTGATGGAATATTGCATCGATATTGACGATTCAGACAAAGTGCAAACGCTTTTTGCCAATTTGGTTGAGGCGGTCGACAGGCAGGTTGTGCAGACATACTGTTTGCATCAATGGTTAGTTCCTGAAGCGATAGGTAAGTTATCGGAACGGAATAATAAGGGATTAACTCCGATACACATTGCCTGTGAGACTTTGAACGCGACATTTATTGAAACCATTCTTGGCCATCTCCAAAAAAATAAAATCGTGGATTGGAGCGCCCACTCTTTACAGAACCTCATGCATCTTATCTTAGAGTATGCCGTAAAAGAAAAAGAAGACCCTTACAAACATTTCATCATCGATAATGAAGTCAAAAAAGACGATGACATCGAATGGTTGACCAAAAAGAGATTGTCGATAGAAGAGAAAGTGCTCCTGTTTCAGATCCCTTATGATATTGTCAAAAACAACCTATCGTTGTTGAGTATCACAAATAAAGAGGGACTCACTCCGATTGAGTATATCGATAAGATGGTGGAAAAAAATGAGGAAGTGGCTCCAGTTTGGCAACAAGAAAGAGGCCGGTTTACGTCAGCAGAAGATATAGCTTGGGAACAGGCTGTGGACGAAAAAATGGCAGGCATATTCTTAGCTTTCAGCCAGAAGCAAGGGCCCGCCCTGTTGAAACAGATAGATTCAGACATCGCAGAAATCAACTCCCTTCTCGACAATACCAAAACGGGTTAGCCGTTCAGAAGGGGTATATTTGGATTGATCTGCGCAAGAAATTCATCCACGGGGTAACAGAGAACGTTTTTTTCTTTGTATCGCTGTTTTCCTCGGTAGAGAATGATCGCTTGGGCTTGGGGATAATCCTCCAAAAATATTTCCAAACTGCGAAGATCCCCGGGATGGATCGTAGAGCCATTTTTTACTTCGATGGCAAGGAAACAGTCTGGCCCGGATACGATGAAGTCAACCTCAACTTTCGTTGTCGTTTGCCAGAAATTTAGATGATACTGCTCTTCTTGAGCATCGATCCATGCTTTGAGATGCTGCGCAACCAAGCCCTCCAAAGCAGACCCTTCTTTTTCACTTTCGACATCGAAAAGATTTTTCGGACGGATAGAGTAGTAGACACCTGAATCAAAAAAATAGAATTTTGAATGGGTGATGAGAGCTCTTTTTGCCTTTCGCCGAAAAACGTGCAACTGAAATGAAAGGAGAAGGTCTTCCAGAATGATCAGATAACTATCCACTGTTTTACGAGCTATTTGACACTCGCGTGCAATGTTTGACGCATTGATGACAGAGGCATGAGAAAAACTCATCGTTTCCAGAAATCTAGCAAAATCCCCAACATTTCGCACTATCCCTTCCGCTTGGACTTCTTCTTTAAGATAGATTCCTGCATAGGCGCGTAGTACGGCTTCTGGCTTTGGTGCATCAAGTACGATGGGTAACATGCCGAGCTTCAAATTGCGTGAAAGATCAAATGTTGATCCAAGCTCAGCAGCAAAGAAAGGAGACATATGTTTGAGAAGAGCCCTTCCTCCGAGGAGGTTAACACCCTCTTTTTTCAGCTTTCTTGCGCTAGATCCGGTCATGATGAATTGGTAACCTTTTTTTTCTTCAATCAACTCATGAACGACATTGAGAATATCGGGCACTTTTTGAACTTCATCGATCACCACAGCTTTTTTGTTAGGGTGTTCTGCCAGGATAGCTCGAAGCCTTTCTGCACCAGCTAGGAAAAATCGGTAGGTTTCGGGATCGAGTAGGTTAATCCAATAAGCATTCGGATAATGTTGTTTGAGCCAGGTTGATTTTCCCGTTCCCCTAGGGCCAAAGAGAAAATAACTCTGTTTTGGAGCACTAAAGAATCGTTGATACATGCCAACACCTATTTATGATTTCTGATACCCATTATGCAAAAAATGATAAATAAATTGCAAGTGTAGTAGCAAAAATCTAGCGGTTCCCGCTAGAAATCTCAGGCTAAAGCCTGAGCTACATGTTAAATATGTAGCTCAGGCTTTAGCCTGAGATCGGAGGAATTGCGGAAATTCTAGCGGGAATTGCTGGCAAAAATCAATAATATGGACTAAGGTCCCTTTGTCCCATACTTGTTATGGAGTTCGAGGTTGACTTCGAGGACGTTGACGAGCTTCTCTCCGGCAAGGCCCATCAAGGGTGCCGAGGCATGCTTCTGAAGGATGCTTTCGATCTCGGCTTTGACCTGCTTCTGGTCCCGCTTCGACTTTTCAGCCCACTTGGCAGACACACGGTCCAGCTGAAACTCGGCGCTTTGTAGGGTGATATGGGGGTCAAGGCCCGAGGCTGAGGTCGTCACCATATCGGCTGGAACATCGTTCAATTTCGCTTTAGGATCCGGTTTGCCATCTTTATTGACCCCGATTTTGTCAAGAGACTTGACAACGCGATTGCGCAAAGCTGGGTTGGACGCTGCCAGACTGGATGACGAAGACGCTGAGGCATCGTACGAGGCTGCGGAAGGGCGTGGATGAAAATAGGCATCATCGGTGAAAGGCTGTGCGATAAGCCGTGAGCCTATTGGCTTGCCTTTGGCGTCATAGAGGATGCTGCCGTTAGCCTGGAAGGGAAAAAGCTGCTGTCCTATGAGCCACAAGGCCAGCGGATAGATGACGCAGCAGATCACCACAGCATACAGCAGCAGCAAGAAGCTTTTAGAGATAAGTTTCCACATAGTTTTTAGCTTACCATATTTGTACTGACCATAAACAGATCGATCAATTTAATTCCGATGAAGGGGACGATGAGGCCTCCAAGTCCCCAGATCAACAGATTCCTCCTCAGTAGGGCATCGGCGCCGAGCGCCCTGTAACGGATCCCTTTTATCGCGATGGGGATAAGGAATGGGATAATCAGCGCGTTGAAAATCACAGCAGAGAGAATTGCCGATGTTGACGAATGAAGATGCATGATGTCGATAGCTTTCAGCCATGGCAGCGTCCCGGCAAAAAGCGCCGGGATGATGGCGAAGTATTTTGCGACGTCGTTGGTGATCGAAAATGTCGTTAAAGCTCCACGGGTGATCAGGAGCTGTTTTCCGATCTCAATGACCCTTAGTAGTTTAGTGGGGTCGCTATCGAGATCGACCATGTTGGCAGCTTCTTTGGCCGCTATGGTGCCGGCATTCATGGCCAGGGCAACATCGGCTTGGGCCAAGGCAGGGGCGTCGTTGGTGCCGTCTCCCATCAACGCCACAAGGCGTCCTTCAGCCTGCTGCTTTTTGACAAACTGGAGTTTGTCTTCCGGTTTGGCTTCAGCGAGAAACTCATCGATACCCGCTTCTGCAACAATAGCCGCTGCAGTCCGGGGATTATCCCCTGTGACCATAATTGTCTTAAGGCCCATCTTTCTGAGCCGTGCAAACCGTTCTTTCATATTCGGCTTCAAAACATCCTCTAAGCCCACGACGCCAGCAATGTTGTTGCCGTCGGAGATGATCAATGGAGTGGCTCCTTGGGATGCGATGCTATCGATCAGACTTTGGAGTTTGTCAGGAATGGTCCCGTGATGGTCTTGGACAAATTTGATGATGGTATCCGGGGCTCCTTTAAGTATCTGGCGGCCGTCGGAGAGGCTGATGCCGCTCATGCGCGTTTTGGCTGAAAATGGGATAAACTCAGCCCTTGCCGGCGGGCTGATCGCTGTTTTATTGTGTGTTTCGTAATATTTTTTGATGCTCTTGCCTTCAGGAGTGTTATCGGCTATCGAGGCCATAGCGGATAAACGGATCAAGTCGTCTTTGGTATAATCTCCAAGCGGTGTGAAAGACCTTGCTTGCCTATTACCGATGGTGATAGTACCGGTCTTATCTAACAGGATGACATCGATATCCCCAGCTAGCTCCACGGCTTTGCCGCTGTTGGCGATGATGTTAGCTTGTAGGGCTCTGTCCATGCCAGCGATGCCGATAGCGGAAAGCAAAGCTCCGATTGTTGTCGGGATGAGGCAGACGAGAAGCGCGATCAAGGTGGGTACATCTGTGCCGAGGCTGTGGATAACCTCATCGCCTTTCAAGTAACGCATCATGTAATATTCCGCGTGGAGCGCCATCGGCCAGAGCGGGATGACGACGATCAAAAAAATGAGGGAAAATGCCGATAGCAGCATCGTGAGGGCTAGCTCGTTGGGGGTGCGCTGGCGGATCGCACCTTCGATCAAGGCGATCATCCGATCCAGAAACGAATTCCCTTTGCTGCTTGTCACTTGCACGACGATGCGGTCGGAGAGGACAGTGGTGCCTCCTGTCACGCCGGATCTATCGCTCTGAGCCTCCCTTAGGACAGGGGCGGACTCTCCCGTAATGGCAGATTCATCGATGTAGGCGACCCCTTCAATGACTTCACCATCGGCCGGAATCATTTGCCCTGCCTGCACAACGACATGATCGCCCCGATTTAAAACGGCTGAGGACACCGCTTCGACAGTCCCATCATGGTTGATCCGGTATGACATGATATCGTGGCGGGTGCGCCTGAGGGAGTCTGCTTGGGCTTTGCCGCGCGCTTCAGCGAGGGATGTGGCGAAGTTGGCAAAAAGGACGGTCAAGAAGAGCCAGACATCGAGCGATATGAAATAGGATAGAGGGACATGGCCGGGCATCTCACCGTTTGAAGCCAACTGCAAAATATACAATAAGATGAGAAAGGCTCCGACCTCAACGACGAACATGACAGGATTTTTCCATTGGATGTCCGGACGCAGCATGACGAAGGCATTTTTTAAGGCTGTTAAGGTGATCTCTTTCTCAAATAGGGCTTTTGGTTTGACTCGGCGTGAGAACGGCTTCTGTTGTGCAACTAGGGGAAGCTCTACTTTTTCTATGAGATCGCTCTTTTTGGGCATGTTTCATTCCTTCTAGGATTGTCCAAATGGTATAGGCCCAAGATGCTCTGCCACCGGCCCCAACGTGGCAACAGGAAAAAACAGCAAAGCTCCAACGATGAGGATGGTTCCGAGCAGCAGACATCCAAAAGTTGGCGTGTCGTCGGGCAGTGTTCCCAAACCGAAAGCACAGGTTCTCTTAGCTCCTAGCGATGCGGCCATGGCGATGGGAGCGATGATGGGCAAAAACCGACTGAAAATCATGACAAGGCCGGTAGCGATATCCCAGGCGATGGCTTCCGGGGCCGGATTTGGGTTGTTATAGAATCCGTATGTCACGTTTAAGCCATCGAAGGCTGATCCATTATTAGCCGAAGCTGAAGAAAACTGATATAAGATCTGTGAGAAACCATGCGCTCCCGGATTACTGATGGCTTCCATGCCATATTGGGTAGCGGCAAAGAGTCCTGCAGGCATCAGGATCATCATCGGATGGACCAGCAAGGCGATGATCGCAAGTTTCACTTCGCGGGCGCCGATCTTTTTGCCGAGATATTCTGGCGAGCGCCCGACCATCATGCCTGCGATGAAAATGCCGATGATGATGTAGAGGAGCATATTGATCATCCCAACGCCTTTTCCGCCGAAGATGCAGTTAAGCCACATCCCGACCATGGGAGCGAGGCCTGCGAGTGGGTTTAAGCTGTCCGCTTCAGCATTGACAGCGCCGCAAGTGACATTGGTGGTCAAGGCAGCGAAGGTTGCCCCGGCGGATATTCCAAAGCGCAATTCTTTCCCTTCCAGATTACCCAAGTGCTGATCGACAGGTAAGCGTTCGACAGCAGGCAAATCGAAGGCCTTGCCGTCAATCTTGTATGTTCTGGCCTTGTGCTGGGTCAATGCAGGGTTTGGATGCAGCGTGTCGAAGGAGATCGTCCAAATGATTGTAGAGGCCATCAGAAGCAGCATGACGCAGAAAATCACGAAACTATGTCCTCTGCGATTCAGCATGCGCCCATACATCAGGACCAGCGAAAAGGGGAATAGCATCATGGCCAGTGTATTAAAAAAGTTGGAGATGTCTGTGGGGTTTTCGTAAGGATGCGCTGAGTTTGTCCCGAAGAAGCCTCCGCCGTTGGTTCCGAGCATTTTCATCGATTCAAAGGCTGCGACGGGCCCTAAGGCAATGGTTTGCGGTTTGGCTTGGGGTTCCAGAGTGGACACTTGGATCGAGCTATCAAAGGTCATCGGGCTGCCCTGCTGCATAAAGATGATGGAGAAGATAAAAGCAGCAGGGATAAACAGGTAGACGACGACACGCCACATATCCACAAAGAAGTTGCCAAGCGAAGGGTCGCTTCGAAACGCCCGGATGATGGCAGTCAGAGCGCTGAGACCTATGGCAGCGGATAAAAATAGATTGGCGATGCAAAAGAAAATCTGACTGAAGTTCGATAAGCTGACTTCACCCGAGTAGTGCTGCAGGTCGGTGTTGGTCATGAATGAAGCGACGCTATGGAATATCGTTGTCGGCGACAGGAGCGTTTTTCCTTCGGGGTTGAGAGGCATCCAAGGCTGCAGCGACAGGACGATGTATCCGAAAACAAAAAGCACACTATTGAAAATGAGGAGGGAAGCAGAATACTGTTTCCAATCTTGCGGGCCTGTGTCGAGCCTTTTCTCAAAGCGGCCTAAGATTGGCAAGGGACGGTATTTTCCGTCCATGATCCATGCCATATAACGGCTTAAGGGGAAGGCGATGAGCGTTGCTGCGGCAAGAAGCAAGCAGGGAAGAAGCCAGGTTTGAATGATGAACATTCTCTCAGACCCTCCCTAGAACCACTCTGGCCGTACAAGGGACACTGTCAAGTAGATGAATAGGAACGCAGCTAATAGTGCAGTGAGAACGATCATGCTTTTATTCCTTTATTATATTTTTTCACAGGTAATCTTGAAAAGATAACAGACTCCCATAGACACAATCCCTAAAATAAACATGGACGGCAGCCAGAATTCCAAGTCCATTCTAAACCTCAGTAAAACACTCTGAATAGGCACTGCTCAATTAATTTTCAACAAAATTCAGATTTGAGGACAAACGACGATAACGACGCCAACGACCCTAACGACTTAATGAACTATATTTCATGAAGTCGTTAAGGTCGTTGGCGTCGTCATTGTCGTTTGTCCTTTTCTATCCAGGATTTTAATTTTGTATATACAAGATATATGCTTATTTGCTATAATAAGAGTTTGGAGGGAATAACCCATCCAAACAGGAGTTTGAACTATGTCTGCAAAAACAGAAGCGGCCTATATACGCATGAGCAAAGATGAGCTTAGATGTGTTAAACAAGCCGCTAAGATGGAAGGAAAAAAATGGACAGCATGGATGCGGGAGAAATCTCTTGCGATAGCTAAATCAGTTGTTGAAGAACACAATAAATTCATGTTGGTTGGAGAGGATCGTGATTTGTTTCTTGATGCCCTCGATAATCCCCCTTCACCAGGCAAAAATTTGAAAAAAGCTGTGGATAGGTACTTAAAAAAATATAAATCCATATGACTGCAAAATTAAGATCGATCATCGAAACGACTAAATCTCAATATAGCTCCTTTCAATGTGGACATGAAAGTTTGAATAATTATATCAAGCAGTTTGCAAAAGGAAATCATAGAAAAGGGATTGGTAAGACCTACGTTTTATTCGATGAAAAAGAAAGGGTTGTTGCTGGCTACTATACGATTAGCTCTGGTTTGATTGATATTCAAGCATTATCTGATGAATATAAGCAAGGATTGCCAAAATACCCTATACCTTCTGCCCACCTGGGTCGACTTGCAGTAGATGAGCGATACAAAGGCAAAGGATATGGCGGTGAGTTGTTATCTGATGCCTTATTAAGAATATGGGAAGCGTCAAAATCAATAGCCATATATGCTGTTACAGTGGATGCAATTGATATCTCTGCAAAAGATTTTTATCTTCATTACGATTTTATTCCTTTTCAGAACAAAAATCCCTCCATGTCACTTTTTTTGCCTATAACTACAATATCAGAATTATTTGAAAATTAGTTTTACGGAATAGCGGAGATGTCCCAGAGAAGCGACAGGATGTTTTTGTATGGGTTGTTGGAGAACAGTCCATGTTTGAGGACGAGCTGCCTCTTTTTGACAAAGGAACTCGATGGATATGCCACATAATCCTTTAGAAGAGTTTTTTGTTCTTGGGTTAAATGGTTCTCATATCTCTTGTAAAAGGCTTTTGCTTCATCGATTTTTTGCTTTTCGTATGGAGTCAGCCCACTCTGTAATGGCCTGAGGAGCATACCGATCAAATTCAGCCAACCGGGATTTTTTCTCACTCCAATAGCATTGTTGTGATGCTGTCTATAAAGCATGGTAGGCTGTTCGACTCTGCCGATTTTTCCGAATGCCGCAGCGACTAATCCAATCCACCAGTCATGCACGACGGCTTCTTGTGGGATAGGAGCAGCCAATGTTAACAAGGGTTTATTGATCATCATCGTGCATCCTGTGACAACATTCTGAACCAGCAGTCTGTGAAATGAGGAACAATGCCTAGGCCGTAGCCCCGAATGCTTCCAAAAGGATGGATCGATCACTTCCAAATGGGAGTCTGCCACTGTCAAATCTGTGTGGATGAGTATTGGGCACTCTTGGCTATGCTCAGACTCCATTTCGTACATCTTAGCCAAAGTCTTTTCGACTTTATCAGCATACCACACATCATCCTGATCGGAAAACATGATATAATCGGCCTGAGCATGCTGCATCAAGGCAGAGAAGTTGCCTTTGATTCCTAGGTTGCTGTCATCGGGCAGCAGGATCACCTTGGATGGCTTTTGTTTGCAGATTGATTCAATCAGGCCTCTAGTTTGGTCTGTGGAGCCGTCATCGCGGATGATGAGGCGGAGGTCTTTGTGGGATTGGTTCAGGATCGACTTAATCTGTTCAGTCAGATACTTTTCCCCTTGATAAGAAGCTAATAAGATATCAACGGATCTATTCATTCTTTGTGCCAGCCGTTTCCTAGAAAGACTCCATCTTTCGTATATTGAAATCGCGTATTCTTGTGTTTCGTGAAGATAGGACATTTAAGAATGATTTCGCCGTTCAAAACGTCTTTTTTATTGTGGATATTGCATTCGAGTCTGATTAGGTAGTCTCCTTCGTGGAACATACCTGAGTCAAGGGAGAAGGAAACCCGATGCTTCCCTTGTTGATTGAAATGATGAAATTTCTCGACATTATCAGCTGTGAGGGATCTCCCCAAAAATTGATTGTGCTGATTCCAAACGCTGACTCCGATGATTAGGTCTAAGCAAGGCTGCAAGACCTCGTATTCGAGGCAAAGCTTGACTTTCTCCCCTTGGTAGAAGAAAGCTTTGGCAGGTTGTTCGATATCTAATGACGCTTT
>Ga0207122_1123_pt1 | contig 13237 bp, 12 predicted proteins | sample Alteio_BWMinHeat_38_FD_153504 | JGI IMG/M metagenome (GOLD analysis project Ga0207122, IMG submission 153504) | Enriched cells from forest soil in Barre Woods Harvard Forest LTER site, Petersham, Massachusetts, United States -... | ecosystem: Environmental > Terrestrial > Soil > Temperate forest >... | reverse complement strand
CGTCATCGGGATTATGCGGACGAGTACTACAAAATTATGAGTCGTCGCGGTACAACGGCTCAGGTGGTTGAGCGTGATTTACATCGTAAGCGGACACTGATTGCCGCGATGATGGTGCGTATGGGTGATGCAGATGCCCTGATTTGCGGTACAGATTCCCTCTATCATCATCATTTTCCGTATATTCAAAATGCGATTGGTTTAGACGAAGGCGCTAAGACGTTAGCTGCAATGAATGTACTGATTTTGCCTAGTCGTACCATTGCCATTACGGATACGTATGTTCATCAAGATCCTACAGCAGAAGAGTTGTCAGAGATTGCGATTATGGCGGCAGAGAAGATGCAACACTTTGGAATTCAACCCAAGGTAGCGTTGTTGTCAAACTCTAGTTTTGGAAGCTCGCAAGATCCTTCAGCTTCTAAGATGCGAGAAGCGCTGTCGCTCATTCGCCAAAAAGCCCCTGAACTCGAAGTTGATGGTGAAATGCAAGGCGATGCAGCGCTCTCCGAAGATATTCGTCAGCGCATTGTGATGGATTCTACGTTGAAGGGAGAGGCAAACCTGTTGGTGATGCCTAATCTGGACGCTGCGAATATCACCTACAACCTTCTGCGCATTGCTTCTGGCGAAAATGTGACGATTGGACCTATTTTGTTAGGTACAGCAAAACCAGCTTATATTTTGACACCTATTTCTACCGTTCGTCGTATCCTGAATATGACGGCGTTAGCGAGTGTTGCTGCGCTTGAAGCTAAGCGGAAACGTTAAGCTTTAGTTTTGCTGAATGAAGCAGCCAGCCCAAATAAATTAAGGGCTGGCTGTTTTTATTTATGCAGGATAAAAGCATTAAAAGCCTCTTCTCTTGCTTGCGGGAGAAGGGGTTTCCTTAAAAATGTGTGCATAGTCGTGTAGGGCGCAATAACCAACGGGCATTGCGCCGTATTTAATTTAGTTATCACAATTTGATTAAGAATCATCTACCATTCCAGGCTATTTCGAAAACTTATTACTATTCAGTATTTTTACTACGGCGCAATGCCCGTTGGTTATTGCGCCCTACATTATCTAAGAAAAGGATGAGGGCATGAAGGGAAAAACTCGAGAGGCTCAAGATGTTGATGAGCAGGAGGATGAGCAGAGGGTTTCTAAAACGCAACGTAAGCGACATGTAGAGGCGCTGCAAGATCTGGGGGGAGTATTGCTGGAATTAGAGCCTTCTGCGTTAGTAAAGTTTGGTTTGCCTGAGCGTTTATATGAAGCTATTTTAGAAGCGCAGAGTATCAAAGCGAATGGTGCACGACGTCGTCAGCTTCAATATATTGGAAAGTTGATGAGGGATGTGGATGCGGAGCAGATTCAGCTTCAGATAGAGGCTTTTCAGGATGGTTCACAAGCTAGAAAGCGCTATGATCGATTAATCGAAGGTTGGCGCGATCGTCTTATCAATGACATGAATGGATTAACTGCGCTGCTGGCAGAGTATCCAAGTGTAGATCGTGAAGCGACCAGTCAACTTATTGCTCAGGCAAGAGAAGAAGTTCAAAATTCTGTGGCGACTCCCAAGGCATTTCGACAAATTTATCGTATGTTGAAAGCGCTTATTCCGTTCGTATTAACAGAATAACAATCACAACGGATGCGAGCTGAGGAGCTTTCCTAGAAATTGTTTTTCCAGCTTCGTAGAGCTGCGAAAACATCTGTTGGAGTTGAAATAGTGTGTCCAGCCCAGGTTTCTGCTGCAGTTTGAATGGCGGGTGTATCGCAGCGTAAAAAGGGATTGAGTTGTCGTTCCACTTTCAGTGTGCTGGGTAGCGTACTGATGTGTTGCTCATGAAGATTCTGGCAATGTGCATAGAAGCGCTGAATATCGAGTGACGTAGGCTCTACCGCCGCAGCAAAGCGAGCATTGCTCAGGGTGTACTCATGGGTACAGGCAACATGATGGGTCTCAGGAAGATTTCTAAGGCGTGTGAGCGAGGTCCAAAATTGTTCGGGAGAACCCTCAAACATTTTTCCGCAACCCATTGAAAACAGGGTGTCACCACAAAATAAAACATCAAGTTGAGCTAAACTGTAAGCTACATGTTCTAGGGTATGCCCTGGAATGTGTAATATGTCGATATCCAGTGTGTGATGATGATCTTGAGTTTTGATTTGAATAGATTCGTTGTCATAGACGGGCTTATGTGGAAAGGGCCATGCGTGGTAAGCTGGTGCCCAAATCATAAGTTCAGGAGCGTACTCGAGTAGATGTGCGATGCCACCAATGTGATCGTGATGTTTGTGGGTAACCAGGATGCCTTGCAAAGGCGACTCCGGATGATGTTTACACCATTCTATTAAAGAATGAGCTTCTCCGGGATCAACAGCCCATGCACCTCCCTTTGTATGTAGAACCCATATCCAGTTATCTGTAAAGATAGGTATGCCATCTAGTTTCCAGTGATTTTTGAGGGCAATCGATATGGGTTTTAGCATAGTTTTAAACGCCGTTCTTGTTTGAAAAAGAGGGTGTAGATCCATAAGAGATGCTGTTCTAAAGCAACATATACACGCATCGGCGTACAATGTCGACACGATAGATATGCAGTGATGGATTGGACAACACTTTTTGATGTCCTTTCCTTATAATATAAGCCTTCTTTGAGCAAAGGATGATCAATGACGCGCAAAGCACTAGGAGCCTTGGCCGTATTTGGATGCGCTGCTGTAACCTTAGTCAGTAGTGTTGGTTTAGCAGCAACAGGTTCATCTGAAGTTGGGGCGAGCGACTTTGTGGTTGAAGATATCCGTGTTGAAGGTTTGGAGCGCATGGATGTGGGAACTGTATTAAGTTACCTTCCTGTTAAAAAAGGGGAACGCATTACGCCAGCACGTTCTTCAGAAGGGCTGAAAGCACTATTTTCCACAGGTTTTTTTAAAGATGTGCGTATTGATGTGGATGGTGGCGTACTCATTGTAAGTGTTGTGGAACGCCCAACGATCGATCGAGTGACATTGCATGGTAATAGTGAAATAGATACTGATACGATCAAAAAATTCTTAAAGCAAGTGGGCATTACGGAGTCTCAGATTTTAGATCGTTCAGCCCTAGATAAAGCCGAACAGGAAATTAAACGTCAATATCTGAACCATAGTCGCTATAACGCACAGGTTAAAACAACACTGACGCCACTGGAACGCAATCGAGTTGGGGTGGATATTGATATCGTAGAAGATGCGCCAGCGCTGATTCAGCAAGTAGATATTATTGGTAATGAGTCTTTTCCTAAAGATCAGTTATTAAAGCTCTTCACTACGCGTACTAAAAACTGGTTGAGCTGGTGGACGAAAGATGATCAGTTTTCGCAAACCAAGCTGAATGCTGACTTGGAAACGCTGAAGAATTTTTATTTAAATCAAGGTTATTTAGAGTTTGCAGTACTTTCAAATCAAGTCTCTATTTCACCAGATAAGAAAAGTATTTTTATTACTGTTCGAGTCAAGGAAGGTAAGCCCTTTACAGTGAAGCAGATAGAGGTTTTAGGCGATACCATAATTAAACCAGAAGAATTGACACCCTTGCTTAAGCTTAAAAGTGGTGATCGTTTTTCGCGTGAAAAGCTAACGGCTTCAATGCAGGCGATTACGGATCGATTAGGCAATGAAGGTTATGCTTTTGCAGCAGTTAATCCCGTTCCTGAGTTAAATAGAGAGGCTGGCGAAGTAAGTTTCAAGCTGGTTGTAGATCCTAGTCGGCGTGTATACGTACGCCAAATTAATATTGCAGGAAACCGGACAACACGTGATGAAGTTGTGCGACGTGAGATGCGTCAAATGGAAGCATCGCCTTATAACCTGTCACAAATTACGCGTTCTCAACAACGGGTTGAACGCCTTGGGTTTTTTACAGATGTAGCGGTTGAGCCTGTGCCAGTACCCGGTACGAGCGATCAGGTGGATATGAATGTCAATGTCACTGAGCGTCCAACAGGGAGCATCAGTTTTGGTGCGGGTTTCGCATCGGGTGAAGGCCTGATTTTAAATGCTGGGGTGTCACAGGATAATGTGCTGGGGACAGGTAACTCGCTCTCAACGCAAATCAACACGAGTAAGGTGAATAGAGTCTTATCGCTCTCGTTTACAGATCCCTATTGGACGGTTGATGGGGTCAGTCGAGGGTTCGATATTTACCATAGGGTGTTTAATTCAGCTAACCTGAGTAACGTAGCGCATTACGATACAGCGACTACAGGAGCGGGTGTTCGTTTTGGGTTTCCAGCTACGGAAACACAGCGTTATCACTTAGGATTTAATGCAGAGCATGTTAAAACAACGCTCTATGATGATAGCCCATTAACGTACTATAAATTTTTCGATGCCTGTGAGGGTGGTACAAATAACTGTCACTATACAAACGTTGTAACAACGCCAACAACGGACTCATCCTTGGTTCCTGGCGAATATACTGCTGTAACGGGGACAACATCCTTAGGTTGGACGATCGATACACGCGATAATATTGTTTTTCCAAACGCGGGTTATTTGCATTCGCTGCAAAACGAATTTTCGTATGGTGAGCATAGTGATCAACAGGTTGGTGGGCAAAAACGATTTGGTTTTTATCGTTTAAATACTCAGCATCAATGGTTCAAACGGCTGGGAGATACACAGGCTGTATTGATGTTGAATGGTGAATTAGGCTACTCTACTAAAGATACTCCGTTCTATAAAAACTTTTTTATTGGTGGCCCAGGATCTGTTCGTGGTTATGAACAGGGGACATTGGGAAGTAAAGAAGTCGTTAATTCTTCAGGTCAGCTTTTGGCAGTGGGGGGGCAGAAAAAAATTCTGGGTAATGCAGAGTTATTTTTCCCCATACCTGGTTTGAGCCAAGATATTTCCAAATCGGTAAGAGCTAGTCTTTTCTTTGATGCAGGGACAGTTCGAGATAGTTTGTTGCGTTCAAACACTCCCGATGATGATTTTCGCTATTCAACAGGTCTGGCGATTAGTTGGTTTTCCCCCTTAGGACCCTTGAAGTTTAGTTTGGCGAAACCATTGCGTAAGCAAGCAGATGATAAACCTCAAACGTTTCAGTTTCAGTTGGGTCGAACATTTTAGTGTGCGGTGTTGATAACAAAAGGAGCAAAAAGAATGGTGCGTCGGCATAAAGTATGGCTTCTCGCGGCGTGTGCAGCGGTTTTGGGAACATCTGCCTGGGCAGGTGAGTATAAAATCGGTTTTGTGAATGTGGAGCGTGTGTTTAGTCAAGCGGCTCCTGCTGCTAAGGCTACAAAGAAGCTAGAGAAGGAGTTTTCTTCTCGTGATCAAGAGCTTCAGAAAATGAACAAACAAATTCGTGATTTGCAAACATCGATTGAAAAGGAATCCGGATCAGAGGCTGATCGCCAGAAGAAAGAGCGTGATCTCCAAAATTTAAATCGTGATTTTCAACGCGCGCAGCGCGAGTTTCGTGAAGATCTGAATTTGCGTAAAAGTGAAGAGTTGGCAGGGCTGCAAGAGCGCGCAAATTTGGTGATTCGCAAGATTGCAGAGGCTGATAAATTCGATCTGATTTTGCAGGATGCTGTGTATATTTCTCCTCGCATTGATATTACCGAAAAAGTTATCAAAGCATTGGAAAATTAAACTTGCTGCAATGTTCAGGAACGGGTGTTAATGCCTATACCAGTGCAATCTGCACCCCTCACACTCTCAGCGTTGGCGCAGCATTGTCAAGCTGAGTGTGTTGGGGATCCTGCATTCAAAATTACTGGGGTCAATACCCTGGAGCGTGCTACGCCCTCTGAATTGGTGTTTGTAGTTCAAGCCAAGTTTATGAGTCGTTTGCAGCAGACGCGTGCGCAGGCCATTATTTTGCCTCCAGCATTACGTGAACAGCTTCCTAAGCCTTTTCACTGTATTGTTCATCCTCAGCCACAATGGGCATTTTCCCGATTGTGTGAAGTGTTCTATCCTGATTCCGTGCCGCCAAAAGGTAGGCATCCGACAGCCTGTGTGGATGTTACAGCGGTATTAGATGACACTGTTTCCATAGGGCCGTATGTCGTGATTGGAGCCAAAGTTGTGATAGGTTCTAATACGCGCCTGGACGCACATGCAGTCATTGGTGAAGGAGCAAGGATTGGGAAAGAGTGCTGGATAGGCTCTCATGCATGTATTCATCCTCACTGTGATCTGGGTGATCGTGTTCATTTGCATCATGGCTCAGTGATTGGTGCTGACGGATTTGGATGGTTGCCCGATCCTACGGGCGTTTGGCAAGGTGTGCCACAGGTAGGACGAGTTATTATCGGCAATGATGTTGATATTGGAGCCCTCACGACGGTAGATCGAGGGGCTCTTGATGATACTGTGATTGCGGATGGTGTAAAGCTGGATAATCATATACAAATTGCGCATAACGTCAAAATTGGTGCGCATACGGTGATTGCCGCGTGTACTGGTATTGCAGGGAGTACGCGGGTAGGGAAGCATTGCAGAATTGGTGGTGCTGCGATGATTGTCGGGCATATCGATATTGCAGATCACACCACGATTTCTGGTGGAACATTACTGAGTTATTCCGTGACGGAGACGAATACGACTCAAACAGGTTATATGCCTGCGGATGAGCATCGAGCATTTTTAAAGAATGCTCGGTTACTGCGCCGTTTAGATGAGTTGGAGCAGCGTTTAAAAGTACTTGAAAAGCAAGCACTTGAAAAGCAACAACAGAACAAATGATAGATACGGGGTTTTTAAAAACAAGGTAGATATTGTTTTGTCTTTAAGCGTTCTTAGGGACGGCGTTTAAGAAAGGAACGGAAGTTGTGAGCGTTACATTGATGGATATCAACGAAATCATGCAATATCTTCCTCATCGCTATCCGTTTTTGTTGGTTGATCGGGTACTTGATCTTGAGTTGGGGAAGCGTATTGTGGCGCTTAAAAATGTCAGTATCAATGAACCTTTTTTTCCAGGTCATTTTCCCTACCATCCTGTGATGCCGGGAGTGCTGATTATAGAAGCCATGGCACAGGCAGCCGCTATTCTTTCGTTTAAGAGTAATGCCAGTAAGCCAGATGGAAAATCAGTGTATTACTTTGCGGGTATTGATGGCGCACGTTTTAAACGTCCCGTTACAGCAGGTGACCAGTTAATTTTAAAGGTAGAGCTGCTCAACGGAAAACGTGGCATTTATAAATATGCAGCGCGTGCAGAGGTGGATGGCCAGCTTGCTGCAGAAGCAGAAATGTTGTGTGCGGTGCGTAATACAGCAGAATAAAAAAGTTTAAAAGGGACGTTCATGTCGGTGACAATACATCCTACAGCACTGGTGAATCCCAATGCACAGTTAGCAGATGGCGTAGTCGTTGATCCTTATGCCATTATTGGTGAGTATGTTGAGATTGGCGAAGGTACGCGGATCGGCGCACATTGTGTTGTTGATGGGCATACACGGATTGGCGCACACAATACGTTTTACCCTTTTATATCGATTGGTTTGGCTCCGCAGGATAAGAAATATGCTGGTGAGCCTACACGGTTAGAGATAGGGGACCACAATACGATTCGTGAATGTTGCACGATTAATATTGGAACAGTGCAGGATCAAGGTGTTACGCGGATTGGGAATCAAAATTGGATTATGGCTTATGTGCATATTGCGCATGATTGCCAACTCGGAAACTCAATTACGATTGCAAATAGTACGCAATTGGCCGGACATGTACACATCGGCGACTATGCCGTACTGGGCGGTTTTACAGGGGTACATCAATTTTGCCGTATCGGGGCCTATGCGATGACATCTGTGGGTACCGTACTGCTTCAAGATTTACCGCCGTATGTGATGGCTGATGGAGATCCGGCAGTGCCCAGAGCCATTAATAGCGAAGGCTTAAAGCGGCGTGGATTTGATGCGGATAGTATTCTGGCGATTCGACGAGCGTATAAAACACTCTATCGTAAAGGTTTAAAGCTTGAAGAAGCCAAAAGTGAAATTGAAAAAGATGCTGGCGAATGGCAGGTATTGGAGCGTTTGTCCTCGTTTTTAAATGGGGCGACGCACCGAGGAATTGTACGCTGAGCAGAGATGGCAGAGGAGTATTTTGCAGGCGGTGTTGAAGGGGTTATTCATCTTCCTGGGTTGAAGAGAGTGCCGCAATTTTAAGGCAGTTGCGTCCAGATTGTTTAGCGGCATGAAGTGCTGCAAAACAATCTTTAATGACTGAATCAGGCATGCTATCCGTTGGAAGTGCTGCCATGCCCGCACTGAATTTAACCGAAATAGTCACATTTTTATCAACGATCACGAGTGGTGTACGTTTGAGTTGATCGCGAAGCCGCTCAATAGCAAAGCGTGCGCCGTTTAAATCGGTGTCGGTCATAATCAATAAAAATTCTTCTTCACCATAGCGCACAACATGATCAGTATTACGCAGTGTAAGGTTAGAAATCTGGCCAAAATGTTTAAGTGCCATATCACCGGCTTCACGGCCATGCTCTTCATTGATTTTCGAGAGATGATCAATATCTGCAATCGCTAAGACTACTTTTTTGTGTTCGCCATTTGAGTCAACGGAGGACATGATTTTTTCAAGCAGGCGATCCATGGCGCGGCGGTTGTATGTGCCTGTTAAAGCATCAGCTAGCAGAGGTTCAATATCTAAAGCTTGAACATTACTTGTGGTCTTAAGTTGTTCATAGAGATAACGGACGCCCGTATGAGCACTCTCTAGTTGTTGCCGGGTTGAGCTTATGGAGTTAATGGTCTCATTGGAGATCAACACAATTTTGCTGACAAACTTAATGAGGTTGGGAGATGCTTCCTCTTTAATAGCCAGTGCGGACGCTCGACGTAATGACTGATGGCCTTGCTCAAGCAGGGCTTGAATAGTCGTGGCCTGTGCTTCCATGGTCGTCAGAAGATCATTGAGGACATCCACTAACTGGGGCGAGTCGTCATTTTTAGGGTTAGTTGCCATAACTCATCCGAACGTACCAAAAAAAATGAAGATTTATTTTTGGGTGCCTTTTAAAATTCCATTTGTGTGTACTATTTCCGTCACGCATCAAATATTCCTCTTTTCTATACACATGCATAGTACTAATGATATTGATTCGTGAGAGAGATATCTAAAATGAGATTTTTAGAAGCTCCCCTTTAAGTGTGTAACAAAACAAACCTTCTCGAAACTACGGGAGTTTGCCCGCAATCTTGAGGCAATTCCTACCACTTTGTTTGGCGATATAAAGCGCTTCATCGGCTAAACGGATCGCATCGTAAGGATCTTGGTTTGGACGAAGGGCGCATAGCCCTGCACTGAAACGTAGTACCAACTGATACGTATTATCGACTAGAAGTGGTGTGTTATTAAGGATTGTCCGCAAGCGTTCTATAGCGAAACTGGCACCTTCAATTTCTGCATCAGGCATGACAAGCAAAAACTCTTCACCGCCGTAGCGTATGAGATAGTCGTGTTCTCTAAGAGTGTTGCGAATAGATTTGCAGAAATAGATAAGCGCCTGATCGCCCGTGCTGTGACCATACTGATCATTAATGCTCTTAAAGTGATCAATATCTAGCATTGCCATCACAACACGTTTTGTATGTCCTAATGCTTTGGGTTCAGCGACTTCGCGTGTTAAAACGTGTTCCAATGCTCTGCGGTTGAGTGCGCCTGTTAAGTTATCTTGAACCAGTAATTCAAGGCTGATATCCAAGGCTTGTTGACTGCTGTTAAGTTGTTCTTTAAGGCGTATAACATGTTGGTGAGCGGTCGTGATTTCTTGCTTAGCTTGAGCAATGGCTACAAATACACTATTTGAGACCATAAGCACGCGTGACACTAATTTGAAGAGGTGGTCATCAAGAGGGGGAGTCCGTGTAAGGCGAACATTTTCAAGCGTCGATCGAACCAGTGCAGCAGTCTCAGTTTCTCCATCTAGCAGGATCGGGGGATGTCGAGTGCGTTGGGTATAAGATAGTAATTCGTGTACAGCTTCAAGTAGGGCAGGGGTTTCATTGGCCACATGTTCAAGGTGAGCTTCAAAATCTGGCATGGCCGCAGGAAATAATTCAAAAAAGGCACGTTTATAGTTATCTGGGGTAGGTCTCTGTTGGCGTTCTGCCAGAAGATCGAGTACACGTTGTCCATCAAGATCTATGAGCGTAAAGGAGGTCATTGTGATGGCTCGCTTAATTGAAAGGCGAGTTAAAAGAAGATCGCATACAATGCATCCTTCGCTTTAATGTAATACGAGAGAGAGAATGACAATGCAACGTTCAGCGGTAGATTCATCGAATCAAATACCTGTTCCGCCTTTTTGGGGAGCGCGCTGTTTAGAAAATATTCCGTTGCGTGCCATTCTACCCTACATTAATCGGACAACTTTGTATAAATTTCAATGGGGATTTAAACCCCAAGGACGTGATGTAGAAGAATATAAAGCGTACTCAAAAGCTGAATTGGACCCTATTCTTAACCGTTTAGTGCTGGCTTCTGATAGAGATAATATCCTTCAACCCAAAGCGCTGTATGGATATTACTCATGTCAGGCCGATGGCGATAGCCTGGTGATTTATGCTTCTCCAGAAAGTAATGAAGAGCTTTGTCGTTTTGATCTTCCCAGGCAACGAACAGAACGTAAGTTATGTGTAGCAGATTTTTTTCGCTCCAAAGAGTCAGGAGAACGGGATGTGATGGTGATGATGCTCGTCACCATTGGTCAGTATGCAGCAGATTATGCTCGTGAACTTTTTCATAAGAATGAATACCAGGAATATTTGTATTGGCACGGATTAAATGCAGAAGGGGCTGAGGGGTTGGCAGAGTACGTTCATAAGCGTATCCGATCAGAGTTAGGCTTTGGGACTGAGGATGCCCGTCAGCTTGAGGATTTGATCAAACAACACTATAGAGGCAGCCGATATTCATTTGGTTATCCGGCATGCCCAAACTTAGCAGATCAGCGTAAGATTTTGGAGTTGTTAGACGCAGATAGAATTGGTGTGGTGATGGGAGAGGAGGATCAGCTTTGGCCGGAGGATTCAACGAGTGCGTTGATCTCGCATCACCCTGCTGCAAAGTATTTTAGTGTGTATTAGAAGAAACCTGTTAGCCAGTAAATCGTATTTGGAGGAAAAGCATGTGTGATACCGTCATTACTCAGGCCATTATGGTCAACGAAGGCCAAAAGCAGGAAGGCGAACTCTTAATTCGCAATGGCCGTATAGAGGCACTTGGACGTTCTGTGCCTCGTCCGGCAGGTGCTGAAATAGTCGACCTAAATGGGGGTTATTTACTGCCTGGAATGATTGATGACCAAGTGCATTTCCGCGAGCCAGGATTGACGCAAAAAGGTTCAATTGCAAGTGAATCGCGTGCAGCTGTAGCAGGTGGAATTACCAGTTATATGGAGATGCCGAACGTTAAGCCGAGTACAACAACCCTTGAAGCTCTAGAAGCGAAGTTTGCGCGTGCTAAGGGGCGATCTATCGCGAATTACAGCTTCTATCTTGGAGCTACAAACGATAACATTGATGAGATTCGAGCCTTGCCGCTGACTGCTGCATGCGGTATTAAAATTTTCATGGGGGCCAGTACGGGCAATATGTTGGTGGATCATCCTCAAGTGCTTGAAAGCATTTTTAGAGATGCTCCAATGATTGTGCTGACACATTGTGAGGATACGCCCACCATTATGGCCAATGAGGCTGTGTATCGCGAGCGCTATGGCGAAGCGGTTCCGATGTCAGCTCATCCACTGATTCGTTCTGAAGAGGCATGCTGGAAGTCATCTTCGTTTGCCGTTGATTTGGCTAAACGGTTTGGAACGCAGCTTCATGTGTTGCATTTGACGACAGCTAAAGAGTTAGCACTATTTGCGCAAGGTGATATGAGTCAAAAGTCGATTACCGCGGAAGTGTGTATACATCACTTGAGTTTTTCAGCGCCTGATTATGAAACTCTGGGTGCACAGATCAAGTGTAATCCTGCTGTAAAGATGGAGTCTGATCGACAAGCACTGATTCAAGCGGTCAAGAATGATGTTATCGATATTATTGCTACAGATCATGCGCCTCATACCTGGGATGAGAAGCAAGGAAGCTATTTCAATGCGCCCTCAGGTTTACCTTTAGTTCAACATGCACTTCAAGCAGCGTTGGAGTTTGTGCATGATGGTGTATTGACCCTTGAGCAGGTGGTGAAGAAGGTGGCTCATGCGCCCGCACAGCGTTTTCAGGTAAAAGAGCGTGGTTTTTTACGCGAAGGGTATTGGGCAGATTTGGTATGGGTAGATGCTAAAACACCTCATGCTGTAACGCATGATAATCTGCTGTATCACTGTGGCTGGTCTCCTTTTGAGGGGCGAACATTTCGTTCGAGCATTGCTTCAACGTGGGTGAATGGTTATCGTGTTTGGAATCAAGGTTATGTGTTGGCGCGTGCTGTAGGGGAGCGTCTGGAATTTGACCGGACTTAAAATAAATATGGAGTGATTGTGCGGATTGCGATTTTAGGGATATGTGGAACCTTTATGGCAGGTGTGGCGGCCATTGCAAAGCAGGCTGGCCATACCGTAATGGGATACGATCAGCAGGTGTATCCACCGATGAGCGATCAGCTCCGTCTTCAAGGTATCGAACTCATTGAAGGTTACCCAGATACACTGCCTGAAAATGTAGATATGTTTGTTGTAGGCAATGCCATTTCGCGTGGTAATCCACTGCTGGAAACGATTTTGGATAAAGGTTTGCCTTATACGTCTGGGCCACAATGGTTAGGCGAACACTGCTTACATCAACGTTGGGTGCTGGGGGTAGCAGGTACGCATGGAAAAACAACAACAACAGCCATGCTAGCTTGGATTTTAGAAGAGTGCGGCTACCAACCTGGATTTTTAATTGGTGGGGTGCCTGTTAACTTTAATGTGACAGCACGCCTGACCGATAGCGATTTTTTTGTGATTGAGGCGGATGAGTACGATACGGCCTTTTTCGATAAGCGTTCCAAGTTCGTTCATTATCGCCCACGAACCTTTGTGTTGAATAACCTGGAATATGATCACGCTGATATTTTTCCTGATTTGGCCGCTATTCAAACGCAGTTTCATCATGCTGTTCGTGCCATGCCTCGTATGGCCCGATGTATTGTAAATGGAGATGAAGCGAATCTTCAAACAGTATTAGATCGAGGTTGTTGGTCAGAAGTTAGTTATTTCACTGAGACATCCTCTGTAGCA
>Ga0207122_1120_pt1 | contig 13368 bp, 10 predicted proteins | sample Alteio_BWMinHeat_38_FD_153504 | JGI IMG/M metagenome (GOLD analysis project Ga0207122, IMG submission 153504) | Enriched cells from forest soil in Barre Woods Harvard Forest LTER site, Petersham, Massachusetts, United States -... | ecosystem: Environmental > Terrestrial > Soil > Temperate forest >... | reverse complement strand
TACGTTCGACCCCTGAGCAGCCTGCCATTTTTCGCTTTCCTCACGCCGCCCCATTGTTTGAAGAAGAATGGAACACGCGCTTTGTGGCACTGATCGCGCAGCGAGACCACCCAATCCTCGTGCATGGGACGCGCGCCCGGTCCACTCTCGCCTCCCACAATCGCCCAACTGATTCGGGAGAGATTGAACCGGCCCAAATCTTCGAGCAGCGGCTCGATCGACAGAAAGCGGACGCTTGCAGGCGTCTGTTGCAAATCCTTGACGCGTGGCAGACCATATTTCTGATCCTCGACGCTGACTCCCCACCAGATATGCTCTTGTTCGGCGGCAAATTGCAAGGGCCCACTCAGCAGCTTCCGGAGCCTCATCGATCTTTTCGTGAGCACTTGGAACGTGTGCCAGTTCGCTTTGACCATCACTCTGCAAACCGCCTCGATGTAGTCGTCGGGCACGCCGTCCTGGAAAAGGTCGCTCATCGAGTTCACGAAGACGAGCTTCGGGGAACGCCAGATAAATGGTGTAGGCAAAGTCGATCGGCGTGGCCTCGCGCGGGAGCACCACGACTTTGCCCTTCGGCGTGAAGGTGTAAACCTCTTCGGGATAAAGATCGACTTTCAGCGCCGACAAGAATTCGTTGGGATCGCTGACATCGCGCTGCCACTCAACCACTTGCCGCAACCACGCGAGCCGCTGCTCATCCTGCGCGGAGACCGGGCCGTCCTTATATTTCCAGTGAGCCGCGATTCCTTCCTCGGCCATTTTGTGCATTTCTTCGGTACGAATCTGAATTTCAAACGGCGTGCCATCTTCCGTGATCACCGAGGTGTGCAGTGACTGGTAAAAGTTGGGCCGCGGCATGGCGATGAAATCCTTAATACGTCCCGGCACCGGACGCCAGATGTTGTGAATGATGCCGAGCACGGCATAGCAATCTTGTAAGGAGCGCGTAATGACGCGCATGGCAAAGAGATCGTAGACCTGGTCGACGGAGATGCGCTGACGTTGCAGCTTCTTATGGATGCTGAAGAGCCGTTTGATCCGGCTATCCACTTTTGCCTGAATGCCCGCTTCTTTCAACTTATCGTTTATGATCCCCTGCATTTTTGCGAGAAAAGCCTCGCCTTGTTTGCGGCGCGCGTTGACGGCCTTCTCCACCTGCTCGTAGCCGGCGGGATCGAGAAAGCGGAAGCCGAGATCTTCAAGTTCACCACGAATTTTTCCCATGCCCAGCCGATGCGCGATGGGGGCGTAGATCTCGAGCGTCTCTTCGGCGATCTTGCTTTGACGGTCGGGCTGGAGGTGCTCGAGCGTGCGCATGTTGTGGAGACGGTCAGCAAGCTTGATCAGCACCACGCGGATATCGTCCACCATCGCGAGCATCATCTTGCGGAGGTTTTCCGCTTGCGCCTCTTCGCGCGTGGCGAAATCAATCTTGCTGATCTTGGTAACGCCCTCGACGATGTGCGCGACCTGCTCGCCAAACTCCTTGCGAATGTCGACGATGGTGACGGAGGTATCTTCGACTGAATCGTGAAGCAGTCCGGCGGAGATGGCGACCGGGTCCATCTTCATCTCGGCCAGCACCAGCGCCACTTCCAGCGGATGTACCAGATAGGGCTCGCCGGAGGCACGGGTCTGGCCTTCATGGTGTTTCAGGGAGTAGTCGTAAGCTTTCTTAACAATGGACAGATCGTCCTGGGGCCGGTTTTCCTGAATGCGCTTCATCAGCTCGCGGAACTTGGTGAGCGTGAGAGCGGTGGTCGCGATCTGTTGGCGCAAGCTCGCCATGTAGGATTATAGCGTGCGTACCGAGCCCCGGCAGTTGGAAGGGCGTTCCGGTGCGCCCACGGGACGCTATGGAAATTGCCTGAACTGGGGATGAACCTCCTTTCGATTTTTCGCATCCAAGAAGCCGGGCGTCTCTTCGATTGATCGAGTTATGAGCAAAAAAACCAGGCTCGACCGTGATTCTTTCCAACAGCTTCTGGCGAGTGCGTACGCCGTGCAGGAAAGTCACATGGACAGTCGATTTCTCTCGGCCATGCTGGGGGTCCAGCGTTTGATCATGAGAGGAGAACTCGGGACAGATAGTGTAGTGAGCCTAATTGCGGATTCTGCCCGAGATGTAGCCGGCGCCGCTGGAGTCGCCATCGGGTTGTTAGAAGAGGACAGGCTTGTCTTCCGGGCTGCAAGCGGGTGCTCGGTCCCCCGCATCGGGAGCCGGGTATCAGCGTCGCTTACTTCCTCGGCGAATGCAAGTCGGGAGATTCTCCGTGTCGAAAACGCCCAGACAGACACACGCATCGAGGGAGCGATTTGCCGGCAGTTTGGGGCTCTGTCCCTGCTGATCTTGCCGATCTCGAGCGATCGTGCCGTGGCTGGAGTACTTGAGATTCAGTTTAGCGAACCGCACGCGTTCGAGAATTGCGAAGTACAGATGTACCGATTGATGGCTGCACTGATTGAGACAGCGATGCGGCGGGGCAGCGAAGAGAAGAAGCGAGTAGAGCTGCCGGTGGTTCCGCGTGCCGTTACAGAGGTTCCTCGAGGCGAAGGCTATCTCAATAAGATCAATAAGAATGCAGCGATTTTCTTTTCTGTTGGCCGGAATTCGATCCGGCAGCGATGCAGTGCAGCGTTGGCGGCCCTGAAGGGATCGACAGCGATTGCACAAGCAGCTTCTCTCGGGACGGTTATGGTGCAGCGGACAACGGAGGCTATCTCTCATAAGCCCCTCCGTAGCCTGGCCTTTGCGGCACTGGCCGTGAGCCTGGGATTAACTTTCTGGATCGCTCACGGCGGTCGACGACCCACCTCGTCAATGGGAACATCATTGGGAACGTCGGCCCCATCGGGATCGGCCACGGTCGGAAGCATCAAAGCGGGAAACCCGGTTGGGGCAGACGGAACGTCCCATGCTAAGCCCTCGCCGCTTGCGGCGAAGCTGGCTCGACCCTCCAGAACCGCCAGAACCAAGGCTCGACGCGGGCGGGCGGGTCAGAATTCGACCGAATACATTGGGAACGACGTTACAGTGCGTCATTTCACTTACCGGCCTGCACCGCAGCGGGCGTCAAGCAAAGTCTCTTATGTCGGAGACGATGTTACCGTCCGTTATTTCACGCCGAAGTCCCCGCTAAGTTCCGAGAGCCGGTAAGGCCTTCGCTCTGGTTTCTGTTGGAGCGAGTTCGTGCCGCTCACCGTTTTCCCGGCGCAGAGTGAAAAGGATCGCCTTGTGGCGAGTCCGGGGCGCCCTCCGGACTCGAAATGTCAAGATTGACGACGATCGTATCCTGGTACGGCGTGAATCGTACATGGTCTACGTCTCCCAGGAACCGGTACACCTTCCGCGGAAAAGTATAACGGCAGATCTCGACGGCGCGAGAGCTGGCCATTTCGTATCCTTCGAATCTTTCAAATCGATCCTAAGTTTGTTCAGCCGCTCGGCGAACTGGTACAGTGACAATCGGCACTCATGAATTCCAGAATCCTCGTTAGCGGAGTTTCCGGGCCAATCGGAGCCGCTCTGCTTCCTTCCCTCCGTACAAGTGGATGGGCTGTCGTCCGTTTGGTGCGTGGTCCGGTGAAGGACGAAGACCAGATCTCATGGGATCCAGCAGAACCGGCATCGTCCTCAGCCCTAAAGGTGGCGCGCTTGGGGCGATGCTGATACCTTTCAAACTCGGCTTGGGCGGGCGCACGGGTACGGGTCGGCAATGGATGAGCTGGATTGATGTACGGGACATGGTAGGCGCGATCCACCACATTTTGAAGAACGACCTCATTCAGGGACCGGTAAACATGGTGGCTCCGAAACCGGTGCGGAATGAAGAGTTTGCTAAGACCTTGGCCAGCGTGCTTTCGCGTCCCGCGATTTTTCCACTGCCGGCGTTTGCCGTGAAACTTGCATTCGGGGAAATGGGGGAAGAGTTGCTTCTCGGCAGCCAGCAAGTAGAAGCTAGCAAGCTGATCTCGAGCGGATATCCGTTTCGTTATCGCGATCTGAGAGCATCGCTCGATGCGACGCTAAATCACTGACGCTCAATTCGGTTCGGAGCGCCGCATCTCGTCTTGCAACTTTTGCAGAAGCTCGGTTCGCTGTTCCGTGCTAAGTTCCCGCCGCAGTTCTTCCAATGCCAGCGCCACGATGTGGTAGTGGTGCGCTCCCGCATATTTAGGATCGGTAGTGATGTCGAGCCAGAGTTTGTGCATAAGTTCGACATCCTGGGGGCGCAGCCGCGGATTGTGCGGACCAATCGCGTACTCGCGAACTGAACCATCGGGGGCGCAGACTTCCAGAGTAATGCGAGGACGGGGCTCCGGCATGCGCTCCCATGCATCACCGGTAAGCTTGGCTTGCTCATCGGCCGAGAGTTTGTTTGAGAGTCCACAGATTACACGGCTGGAATCGAGCCGCTGCGCGGTCACCATGATCGCTTCGAAAACATCCGTTGCCGGCACCACCAGCAGCGAAATCGGTTTCCCTTCTTTTTCCGCGACGGCCACCGCTGCGGTGAAAAGCTCCTGCTCGTAGTGGTCGAAGACCTGGCTGGCCTCCAGCACTGCGCTGCCGCTGAAACTATGCTCGCGATGGTAGAGGCGGGCGCTCATCACGACCACGTCCTGCTTGAGCGTATTGGTGTGGCCAAGGATATGGCGCAGGTAGTAGAGGTTTCGGGGATCGCGCACCGCCACTAGAATGTTTCCCGCCCTTACTCCCATCGCGCCGCTGCCCAACTCCTGATTGCCGTAGACGCGGAACTGGTCAAGTTGCTCGGGCTTGCCATGGCGCTCCTTGGCAACATGGCGCTCCGAAATCGTGAAGATGGTGAAGAAGACGCCGCTGAAAATTATTCCGGCAATCGTGGCTTCGTATTTCGTGAACAGATTGACGACCGCGGTGACCAGCAGCACGGCAGAGATCAGAATCAGTCCCACCGGAATTTCGGTTTTGCCGATGTGCAGATTGCCCGGCACCTTCCACGCCCGATTCCCCGGCTCGGTAAAGCGCAGTACCAGCACCGCGATGGACTTCATGGCGAAGCTCCAGATCACGCCGAAAGCGTAGAGCGCCGCCAGCACATACACATTTCCTAAGCTCAGAACGATCGTGAGCAATTGCAGCCCAACAATCAAATTGATGATGCGGTAACTGGTGCCGAAGCGGTTGTGCGGCTTCTGGAACCAACTGGTCAGCACTCCGTCTTCAGCTACGCGATTCAGAACTCCATTGGCGCCCACGATCGAAGTATTCTGCGCTCCTGCCAGAATCAATACCCCCACCAGTACCACGAAAGCGTGGAAGAGCAGCTTCAGGCTCGTAGGCCCAACCAGATACATGGCAATGCCGCCAATCAGGTTGGCAAAGTAGTCCGGCCGGACCTTGTCAGGGATAATCATCACCGCGAAGAAGGAAACCAGCGACGTGAATAACAGGCTGTAGATAAAAATCACCAGCCCGGTTTTCTCCAGATTTTTCAGCTTCGGGTGCTCGATCTCACGATTGACCTGCGCCAAGGTCTCCTCGCCGCTCATGGCGAGCACCGAGTGTCCGAATCCCACGAAAAGAATGATCCAGGTAATGTGCCCGAACCAGGTACCGTTCAGCCAGCCCAGGGATTCCTTGTTCAAAGGCACCACCCCGGCATGCAGGGGACTGGGCGGCAACTGGATGGGCGCGCGCAAGACCGTAATGGCGCACCAGATCAGCAGAATCACCACCATCACCGTGGTGATCACCATGATCTGCAAGGCCTTCTGGCTGGACTCATGCATCCCCTGGGTATTCTTCCACCAGAAATAAGCCACCACGACGATAGCCAGGCCCGCGGCAAAATGGTCGTCAGAAAAATTCAGCGGGCGATGAAAGTAAATACCCATGTCCTTGATAAAGCCCGCCAGATACTGGCCCGCGGAGACGGCACTGATCGGTCCCGTCAGCACATAGTCGAAAAGCAGGGCGGAGACCGAGAACTTAGCCAACCCTCCACCCATGGCCTCCTTGACCACGCGGTAGACCCCGCCGCGAACGAACATGCTGCTGGATTCGATGTAGAGCGCCCGCACCGCATAGCTGAAGAGCATGACCCCGAGGATGAACCAGGGAGCGCTCTTACCGATGACCTTCTCAGCATCACCACCGGCGTAATAAGCCGACGATGCGAGGTCAGAGAGAACGATGGCGGACGCCCGCCAGAAAGAGATGAAGGTCAGCATCACCGTGGTGGCGACGAAGACCTTTATGGCCGGTTTGGAACCTTCAACAGACGTTGCCATGCTTCAGAGGAATGTGGACAGTCAGATACGAATAAGCATTGAAGATAGCACAGGCAAGGTTGACCGGGAGGACCCGGGTGAGTCGGGAGTCAATGTCCCGGAGTCACTCAGGCAGGCGCGTAGCAGCGTTTGGCTGATGCTTCTTTGGTGCAAGATACGTATGTGTGATGCGGTCGTGCCAGCAGAGCGAGTCTTCGTCGAGGAAAACCCAGACGTATCCCATGCCGAGAGAAACCGCTGAAAGAAACGATGCGAGGACGCGCCAGCGGCGCAACCGGCGGGATACTCGCTTTTCGTCAAAGCGGAGCAATTCCAATCCTGCCACTCGAAGCCCGGGAGTTGTGCCAGCGTGAACCACGAGCAGGTATTGGTATGCTGCCCATAGAACGAAGCCCAGCCCTGCAAGAACGCTAACAATCAGCAATGTCGGAGGACGGATGGCGGTCAGCTTCCAGAAAATATACCCAAAGAGGCCACAGGCCGCGGCGATGATGACATTGTCGATGAGCGCGCATAGCACTCGGCGCCCAAGCGGCGCACTCCGCAGAGGAACGTCGATGCCCGGACGCTTCTCGAACTCGGGCTGCTGCACCGGCTCAATCGTGATTCCACCCAAGGCGGGTGCGGGCGGGACAATCTCTGGGGCTTCCAATATCCGCGGACGATCGATGACCGGCTCGGCTAATTCGTCCAGTGAGGGCAACGGAGGCGTCCAGGAGCGCGGGAATTCAATGATCTTTGCGGTGATAGGGGTTGCGACCGCGGGCTGCGCGGAAGCAGTAGCCGCAGGGTGCGCAGGGTGCTGGCCGTAAGAACTTGCAGTCGCCTCATGCGCGGAGGACGTCTCAGGCGAGGTAGGCTCCGGCAGAGCCACCGACGCAGCGAATGCGTCCAAAGCCAGGGCATGGTTCGATGCCCGCACTGCGGGGTATACCAAAGACTTGGAGCGCGCACGGGTTGCCTCGTCCTCCTCAAAGCGCAAACGCAGCGAGGGGTAACGCGGTGGCCGCGGTTTGCGGCGGGATTGATACCTATTTAGCCTGTCAGCCACTTCCTGCCGCCAGGCTCCCGAATCCTCAGTCGCTGCCCCGACGTCATCGTTGGGCAAAGCAGGCCCACCTGCTGCCAGGGGTTCAGCAACCGAAGTCGCATCGGAAGGACATACGCAAATGTCACCGCAAATCGGACAAGTCATGAATAACGTCTTATGAGAACAGGCGAAGTCAAAGCCCGCCGGATAACCGCGAAGACCGCGCCGGAATCCAAAACATCGAACGGCTTTGCCTCGCAAGGCACCGCCGTGCTAAGTTCACACGACTGCTGCCGGTAGAGGCGCCCGAGAGCTTCTTTAGTATGTGTGCGCTTGGGATGATCGCGTTCCAATGATCTTCTTCCGATGACTCTTCGCAACAGATTCCTTATCACGGCGGCGATGCTTTGTCACCTGCTTCTCGCTCCTCCGTTAGTTACCAGCCAGTTGCCACCCGCGAATGGATCTTCTGCGGCGTCTCAAGCGATCCCCCAGCGGGAAAAATCGACAACCGCTCCGACCACTCCCTGCGCCCGCGCGTTCGCCGAGCAGTCAAATAACCGTCCCACGATCTGCGCCATCGAGCAGGAGAGGGAAGGCGTCATCTATAAGCTGCACGGCGCCGTGGAAATCTATTATGAAACCTACGCTCTGCGGTCCGATGAAGCTACCTTTAACTCCGACACCAACGAAGTCACGGCGAGCGGACATTTTGCCCTGGACGGCGGCCCCAATGACGATCACATTCGCGCCTCCCACGGCAATTACAACTTCGTCCTGGAAACTGGCCGCTTCTACGATGTAACCGGAACGACCGGCCTTCGCTTCCGGGCAAACCGCCCCGTTCTTACTTCCACCGCTCCCTTCGCTTTTACGGGCAAACTGGTCGAGAAAACCACTCCCGAGCGCTACCTGGTATATGACGGAAGCATTACCACCTGCGAGTTGCCGCATCCCAACTGGCTCTTTGACGCGCGCAAGATAGAAGTCGACGTCGGCGGCAACGCCAAAATCTACCGCAGCACCTTCGACTTGCACGGCATTCCCATCCTCTGGTTCCCATACGCAACCCACCCGGTGGAAAAGATGTCGCGCCAGTCCGGATTTCTGATGCCTTCGGTCGGCCGCTCTTCCACCAAAGGCAACATCCTGGGTGAAGCGTATTACTGGGCCATCAACCGTATGATGGATGCCACTCTGGGTGCTGAATACTTCTCGCTGCGGGGCTGGTCGCAGCGTGGCGAGTTTCGCGCCCGCCCCTCCGAAACATCCTATGTCGACCTGAATTATTTTGGGGTGATTGACCGTGGCATCGGCACTCCGCCAGTCAAGGAAGGCGGCGAAAATGCCCGGCTAAACGCCGCCGGAACTGTGGACGGTTTCCGCGGCGTTGCCAACATCGACTACCTCAGTTCGTTCTTGTTCCGGTTGGCCTTCAACGAAGTCTTCAGCCAAGCAGTTTATTCGGAAGTGAAATCGCAGGCGTTTCTTTCCAAGTCCACCAACGGTTTCAGCCTCAACGGATTCGCGGAGCGCTATCAGAATTTCCTGAGTACCACACCGGGGCAAGTGATCACGATTCTGCACACCCCAAGCTTTGATTTTTCTGGCGTTGACAGGCAAATATGGCATACACCCTTCTATTGGTCGTTCGATGCCTCAATCGCAGGTCTCTCCCGCAGCGAGCCTGAGCAATGTCCACCTTCGGGCTTATCGTGTACACCTCCTTTCCGCACGGCCAATTTGCTGGGACGCTTCGACCTGAACCCGGAAATTTCCTTACCGCTCTTATTTCAGGGATGGTCCCTGCGTCCAGCTCTCACATTGCACGACACTTATTACACCGAAAGGCTCGTTGGAGAAAATGACCAGAGCCCCGGACAAGCCGTCGGCGATCCGATTGACCGACACGCCCTGGAAACGTCGGTGGAGGTGCGCCCCCCCGGCGCTGGAGCGAGTCTTCGATAAAGAATTTCTGGGCAGGAAATGGAAGCATGTCATCGAGCCACGCGCCGTCTACCGCTTTGTAACGGGTGTAAATGACTTCGGCAACATCCTCAAATTCGACGAGCGTGACATCCTTACCGACACCCACGAAGTCGAGTACGGATTCGTGACTCGGCTCTACGCCAAGCGCACCTCGAATCAGCCGGAGGATTGCAGCAAGATCATGTCGGCTCTCACAGTGGGCGGCGCCGCCCCGGAATCGTCCATTCCCTGGCAGCATACGAATCCGCTGGCAGGTGCCCCGTGTCAGCCCGGGCCGCAGGTGCGCGAGGTAGTAACCTGGGAGCTGGCCCAAAAGTATTTTCTCGATCCGACATTCGGCGGCGCATTGATTACCGGTCAGCGGAACGTATTCACCACTACTGCCGATCTCACCGGCATTGCGTTTGTCACCGAACCTCGCCATCTTTCACCACTAATTTCAAGGCTCCGAGTGGAAACCAGCTCGCGCACTGACGCGGAATGGGACCTTGATTATGACTTTCAAGGTAACCGCGTTAATGCCAGTACGGTTCTACTCAACTACCACATCGGTCAGGTGACCATGGGCGGCGGCGATGCTGTGCTGCAAATCCCGGCCCAGACCACGATCTCGTCTTCGGGCTCCGCCCAGCCCGCAAACTTCAATCAATTTCGCGCCGCTCTGGGTTATGGCAGTCCGAACAAACGCGGCTTCAGCGGTGCCAGCAGTGTGGGCTACGACGCCGAAGTGAACAAACTGCAGTTCGTCAGCTCACAGGCAACTTACAATTGGGATTGTTGCGGCGTAACCATGGAGTATCGCAGCTATACGATCGCCAACGTGCGCAATGAAAACCTGTTCCGCTTCACCTTTACTCTCGCCAACATCGGCGGCTTCGGCAGTTTGCGGCACCAGGAAAGCTTGTACTGAGCGATTTGTGAGCCCTCCGCGGACGGTGGAGAAAGCGTCTAACCTGCTAACATGACAGTTATGTTTGCCGCGACCAATGATCTTCAATCCAAGAGCACGCTGTTGCAAGCGACTCTCAGTAAACTGGGACGCGTCCTCGTCGCATACTCAGGCGGAGTCGATTCCGCCTATCTGGCTTGGGCTGCTCACCAGGCGCTGGGAAACAAAATGTTGGCCGTCATCGCCGATTCCCCCAGCCTGGCGCGCACTCAACTTTCCGACGCGACCGCCTTCGCCCAGGAACAGAGCATCCCCCTTGAAGTGGTCTCGACCTCTGAACTGGATCGCCCTGAATACATTCGCAACGATTCCCAGCGTTGCTTCTTCTGCAAAGACGAGCTCTTCGCGCTCATGGAAGACTTGCGTAAGGCTCGCGGATTCGAGGCCATCGCGTATGGTGTAAACCTGAACGATCAGGGTGACTTCCGCCCGGGCCAGAAGGCTGCAGTCAACCACCACGTGTTAGCACCGCTCCTCGATGCGGGACTATCCAAAGACGAAATTCGCGATCTCGCGCGCGCGGCCGGCCTGCGCATCTGGGATAAGCCTGCCTCCGCTTGCCTTTCATCCCGCATCGAATATGGCCGCCCGGTTACCCGGGAGGCTCTCGCTGCTGTAGAAAAGGGCGAAGACGCGATCCGAAGCCTGGGGTTCCGACAGTTCCGCGTTCGCCATCATGGAGAGATTGTGCGCATTGAAATTGCCCGCGAAGAGTTGCCGCGAGCGCTTGATCCCGCAATGGCCACCCAGTTCACCGGAATCTTCAAGGCCTTGGGCTTCAAGTTTGTGACTCTCGATCTGGAAGGCTTTCGTTCCGGATCCATGAATGCCCTTCTGCCCCCGGAGAATTTGCTGCGCACGGGTTAACGCCTGCCGCCCAATCCCTGCTCCAGGGTCGTTCTTTGGGAATCTTCTCGTACCGCCCCTCCCTGCGTCCCAACGGACGCTATGAGATAATCAACATCTAATTCGCATGTTCAGGCGGTTTTTAGTGACTCTATTTCGACGCTCTTTTTTACTGCTGCTGGTAGTTTGCCTGGGCTGTGCTGCCCAGTCTGTCTCCCCCGAATTGGCCCAAAAGATCGAACGCCAAGTCCGTGCCTACTACAAAGTGCCGCCCGAACTCAAAGTGCTGGTCGGACCCGCGTCGCCGAGTCCTGATTTTCCCACCTACGAGTCCGTCGTAGTGACCATCGACGCAGGCGAAAGGAAGCAAGATTTAAGTTTCCTCGTTTCCAAAGACCATTCCTCCCTGATTCGAATGAATAAGTTCGATTTGAACAAGGATCCATACGCCGACACGATGAGCAAGATCAACACCTCCGGGCGGCCCACGCGCGGGGCCAAGGCGTCAAAGGTAGTGGTGGTCAACTTCGATGACTTCGAGTGTCCGTTCTGCTCGCGCATGCACCAGGAACTATTTCCGGAAATTCTCAAAGAGTATGGCGACCGGATCACGTTCGTTTATAAGGATTATCCACTGGTTGAGATTCATCCTTGGGCAACGCACGCCGCGGTGGATGCCAATTGCCTGTCGGCACAAAACAATGATGCCTACTGGGATTTCGCCGACTACATTCACGCCAACCAGCGTGAGATCAGTAATGAAAAGACCCCGGCCGCCCGTCTGGAAGCCCTCGACCGGCTGACCATGCTGCAGGGACAAAAACACAATCTGGATACAGTTAAGTTGCAATCCTGCATCAAGGCACAGGATGAGAGTGCAGTAAAGGCATCGATGAAAGAAGCGGAAGGAGTTGGAGTGGAAGCCACACCTACGTTATTCATCAACGGCGAAAAGATTGACGGTGCCGTGCCTCCAAATGAGCTGCGCGCCGCTCTGGACCGTGCTCTGAAGGATGCCAGTCTCCCCGTACCGGATCACGCGGCCGCGTCGGCGCCGGCAGCGAGATGATTTCTGGCTGCCGAGTGGGTTTGTCGCAAAGCGAACTGAAAATCTAGGAGAGAACTTCTTTTGAAAAGAAATCCGAATTTTGCCCGGCTCGCCGCACTGCTGTCTGCTGCCGCTCTGATGACGACGATGCTGGGCTGCAAGTCGCAAGTTAGCGGAGACGTGATGGCCACGGTGGACGGCCGTAAGATCTTCCGGTCCGACATCGATAAGTATTATGACAATTCGGTAGCCAGCGCTCAACAAGCACCTGCGGGGGAACAGGCCACCATTCTTCGCCTCAACATTCTGAGGCAGCTGATTGACGACGAGATGGTAATGCGTCGCGCCGAAAAGCTCGGGCTTCTGGCCACAGAAGAAGAAGTCGATCGCAAGCTGAATGAGATCAAGTCCCCCTACACGCAGGAGGAGTTCGATCAGCGTCTGAAAGAAAAGAAGATCAGCCTGGAGGATTTCAAGCGCGACATCCGCCGCTCCATCACCGTCGACAAAGTGATGAACAAAGAAGTGTCCTCAAAGATTAACGTGACCGATCAGGATATTAACGATTATTTCACCGCTCACAAATCCGAATTCAATCTTATTGAACCGCAATACCATCTGGCGCAAATCTTCGTCACTCCCACGCCGAATCCACAAGTGCACAACCAGAACAACAAGGCTCAGAACGAAGGCGACGCTCGCAAGAAAATCCAGATGATTTCCAATCGCCTGGACAGCGGTGACGATTTCGCCACGCTGGCCATGAATTATTCCGAGGATCCGGAGACTTCCGGTAACGGCGGTGATTTGGGAACGGTCCCCGAGTCGTCGCTGCGCAACACCGACCCCTTCACTCGCGACGCCGTTATTAAGCTGAAGCCCGGACAATACAGCCCGATTATTATCGTGTCCAACCCGTCGACCAAGCAGGCTCTGGGCTTCCGGATCGTAAAGCTGGTGTCGAAGGAGCCTGCCGGACAGCGCGATTTATCTGATCCCCGCGTCCAGCAAGCCATTCGGTCACAACTCCATGACCGGCGCGAACAGTTGCTGAAGGCCGCTTATTACGAGGTCCTGCGCGACTCCGCTAAAGTGGACAACTACTACGCGAAGAAAGTGCTGGACAGCAACGGCCTCACGAAATAGGCGCTTGGACCAGCCACGTGAGCCGATGCCATTATTCGACGATTGCTAACACGTCGCCCGCATTCACCGCCGCGCCCTCACCCA
>Ga0207122_1119_pt1 | contig 13456 bp, 10 predicted proteins | sample Alteio_BWMinHeat_38_FD_153504 | JGI IMG/M metagenome (GOLD analysis project Ga0207122, IMG submission 153504) | Enriched cells from forest soil in Barre Woods Harvard Forest LTER site, Petersham, Massachusetts, United States -... | ecosystem: Environmental > Terrestrial > Soil > Temperate forest >... | reverse complement strand
AAAGGCTGCTCGATCACAACCCAAGAACAGCGCGCCAGCAGATACGACACAGCCCCCACGGCGAGCACATTGGCAATACCGGCCAACACGGGCCCCATATGCCACTTCTCGAACCAGGGCCGCCAGATCGACTCGCACCCGACCACGACCGGATAGTGCAATACGTAGAGCGCATAACTGTACTTGCCGACATGACGCAACACCGGACGCGCCAACAAGCGCTGCCAGCGTGTATCGCTCCCGGTTGGAGAATAGATCCCATAAAACAACAACAATGCGAACAACACTGCCGCGACGCTTTGATTCAACGCGGCCACACCCGGCGCGACCGCTGCGAAATTATGTTTAAGCAGGATGTAGAGGACGATATACATCAGCGCCAAGCCGAGCAGCCACGGCGCCCTGGCGACGAACTGTTCCAGCCAGGATCGCTGGCGCACTATGAGCGACAATAACGCACCCATACCGAGCGCATCCCACCGTGCAAACGTGAATTCGTAGGCGCCCCATTCGGCGAGGCTCGCATCGTAGTGGATCAGCAGCGCACGCAGAATCGGCGCACTAGCGATAAGCCCGATACAAATCCAGGCGACGGTGCGTCGCGAGCATGCGATCGCCGCAAGCGGCCACAGCAAATAGAACTGCTCCTCGACGGACAGCGACCAGAAATGCGAAAGGCCGCCGCCACCCCCTTCGATCGGAATCGCCCAGTTGACCGTATAGGTCCAGTACCAGATATCGGACGATTTATTCGCGACACTCCAATTGGGATTCATGCCGAAGGCGGGCAGCACGATGAACGCGACGATCAGCACCGTGTAATAAATGGGAAAAATACGCAGCACGCGGCGCATGTAGAAATTTCGGAATTGATGCGGCGTACCCTTATCGTCGACGAGGATGCCGGTGATGAGAAAGCCAGACAGCACGAAAAATAGTTGCACGCCGAGCCAGCCCAGATTGGAAACGAAGTCCAGCAGCTCCGCCGCCGGACCGTGGCCAAAACCGGTAAACGTCGAGTTGTGCCAGACCACGCTGATGACCGCGAGACCGCGCAGGCCATCGAGCGCCGGCAGTCGCGAACGCAGCGCGCGCTGGAAGGTTGCGAGCGGGTCGCCGGCAATGTGTGTGGAATCCTGCATCGCCGCGGCTCCGTCGATTGCGGTCAGTGGGAGGTGAAGAGCGGCAACACGTCGACGAGATCGCCGCGTGTTATCGCCTGGCGCGGCGCAACCACGACCAGCGCATTGGCCCAGGCCACCGACATCAACACACCGGAGCTCTGATTCGGAAAGAGCCCCACCGTCGGGCCCGTGGCACCCATCGTGATGCGCGCACGCAGATACTCCTGGCGCGAGCCGGGCTTCGGCCAGTCGAATGCGGCGGGCAGTTTCCACAACTCGGGCTCGATTGCGGCGCACCCCTGCAGTCGCAACAGATAGGGCTCGGCGATCAGCTTGAACGTGACAAAAGCGGAGGCAGGATTGCCGGGCAGGCCGAACAGCGGCGTGCCGTCCATGCGTCCGTAAGCGAGCGGCTTGCCGGGTTTGATATTCAATTTCCAGAGCCGCAGCTCGCCGTGCTGTTCGAGCTGCGCGCGCACGTGATCCTCCTCGCCGGCCGATACACCGCCGGTGGAGACGATGCAGTCGGCGTCGCGCGCCGCATTGCGCAACGCGACCGCGGTGTCCTCGGCGGTGTCGCGCACGATGCCGCAGTCCACCACCTCGCAGCCCAACTGCTCGAGCATGCCGCGCAGCAGCGTGCGGTTCGAATTATAGATTTGTCCCGGCGCCAGCGCGGTGCCGGGCTCGACCAATTCATCGCCGGTGCACAGCAGCGCGACGCGTAGCCGCGCATACACTGGCACCTGCGCGATGCCACTCGCCGCCAGGATCGCCGCATCGGCGACACCGATGCGCTGCCCGCGTCGCACCAGCAACTGGCCGTGCGCCATGTCCTGACCGCGCGGCCGCACGTTGTCGCCCGCACGCACGGGGCCGGCGATGCGCACCGCGTTGCCATCGTCGACGCAGTCTTCCTGCATCACCACCGCGTCTGCACCTGGCGGCAATTCGGCGCCAGTAAAGATGCGCGCCACCGTTCCCGGCAACAGCTGCGTACCGATGCTGCCGGCAGTAATACGCTGGCTGACCGGCAACGCCACATCTTCGGCCCAATCCGCCGCGCGCAGCGCGTAGCCGTCCATCGCACTGTTATCGGCGGGCGGCACGTCGACGCTGGAATGCAGGTCGACGGCGGCGATGCGACCGACCGCGAGCGACAGCGGCACTGCATCGCCCGCGCGCGGCGACGCGGCGTCGTCGAGAATCTGCTGCAGCGCGTTCGCGACCGCGGTCAGGGCCATCGTCAATGTCCGCCGCGATTGCGAATCTGCAGCACGCCCACGAAATTGCAGGGGCGATACGTGCTGTCGAGTTGGCTGCGGATGATTTTTTCCCAACCGGTGCGGCACGCGTTGGTCGAACCGGGCACGCAGAAGATGATGGTGTTATTGGCGAGCCCGGCGAGCGCGCGCGACTGGATGGTCGATGTGCCGATTTCGTCGTACGACAGCGCACGAAACAATTCGCCGAAGCCGTCGACATGTTTATCGAACAATACCGACACCGCCTCCGGCGTCGAGTCGCGACCACTGAAGCCGGTGCCGCCGGTGATCAGCACCGCCTGCACGGCGGGCTCGGCGATCCACTGCGACAATACCGCGCGGATGCGATAGATGTCGTCGATGACGATGCGCTTGTCGACCAACTGGTGGCCGGCCTCCTGCAATGCCGCAGCGAGGTATTGGCCCGAGGTATCGTTGTCCTCGGTGCGTGTGTCGGACACGGTCAACACCGCGACGCCGAGCGTCGACGGCGGCGCGTTTTTATCGGTTGCACTCATGATGTTTCGCCTGCCCCGCGGGGTTCGTCTGCATGGAGAGTTTTCAACAATTGCGGTATCGCCTTGCGCCACGGCAGCTGCTGGATGCCGAATGTGTCGCGGACCCGCTGGCAATTGAGCAGAGGATATAAGCTGGCCACGGGATCGTCGACCGCAATCTGCAACTCGACGCGACCGGTATCGAGTGGCCAGTATTGCGCGGCCGCGGCGAGCAGCACTTCGGCGAATTCATAGGTCGTGGTGGGGTCCGAGCTGTGGTAGTGGTAGACGCCCCAGCACTGCGCGTTGCAGGTCAGCTGGTCGCAGATCGCCGCGACCACGCGCGCGAGATCCGCCACCGGCGTCGGGCAGAAACGCGCACCGTTGGAGACGGCCACCGCGCCGCCGCCACGCAGCCGCGCAAGCGTATCGGCCATGAGATTATCGCCGGTGGCAGAGATCGACGGTCCGCTGCGTAGAATCAGGTGCCAAGGCAGCGATGCGGCGAGCAGCCGCTCGCGCGCCGCCAGCAATTCGCCGGCGACGCTGCCGGGCTGCACGGGATCGATTTCGCGATAACGCTGCTTGCCGCCGACCGGGAAGACGCGGCTGTCGGAAAGTAGCAGCAACGGCCAGCCTCGCTGCGTGCAATGCGCGGCCAGCGCCTCGAACGATGCATCGTCGAGCGCAACCGGTCCGCCAGGCTCCCGGCTTGCGCAGTCGATGACGATACTACCCTCCTCGCCTTCCGCATCGGCGGGTTCGCGCAGGAAATCGGCCAATTCGACGAGAGCGATACCCCGCACGGCATAACCGCGCTGACGAAGCTGCAAGTCCAACGCCCGGTAAAGCGGTTCATCCCTGTAGACGATCAGTATTTTCACGAAGACGAACAACTCAGAGACATAAGACGCGAGATCCGGTGAGAACAGGCGGGAATGGGTGCTGCCTGGAAATACAGATGCGCAAGCTTAACGTATCGCGGGATGGATTGGAGGAGGAAGGGAATGAAGAGTGCAGTCGCGCCATCGGCAAAGGTGTAACAAAAGCGGCTGGGGATTCCTTGTGTCGCAAAAGAGATTACTGGGGTCGAAAAAAAGCCCCTCAGAGGGAGGGGCTTTTGTATTACATCCGTTACTTTACTGGGTGACCGGCTTCACGGTGAACCCGGACGGCGCCACCGGCGGGCTGGTGGTGGCAGCGCTGGACGTGCCCACCTCGAAGCCACGCAGGCCGAGATAATTTGTTCTGGCGGTGCCCGTCAGCTTACCCGTTGCATCGACGCAACCGGTGCCGCGAACCACACACTCCTCACCGGTGAACTTGCCTGTCACGCTCGGGGTGGCAACCACTTTCTCGTAGTACCAGCCGTGAGTGCTGGCGCTGGTGCCGGTGAACGTCATTACATCGTTGGCAACCGTCAGGTTCTGAACCGTCATGTTGGCAATGTAGTGCTGGCCAACCTGCCAGGTATTCCGGTACTGCCAGACATTGCCGATCGCGGTGGTCGGTGTCAGGCCCATGTTCGCGCCGTCGCCTGCCGATTTGAAGTTGTTCCAGGCGATCTCGATGTTATTCGAGGTCGAGTAACCGTCGATGTCGTACAGCGGACCCGTGTTGCCCTGCAGGCCGGTGTTGGCGCGGATGGACCAGTTCGCATTGTTGATCTTCGCGTAGAAACCATTGCCGTTGATGTTGTTGAGCGTATTGTTCTCGGCGACGAACTTGTTGGTGGCATAGCCCAGGAACAGGTCGTAGCCATTGGACGCCGAGACGGTGTTGTGCGACATGAACACATAGTTCGAATACGAGCCGTTGTTTCTCGACATCATCAGCGAGGCATTGGAGCCGCCGCCCGACGAGACACCGGACGCAACATAGGTGGATTCGAACGAGCCGATGTCATTCACACCGGAATCCCACTCCCACGCCTTGTTGTCGCCATTGGGGCCCAGGCCCGTAAAGGTGAGGCCGCCCATGTAGTAGTTACCCGCCGAATCGGAGTAGAAGATGATGGCGGCGTTGCTGACGTCGATGTTTGCTGTTTCGCCCGGATAGGCCAGGTGAACCTTCGGTTTGTTGCCGGCGATGAACGGCGAGCGCGAGCCGTTATCGGCGCCCTCGGTGCCCATGGTGCCCGTCGAGTAGGTGCCCGCACGGTAGTACACAAAATTACCGGCGTAAGTGTTGTCGGATTTCCGGCTCGAGAAGGACGCCGCACCACCCACCGTTCCCGAGTAGAAGTCATCCATGGTCAGGAAGGGGTTCGCCAAAGTACCGGTACCGGTGCCGCCATTCGCCGAGGAATGGTGACCCTTTGCGGAGTCCACGAAAATGAAGCCGGAGGTCGTGACCGTAACCGAATAAGTAACCTTGGCAACGGCGCCCGCCTGGTCGGTCACCTGCACGGTGACGGAGGAGGTGCCGGCGGTGGGATTCGGCCAGTTGATGATGCCGTAGTCGGTATCACCGTACTGCTGCCCTACCGTCATGCCGGCCGGAGCGGAGGTGAGCGTATATTGATAAGGGTACGCACCACCCAGTACAACTACCGGTACGCGATACAGTAACCCGGGGTAAGCTTTGTAATATCTGTTTGCCGTGGTAAGCCCCGCGCGAGGGGCCGCCAGCTCCAACGGGATCTTGGCCGTTTCATACTGATTGGCCGCCAATTGCCACGAGGTCGCCGCTTCGCCGCGCCCCGCCACCAGCACGGCGCACACCATGAGAGCCTGCTTCAGGCCCCGCCCCCAATACGAATTGCGGTGTTCACCGCCTTTTAACGAGAAGCGCCATGAAAACATTTTAGATACCCTCGAGAATTAAGTATGTCTTCTACAGAACGCGACCATACATCTGCGAAATGGGAGTTTGTCGGATACGCGTCATATCGTATATGAGGAGATTATAAGTCGCCCCAACATGCACAACCTCACATTGTGCCCAAGCTCCTGGAATATGTTCCCAATATACCGCTACCGATCACAACCAAGGTGTGACGGACACCTCTTTTTCAGCGGCTCGGCCTCAGCCATGCAGCGCCTGCGGCTCCTATCAAAGGCCAGCGGCTCCTATTAAAGAACCCGAGGTCCCGATGAACTGCTTCTCCACATCTGATACATCAAGATAGTCCAGAGCTGGTTCGAATGATCTCTAACACCTTCGCAATGCTCCGACCACGCCGCTCTTATGCGCGATGCCGACAATCCGGAGACCTCGAGAGCCTCCTTGCGCAGCAGCGATTCCGCCCAATCGCGCAATGGCCCTTTCAGCCACGCGCCGATAGGTACGGAGAATCCCATCTTGGGGCGCTCGATAAGCTCTCGCGGCACATACCGATACAGCAACTGCCGCAAAATCGATTTGCTAACCCCTTGTTTATTCTTCATTTCCAAAGGCAACCGCCAGGAATACTCGATTACCCTGTGGTCCAGCAGCGGCAGGCGCAACTCCATGCCCACGGCCATGCTGGATCTGTCGCCCTTCACCAGATTGTCGTCCGGCAGATAACCGAGCTGATCCCACAACATCGCGTTATCGATAAAGTGCGGCAACCGGGGATCGGGCAACTGATCCATGGCCGAGGGTGCCTCGGCCGCAGCCACCAAATGATTAACATCACTCCAATACGAAAGCAAATACCGATAAACGTCATTTATCGATTCGAGCTGCAGACTTTCTGCTAGCTTCTGGACCTTGAGCCCCACATTCGCCTGTGTCCTGGAATCATTTCGCAACCGCATGATGAGCTTATACAGCCTATCCAAAGCCGACGGCGAGATGGCACCCAGGCCCTTTCCCACCGATGCCCGCAGTGGGCGCGGTACTTTTCCGAAGCGGGACCAGAGCCGGTCCGTACTGATGTAGCGATTATAGCCACAAAATATTTCGTCCCCGCCATCGCCGGACAAACACACGGTAACCGCCGTTCTCGCCAATTTGGCCACCAGCAGGGCCGGCATTTGCGATGCGTCCGCGAAAGGTTCGTCCCAGATCACCGGCAGTTGAGGAATCAGATCGAGGCAATCGTTTGCGGAGATATAAAATTCGTGATGCGACGTGCCCAGATGCTGCGCGATTTTCCTGGCGTAAGGCGCCTCGTCGAACTCCTTCTCCGAAAAACCAATGGTGAACGTATCGATCGGCCGGTCGTTGACCGCCTGCATGATGCTGGCGACCAACGTCGAATCGATTCCGCCCGAGAGAAAGGCGCCTATCGGCACATCGGCGATACATTGATCCCCGACCGCGGAGCGCAGCAGTCCGTCCAACCCGGCGATAGCTTCCGCCTCGTCCTGCACGAGATTCCGCTTTCCGTCTTGCGCAACGGCCAATACGCTCCAATATCGCCTGGGCGAGAACGGCGCGCAATCCGCGTATGGGCTAAACCCCGCGGGACGCGAACCATCGGCAACATCGATGGCCAACGTGGTACCGGGAACCAGTTTGTAGATGCCGGAGTAAATGGAGTGCGGGCTGGGAACATAGCCAAGGCGCAGATATGCAGCCAGCGCGGAATCGTCCTGCTTCAATGCTCCGCCGACAGCCGCGTGAATCGATTTGAGCTCGGACGAAAACAGGAAGCCATTCTGTGTCCAGCCGTAATACAGGGGCTTTTCACCGATGCGATCCCTGCACAACAACAGAGTGTTTTCCTGGTTGTCATACAAGGCGAATGCAAACATTCCGACGAAGCGTTTGATCGCGGGCTCGACGCCCCAATACTCGAAAGCCGCCAACATCACTTCCGTGTCCGAACCGCCACGGAATGTGAACCCCGCCTTGCCCAACTCGGCAGCGAGCGTTTTGAAATTATAGATTTCGCCGTTGAATACGATGCGATAACGGCCGCTACCCGAAAGCATCGGTTGATGCCCTAACGGCGACAGATCCTGAATCGCCAGCCGGCGATGGACCAGGGCAACGGGCACGCGATCGTCGACCCATTCGCCAGCGCCATCCGGCCCGCGATGCACGATTGCACCACTCAGACGCCCGGCTATCTGCCTCAGCCCGTCTCCAGACAAACCTCGCGCAACAACTCCAGCTATACCGCACATGATTTACTGAACACCTTTATCGGAACACGCCTCGAATGCGCTCGACAGCTCGCTGCCGATCGCCTGATAACTGAACCGCTCCTCGATCAACTTGCGGCCGTTGCGCGATATTTTTTCCTGCAGCTCGCGCGACCCGAGCAGCGTATCGATCTGACGCACGAACTCGTCGTCGGTTTCCGCGAACAGCACATCGTGACCCGGAGTTACATCTATTCCCTCGCAGGCAAGCGGGTATGCAACGATCGGCGCCCCCATAGCCAAGGCATCCAAAATCTTCAGCTTGGTGCCACCGCCGTCCTTGATCGGGCAGACATACACCGTCGCCTGCTCGATCATCGGGCGAATATCCTCGACAAAACCATGCACCTTGAACGACGGGTCCTGCTGCGCGAGGTCGATTACCTTTTGCGGAGGATTTGCGCCAACGATATGGAACGTCAAATCCGGATGCAGCTTCTTCAATTTTGGCCAGAGCGTATTCGCTATGTATATGACCGCCTCGACATTCGGATACCAGTTCAACGTACCGACGAAGATCAGGCTCGACGCATTTTTTTCGAGGCCGACCGGTGAGAAATAGTGAAGATCGACGCCATTGGGAATGGTCTGCACGCGGCTTGCCGGCGTAATTCCCTGCAATCGGTCGCTATCGACATCCGAACAAGTGATGTTCAACGAAAAGCGCGGGCAAAAATCCTTTTCGTACTGCTCCACGCGACGGCCCTCGTGCCGGTAATAAAAACTGAGCAGCGGATTCGATTCGTTTTCGGCCCTTCGTATCAGCATGTGCGATTCGATATTGTGATGGTCGAGAACGGTGGCGACGCTGCTGTCGACATACTCGAGATACGGCAAAAGACTGATCGTATCGAAATGTATGACGTCGTAATGGGTATCGCGACACCATTGCTCGACCGCTTCCGCATATTCGCGAGACTCGAGCCACAGAAGATTGTACGGCTTCGTGAACAGTCCCTTGAATGCAAGCCAATAACGCACATAAGGACTTTCATCGATCGGCAGATCGAAGAATTTGTGGCGATTGCATATCGCCCCGATCGCCACATTGGCATCCGCCAGCCCCTGCTCCAATGAAGGATACAAAGGCTCCAGCAAGCCGCGCTGGTTGAACGCCAGCAAGTCCACCTCATGGTATTTGGAGAGCTCGCGAACCATGTTGTAGCTTCGCTGCAATACGCCTCCCTTGGGCGGATAGGGAATCAGATGAGACAACCACAACACCTTCATTGAACGACCCCGGCCCCAATACTTTCGGTGGAGAAAAATTCGGACCTCCAGCGGTCCAGAAACGCCCGCAATTGCGGCATGTCGATCGACTTCGAGCCCTTTCCGAAAACATCGAGCAACTCGGTATTCATCCGACTCCTCACGGAAGGGTCGGAGGCCAGATAATAGTTCAGCTCCGGGGAGTTCACCTTCGCAACGATGTCGAGACTCCAGGCCTCCCCTTCTTTCAGGGCAATATTCCGCAATGTCTGATTGAGCTTGGCTGCCGTCACCCGCGGCGAGATATTTTCCCGGGCCCACCGGGCCGCATCGAATTCCTTCCAATGACTATGGAACCATTCGAGCTCGCGCTCGAGGTCCGCGTCATCGATCAGATGCCCGGTACGCGAATTGATATGGCTCTTGTTGAGCCCGATATTGTTCTTCAGCACGATGGCGGGGGTACCAGCAAAAAAGCCCTCGAACACGGACTTGTTCGCCCCTTCCTTATAGGAAAGCAGCATGTTTACCTTGGATTTGTTCAGCAGGGCATTGATCTCCTCTTGCCGAAGATCCTCATAGACGGTCAATTTTTCCGAGAGGCCATAGTAGTCCAGCAGCTGCAGTATTTTGGCCCTGCCTCCCCCCCAGGATGAACAGACAATTGCACCCCGGTAGCCCGCGATCGAGATTCTCGACAGCGCCTTGAAATACCGATGGAGTCGTTTGATCGAATTGTAATTGGCGACATAGATGGAGTCGTAAGTCTTTTCCTCGCCATCGATGGGATAAAACACCCGCTCATCGACCCAGTCGGAAGCTCCTATGTCCACGGGAACCAAACCGCCATCCAGCCTTTCTATGAATCGCAGGTCGTCCACTTCCGGGCAAAAAATGATGGTCCTGCCATATTCGGGCCGCGCCCAGGCGAGGATCGACTCCAAGGCATATCCCGCCCAGCTCGGCTCCAGCACGATGCGAAAGTATTTAACCAACTCAGCAATGTTTGTCTCGTGCAGGAAAGGCAGAAAACTTTCGGTGAACTTTATCAATATCACCCCTTTCTCGATACAAACCCTCCCCGCTGTATCGAAGGCGGGCAGCTTCAGCACGATGAACCGCTTTTCCAGCGCCACACCTGAACTGGAGACACCCGCCTCCACAGGCAGCAGGCGCTTTACCAAATCGTCCTGTATGGAGAAGTGCCACGATCGCCGCGACTTCAACAACAGGCGCTGCGACATCTCACGGCGCGGTATCGTCACCATGTAACCGACCAGAAAAAAGCCGGATATGAGCCACATCATGCGCCGTACCATCAAATCCTTGCTCGTGACGATTGCAAGGTAGACCACGGACTTCCATCTCGACATCACACCCCCTAAAGGAACCCTTCATCAACCAACCCAAGACCGGCCTTCCAGCCGATTGTCGCTATCGAGCGAGACTAGATCCTTTCATTTTTCCGGCACACGATTCCGGCTTCATGTCGTCGACACATCTAATGTTTTGGCCCATCCAGCAGGCATTGGAAATCCTCGTTGATGTATGACGAGCTCTGATCGGATGGTGTGTTGGTGCGGGAAGAGTCGCCAAAAACAATATGCCCCTCCACACTTCAGATAACCGCCATGCCGGATTTTTGTGCACATGGATCGGCATTGGAGGCTTGCGCAAGACAGGGCAGGTATTTATGCGCGATTAAAGACGACAACCTGCAAAATTCGCAGGCATGACATCAACTTATAGCACTAAAGATTCTCCTGACAAGTTATTTGCCTACAATTTTCGATTGCGGAGAATACAACCCGTGAAAATAAATAAGGCCCTGAATTTCAGGGCCTTATCAGACTTACCGGGAAATTGCCGGCCAAGATCGACTACAGGACAGAATATCGTCGTCAAGGCCTGCCAGCGGCTGACTCGCTTGTTGGTCTAGAACTGGGAGATCGCCACCGAGGTCGATGACGGCGGATGGGAGATAGCGGGGGCTCGGGTCGCCGCACCAATTGCTGATCGGACTTTCCACGGCAGACAAAAATCTTATCAACTCACCGACATTTTTTCTTCAAGAACAAAGTGATTGTCTTCAAAACCTTCGCAGCGATACGAAGCCACCCCAAAATAATTGCACCAAACCCGGTAACCACAGCTAACACACAGATCACATATCCAACCAATGAGATAACCTTGGAATCAACCGCAACACCGAGAGCCGCTAAAAGCCCTCCCGCCAGGTCAACCATAAAAGCAAAAAAGCAGACTCGCAGCTCAATCGAGGTCCCGCGAAAAAAATCATTTGCCATTCGTCACCTCGAGCCAAATATCCGATATCTATGCCTACCAAAGAAAACTGAGATCCAATTTTTAATTTTAGATATGCGCTCGAAAAGCAAAAAAAGTAACGGACCAACATGATCAAAAACCCTAGTTTTTATAGGCTGATCAAGGCTACATGAAATGCAAACTAAACGACCCAGGTGAAAAATTCGTTAATGATTGATGTGCGAAAACGTTTTTGATGAAATCTCGCTGAGGGAAACACCGAGACCGTAACGCCCGCTCGATGACGACCAATCGGAAAAACGGCGACAGATTTATTTACCGACGAAATCTCCGCCTTAAAATAAATCTGTCGCCGTTTTTCCCCTATCAGACCTTGCGCCTGTAATCGGTCAAAAAAAATATCGCAAACACAATGGCGCCAAAAATATTGATGTAGAACTTGGATTTTCTTACTTTCTCCGCGCGGTCTGGTGTGTAAATCACTTCCTGGCCCATTTGTATCGACCATATTTCGTCGAAGGGAAGGAAGAAAGGACCGGGATAGGTCAGCTTTCTTATCTCGATCTCACCTCCGACCCTGAGTTTCTTGCGATCATCGCAGCCCTGCAGATACTCCTCCGAGCCCACACCCTCTCGCACCTGCACTACGATTCCAGAAGGCCTTCCGACACAATCGGAAACCCGCTGCAACGTGCCCTTATGAACCTCCAGCTCCGTTGGCTTTGGCGCTCCGGAAACGACATATCTCAAGGCATCGTAGGCCAGGCTTACCGCGCCGAGCAGCATCACCAGCAGAAACAGCTTCCAAACAAAGCGAATGATCATCCGCAGACACCCTTACCGAAGAAAGTATGGGAGATGGGTGGATTTATTTTTTGAAGCGCGACGGCGCCAAACTGCAACAAGGCCATTTTATTGTGTAACCAGCCTGCAGCTCGATGTATCGCGAAACGGGCGCCGGCCCCGAGTTCACACCATGAAAATTTCACAGGCAATAAAAAGCCCTGCATTGCAGGGCTTTTTCGGGGGTCCGCTTCAGAACGGAATATCGTCGTCGAAATCGTCGAAGCCCGCCGGCGGCGCATCGTAGGCCGGTGCGGTATTCGCCGCTGCGCCACCGCCGGCGGCAGCACCACCCGCGGCCTGGCGCGGAGCCTGACGCGGCGCCGATTCGCGCGGCGCCTGCGACTCGTAACCGCCGCCGCCCGCGCCCGAGCCCTTGCTGTCGAGCATCTGCATTTCATTGGCGACGATTTCGGTGGTGTAGCGGTCGCCGCCGTCCTTATCCTGCCACTTGCGGGTGCGCAGGCTGCCTTCGATGTAGACCTTGGAACCCTTGCGCAGATACTCGCCGGCGATCTCGCCGAGGCGGTTGAAAAACACCACGCGGTGCCACTCGGTGCGCTCCTGGGCCTGGCCGGTCTGCTTGTCTTTCCACGACTCGGAGGTCGCCACCGTGACGTTGGTGACGGCACCGCCGGACGGGAGATAGCGGGTCTCCGGATCGCCGCCGCAGTTGCCGATCAAGATGACTTTGTTGATTCCGCGCGCCATGAAAACTCCCCCTGCTCAAATTATGGTCAGCATTGATTTTGCAGTGTTGCAATAGCCGCCACTATACCCCATGTATAGCGCTCGCCGCGCGGGGCAAGACGCAACCACCGCTGTGCGTGAACACTGTCGCGGCACGCATTGTCGCTGGGCGCCACCGGCCTCGCCCCTTATAATGGCCGGCTTTGCGACGGCAGGTGATGTATGCAGAAGATCGTTGTCCGCGGCGCGCGAACACACAACCTCAAGAACATCGACCTCGAGATCCCCCGCGACAAACTGGTGGTGATCACCGGGTTGTCGGGGTCGGGCAAATCCTCGCTGGCATTCGACACGCTCTACGCCGAGGGCCAGCGCCGCTACGTCGAATCGCTGTCGACCTACGCCCGGCAGTTCCTGTCGGTGATGGAGAAACCCGACGTCGATCATATCGAAGGCCTGTCGCC
>Ga0207122_1118_pt1 | contig 13458 bp, 13 predicted proteins | sample Alteio_BWMinHeat_38_FD_153504 | JGI IMG/M metagenome (GOLD analysis project Ga0207122, IMG submission 153504) | Enriched cells from forest soil in Barre Woods Harvard Forest LTER site, Petersham, Massachusetts, United States -... | ecosystem: Environmental > Terrestrial > Soil > Temperate forest >... | reverse complement strand
CACCTGCACAAAAGCCAGTCGGCGGTGACCTATGCGGTGCAGAAGCTGGAGTCGCTGCTGGGCATCAAGGCCTTCGAGATTGCCGGTCGCCGCGCCGTGCTGACCGGCGCCGGCGAGATGTTGTATCGGCGCGCCCGGCAATTGCTGGACGACGCCGCGGGTCTCGAATCCGCGGCCGGGAGGGCCTCGGTGGGTTGGGAGTCGCAGATCGGCATCGCCGTCGAGGTGTTGTTTCCGATCTGGCTGTTGCTCGATTGCCTCGACCGGTTCGGCGTCGAAAGTCCGCACACGCGCATCGAGCTGTACGAAACGGTGCTCGGCGGCGCGCCGGAAGCGTTGCGCGATGGCGTGGTCGATCTCGCGATCACGCCGCATGTGCCGCAGGGATTCAATGGCGAGCAGTTGCCGCACGCGGTGCGCATCGTGCCGGTCGCGCATTTCAACCACCCGTTGCATCGACTGGATCGCGAGATCACGCTGCGCGACCTGCGCCGTCATCGTCACCTCGTAGTGCGCGACTCCTCGTCGGAGCGCGACAGCAAGACGACGACAGTCGACGTAGCGCAACGCTGGACCGTGACCAATATGTCGACATCGATCGGCGCGGTCTGCCGCGGTCATGGTTTTGCGTGGCTGCCGGAGGACAAGATTCGCACCGAGCTGGAGCAGGGTTTGTTGAAGCCATTGCGGCTGAAGGGCGGCAGCCTGCGCACGGCACCGCTCTATCTGGTGTACCGCGACGGCGAGGCTGTGGGCCCCGGCGTCAAACGACTCGCCGATATATTGCGCGAGGCGCTTGCTGCATTGTGTTGAATTGCAGCGAGCGATTTACACTTTCGGTTAGTACGCCCTACGATTCGGCCTTTAAAACCGAAACAATTTTCCGCCGTGAACGGCAAATCGTTATTTTTCGTTACAAGACAGCCGGTCGCTCGAAATGCGCTTCAACCAGCTTTTCCGCCTCGTTCCACAGCGTCGTTGAGCCGGCAGAAATAGCCGGACCATAACGCGCGACGACCTGATCCCTTGAAAGACCGGCTTCGACCCACGTGCCCCCACCGGTGGCGATGTTGTGCAACAACGGCTGCATCCGGTCGAGCGATTTGGCGAAAGCTGCGTCCGCGGTTTCTCCGGCCTCGAACTCACGCCAGAGCGACATCAACACTTTGCCATGTTCTTCAGGCAGCAGGCTGAACAATCGCTCGGCCGCCAATTGTTCCAACTGCTCCTGTACGCCGGCCTGCGTCGGTTCGTGTATCGGATGATCGCCGGCATCGATCTCGACGATGTCGTGAATCAGCAACATACGAATCACGCGATCGATATTCACGGGCGCATTCGCCGTGTCGGCAAGAATCAGCGCATACATGGCGAGGTGCCATGAATGTTCGGCGGAGTTTTCCCGCCGGGTGCGATCGATCAGCGGGGATTTCCTGACAACGCTTTTGAGTTTGTCGATTTCTAGCAAGAATGCCAGCTGTTCTTTCATGGACGGAAGCCTTCCCGAACGAGAGGCTTCGAGTATACAGGTCACGCTCCGCCTTTCGCCGGCCGACGTCCGCGAGCGCGTAAAAAGATGGGACCGTTTGCTCACTACCTATGCATCCGGAATCTCCGGATTCACCAGCAGCGCCAGCTGTGTCAGCGATTCCTGCCAGCCCAGATAACATCCCTCGGCCGGAATCATGTCGGGCACTCCTTCCTGCGTGATATGGATCTCGGTGCCGCAGGAAACTTCCTTGATCTCGACGGTGACCTGCATGGTGCCCGGCATGTTCGGGTCGTCGAAGCGATCGGTGTAGTGTATGCGTTGATTGGGCACCAGCTCGACGAATTCGCCACTCCACGAGTGACTGTTGCCGGTGGTGAAATTGGCAAACGACATTTTATAGGTGCCGCCGACCCGGGCATCGTGGTGATATACCTTGCCGGTGAAACCATAGGGCGGCAGCCACTTGACCTTGGCATCGGGGTCGATGAAAGCGCGATAGACGCGGTCGGGTTTGGCCGGCAGTACGCGGTGAAGACGGATGGTGTGCGGCATGATGCGATCTCCTGTCGATGATGGCTGTTGCGATACCGTATTGTCGATGTGGCATTCGCGAATTCGACATCGCATGCAAAAAAAGACGCGCGATATTCGCGAGTCATCGCCCCTGGCGCGGTTGAGGTCGCGCCGCTCAGTGAAATTTGAGTTCGTCGGCCAACCAGCGGTGTCGAAACAGCAGGTCGAAATTTTCCAATAACGGGAAGAAGCCGTGCGCCGACAGCGCGCACACCAGCTCCTTGCTGTCCTCGGCGTCGAACTGGTCGCGTATCTCGCGCAGATATTGGTGGATGCGATTCAGCGAACAACCCAGTTCGCGCGCGGTCTGTTTGTGCGGCACGTGGAAGAGCAACTGGTGCAGCAAATAGAGCTGCTTGATCGACAATTCGAAACCGTCGTGCGCCAGCCCTTGCTCGGTGGTCTTGCTCGCGAGACTCGAGAAGCTGTCGCTGGGAATGGCGTTCACCGTGGTGGCGAGCATGCCCGTGCCGGCATCGTGGGTCTTGTCGATCGTGCTGCAGAACCACAGGCGCTGCTGAAAATGGGGGCGGCGGTCGACGATGGTCAGCCGGCCCTGCCTGCGTGTCTGGTTGTCGAGCTGCTCGATGAACTGCGCGTTGGTGATGCCCCACGGTAACTGTCCGTCGTTCTTGCCGGCGATCAGATGGCTGGGCACCTCGGCCAGTTCGCTCCACGCCTCATTGGCGAACGTGTAGACGCGCCGGCCGTTTTTCACGCTCACCGCCGAACCCTGGTCGGCGATGGCGTGGAGAATCTTGTCGGTCGCTGCATGGATTTCCGTATCCCGTCCCATCATCGGCGCTCCACGTCCAATAATAATTCGCCGATGCTGCGCGCAAATGTATTCGGCTCCTTGCGACAGGACCGTATGGCGGTCACGTCGAAGCGGCGAAACAGCGCGTCGAGAAAAATCGGCATGAGATGTCGCGCCAAGGCTTCGCCCGGGCATTTGTGGCGCGCGTGGCCGAACGGCAGGCTTTCGTTGTTGTGCATGGGGCAGGCGGATTTGTCGCCCCGTCGCACGTCGAAATCGGGGTTGGCGCAATGGTTCAGGCCGTACACCGCCAACTGTAGAAATGAACCGGCCGGAATGTCGATGCCGTCGACCCGCACGTCGCGCACCGCGAAGCGCGGTGTATACAGGGTCGGCGTTTCTTTCGAGGCCAGCTCGGTCATCGCGGTTTGTTGTTCCTGCTGCGGCATCGCCAGAAAGCGCGCGCGTTGTTGCGCGTCGCTGGCCAGCAGGTGTGCCTGCAGTGCCAGCGCACTGCTGCCGGTATCGATGCCGCCGAGGATGAAGGTGCGTGCGATATCGATCGCCGCCTCCAGGTCGAGCTGACTGAGGAAGTAACCCAGCGCGCTGTCGGCGGGCACGTCGCGCGTGGCGGCGACCTGGCGGATCAGTGCGACGATGGTGTCGTTGGCGTGCGCCAGACGTTCGATCGCATCGCGGTCGCCTTGCAGGCCGTTGCCCTCGACCAGTGCGCGTGCGCTGTCGGCGAGCTCGATCAGGTCGGCATAGGGCAACGAGTCGATGCCGATCACGGTGGCGATGACCGGCATCCAGTAGCGTCGGCACAGATCCAGCACATCGATCGTCGGCGGGTTCGAGTCGTCGAGCAGCGCTTCGACATGGCGCTTGGCGAAGCGGTCGAGCTCTCTGGCGCGGTCGGTATAACCCTGCTTGAATGCCTGGTTGAACAGCTTGCGCGTCCGTTTATAGTCCTCGTACGACGACGACAGCAGCGTCGATTCCAGCCCCTCTTCGAGAAAAGCCTGCGTGCCTTCGGTGAAGGCGCCATCGTCGCCGCTCGGCGCGAAGGTGAAGTTCTGGCCGTCCTCGAAAATTTCCTTGGCCAGTTGCAGGTCGGCGACGATGTAGACGGGTTTGTCGTGCAGGTTGGCGGCGACGAGACGGTGCTCGCTGCGCGCGAGCTCCTTCAATATGTGTTCGGTGTTGCGGATATAGTCGGGGGAAAGAAGATCGTACCCCGTTTCGAAAATGGCCATGGCGACATCCCTGGTCTGCTCTTATCTGGACCGCATTGGTAACAGAGCGCGCGACTGCGTGCAAGCCGGCGCGGCTGCTTTGCCTATCACAAAAAATCGGCCTCGGGAACTCATCAGCAGTAAAGGGCGTGGTCGACGGGGCGGTGATAACTTGGCGTCGATACCCGGGCAGCCGGAGCCGTCCCGGGCGACGCCGCGGCGGAGGCATGGTGCCGACGCGGCGGTCTTTTTACAGCAGCCGGCCAGCCTGAAATATGACAACCGAAAGGAGTTGATTGTTATGTTGGTACTGAGCAGAAGAGTGGGAGAGGCCTGTGTCATCGGCGAGAACATTTCGGTGACCGTGCTGCGGGTCAACGGCAATCAAGTGCGCCTGGGAATTGCGGCGCCGGCGGAAATACCGGTGCACCGCCAGGAGATGCATGACCGCATGCGCGTCGAGCGCCGCAAGGTGGAGCAGCACTTTCTTGCGTCCAATGCCACGCATAAATCATCATAAAAATTCGCGCTGCTTTTCGTCGAGAAACATTCCACCGCAAGGAGTCCGCCGATGCCAACCGCTTCGATGAATTGTCCGCCGCGCCAAACGGCGACGTGGATTTCGAGCCTGCGCGGCGGTCGACCCGGCGGATTGAATCGCCGCCGCAATGCGCCTACGGCGCCGGGGTATCTGCGTTCGCAGCGCCGCCGGCGGCGTCCAGCCGGAAATTCCTCCGTAGAAATCCCAGCAACGCCGCATACCCCTGCCGCATGGCCGCCTCGTTGCGACCGATGATGCAGCCGTCGCGATCTTGCAAGTAGCGTCGCGGCGTATCTCGTTAACCCCTACAATGCCGCCTCATTGCCACAGCAACGAGGCTACACATGACAATGAATCTTGCCGCGCGGGTCCGGGATTTCGGCGCCGCGTCGCTGCGTAATTTCGGATGGGGGTGCAAGGCGGCGCTGCTGCTGCGCGTCGACCCGGATCGCATCGATGCCAGCCCGCTGCAATTGTGCGTCGCCGCCCTGCTGGTACCGCTGCTGGCATTTACCAGCCAGTTCCTCGAGGTCGGCGACGACGGCGAGTTCGCGATCTATGGCATGGCCGGTGCCTGTTTTCCGGTGGCCGTGTTGCTGCTGGTGGCGTGCCTGTCTGCGCACTGGCTCGATGAGCGTCGACGCGTCCTGCCGCTGTTATTGCTGTTGCTCAATGCCTGTATTGCAATCGACCTCGCGGCATTGCTGGTGCAATGGGTGGCGGCCACCCGCGCCGACGACTGGCCGCGAATCGCGGCGCTGGACGACGAGCGCCTCGGGCCTTATTGGCTGGCGGTTGCGGCATCCGCCGCCGTTGCGTGGCTGCGCCCCTCGCCGCGAGCGTTCGGCATCGCCGCGGTTCTGGCCCTGTTGGTTGCGGGCGCGCTCGGCGATGCCTGGCGGTCCACCGCGTTGTGGAGCCCGCCCTACGACGAAACGGCGAGCGAAGACAACGACGCCGCGGTGGCGGAGGATGTGCTCTATGGGCAGCCGGATTTGCTCGACCAGGCTCTGGAGCGGTTGCAGCCCGGAACCGGCGATTCCGCGCATCTCTATTTCCTGGGCGTCGCCGGCGATGCCAGTCAAGCCGTGTTTCGCCGCGAACTGCGGTCCTTCGATCAATTGTTTCTCGCGCGTTTCACGCAGCCGCAACAAAACCTGCTGTTGATCAACAACCGCCATACATTGCATACCGATCCGATCGCCAGCGTCACCGCAATGCAGGCGGCGATCGATCGTTTTGCCGAGGTCATGAATCTCGATCGCGATATCCTGTTCATCTATCTGACCTCGCATGGCTCGAGGGAGCGGGGCCTCGCGCTGGATTTCGCGCCGCTACGACTGAACGATCTGGGGCCGGAGACGCTGCGCAAAATGCTCGACGAAGCCGGCATTCGCTGGCGCGTCGTCGTCGTGTCGGCATGTTATTCGGGTATCTTCGTACCGGTGCTGGCGGATGAACACACGCTGGTGATCACTGCGTCGGCTTCCGACCGGACCTCCTTCGGCTGCGCCGACGAAAACGACTTCACGTATTTCGGCCGCGCCTACTTCGACGCGCTGGGCAGTACCGACTCGTTCGTCGACGCCTTCACCGCGGCGAAAGCCGAGGTCGCGAAACGGGAGGGCGCCGAGCACGAGGCGCCTTCGAAGCCGCAGATCGCGATCGGGGCTTTGATGCGGGACAAGCTCGAAACGTTCGCCGCCAGCCGACACAAGGAGCGGTAGATCGAGGGTTGTGCTTTTTATTGACGGTGAATAATAAATTTGAAACCATCGTCGTGCGCAATGACAGCGCCTATAAAAGTTGTGGCGGGCCGCCCGGCCCGGACAGATATTGAAAACAGATCGACCATACATCATTCGCCCGATCGGCGTTCGCACCCGCTTGTGGCCGGATTTTCCGGCTGCGGTATCGTGCTGCGCGCGATTTTGTTTCAGCTGAGGGGAGGGCAACGAGCGGCCGTCGGCGCTGCTGGAAAAAGGAGTAGTGCTCATCGTCGATCGCAGGCGATGGTGCGGGGGTGCCGGCAACGCCGGCAAACACAATCAAAAAAAATCAGAAAGGGGAATAACATGTTTAAAAATATCGTAGCGGTGGCGCTGCTCAGCGTCAGCCTGACCGGCTGCCTGTCGGTCAAATCGTATGTCGACCCGACGCTGCCAAAGGTCGATTACGCCAGCCTCAAGCCGGCCGAAAACAAACATCCGGTGCAGCTGTTGTATGAATTCCAGAACCAGGGCGCGGTCAACGCTAACGCCGTCAAGCTGACCCAGGGCACCGCGGTCGATGTACTCAAGAAATCGAACCTGTTCTCCGAGGTGGCGGTTGCGCCGGCCACGGCCGACTACAAGCTGTTCGTCACGATCAACAACGTGCCGGTCACCAAGGATGCGGCGGCCAAGGGTTTTGCCACGGGCCTGACCTTCGGTCTGGCTGGCAACACGGTGACCGACGGTTACGAATGCAAGGTGACCTATCAGGCGCCGGGCAAGACGGCAGTCTCGAAGGACTATAAACATGCGCTTCATTCGACCATCGGCAACGCCAGCGGCCCGGCGGGCCTGCAGCCGTACAAGCCGGAGGATGCAGCACGCAAGATCGTCGAGGATCTGATGCTGAATGCGCTCAACGATCTCGACAAGGAAGGTGCGCTATGAGAATCGTACGCTGGATGGCAGCGCTGCCCCTGCTGGCGGCACTCGGCCTGATGACGGGTTGCACCGCCACGGCGCCGCAGTACCAGGCGACCAACAACAATGTTGGCGTGCTGTCGGGCGGTTCGGGAAAAGTCGGCGTCGGCGAGTTCAAGCTCGGGCCGAAAGGCGAGTCGCTGAACCACCTGACCATTCGCGGCAGCTCGTACGTGTCGCCGGTCGACAAATCCTGGGCGGCCTATCTGCGCGAAGCGTTGAAAGCCGAACTGGCAGCGTCCAGCCGACTCGACGACAAGAGTGCAACGGTCGTGACCGGCACGCTGCTGACGAATGAACTGGATGGTTCGGGTACCAGCGTCGGCACCGCGCGCATCAGCGCCGACTTCGTCGTCGTGCGCAACGGTACCCAGACCTACCGGCGCACGCTGACGGCAGACGGGAAGTGGGAGTCGTCGTTCATCGGCGGCATCGCGATTCCGGCGGCGCAACAGCACTATGTCGCGACTGTCAGCGCACTGCTCAGCCAGTTGTTCGCCGACCCGGATTTCGTCGGCGCCATCAAATAACTCCCTCCGTATACCGGGCAGCGTCGCTGCCCGGTCATTTCAAATCTCAAACCTTCAAATCGCGCGCCGCTACTTTGCTGGCGTAGTGATATCCCGGTACATCTTGTCGAGATTCTCCTTGCGCTCTTTCGAGTTCGGGTGCCTGTGCATCGGCGTCGATACGATGTCCTGGGTCAGCGATATCAATTTGTCGGCCTGCGTTTTCGGCACTGTGGTATCGGTAGCGGATACCGTCTCGTCGACAGGCGGCAGGTCGCCGATAAAGCCCTGTAGCGTGCTCGCCAGTTTCGGCGCGGGGTAGAGGCGTGCGAGCAGGCGCGTCGCGCACGAGTCAGCCTGCAGCTCCTGGTCGACATTGTGCTGCGTGTAGATATCCTTGCCCATTTTCACGTGGTCCAGCAGCAGCGCAGGATCGCTCTTCAGCTTCGGTAATGTCTCCACCAGATCTTTCTTCGCAGTGAAGCTGTCGACCGCCATGCTCTGCAGCTCGCGCGTTTCGTGGCGCTGCAGCACGTGCGCGATTTCATGCGCCATTGCAAAGTAGGCCTTGTCGCGATATTCGTCCTTCTCCAGCAGTCCCTGGTCGAGATAGAGAAAACCGCCGGGCCGCGCCACCGCGTTGCGGGTCGAGTTTTTCAGGATGAATAATTGAAACTTGTATTCGGTCGGTTCGGTGAGCTTGCCGAGCAACTCGGCGAGCATCGCATCGGCTATCGGATAATATTTCTTGCCCAGGCGGCTGTCGCGGTCGAGGATCGCTGTCTCCTGTTCGTGCAGATGTTGGCCGTACGCGACTTCGCCTTCCATCGGCAGCCAGTTCAACTGCTTGGCCGCGAGCTTGAGCGAATCCGGAATTTCATCGGGGTTCGCGGCTGTGCCGGCAGCGGGCTTCGCGCCGAATATTCCCTGCACGAGATTCGAGGCCTTATCGGTGACCTCCGCGAGCGTGAATTTGGACAGGGACTTGAAGTTGTCGGCATAACTGAAAGGCTGCACCAGGTTGGGACAATCCTTGTCGAGCACTTTCAGCGCCACGTTCGAAACCTGTTTGATGTCCTTGGCGTTGTCAGTGGCGATTGGTGCCGCGCTAACTGTTTCTTCGGCAGTGGCCATACTCGCGGAAAAAGGAGCCATAGCGATAAATGCGGCGCATAGTAGTATGGGCGATGAAATTAAGCGTTTCATGGTGGGTTCTCACTTACTCGGCTGCATGCCGACTTTTTGTTGCAGTTGCCGTACGACGAGATCGCGTGCACCGTAGAAGCCCTCGGCATCAAATACGGCTGCTTCGTATAGCGTCCGCATGTCTTCATCCTCGATCGACTTGCCTTCCTCCAGCTTCGATTTGACGACGTCGTCCTTTATCGCTTCCTCGAAATTGGCCTGCGCAGCCACCGGGTCGAAGGGTTTTTTGTCCTCGAGCTGCGTGCGCGCTTCGCGCTCGCGGCCGAGTATCTGCGTCGACACAGTGCGCAGAGAGCCGCACTTCGTAGAGGTGAGATCACTCCACATCGCTTGAATTTTACCTATCGTGGTGACCGCGGTTTTCTGCGCGGCTTGCCGGTAGAGCCCGACACAGTCGTCGCAATGGCCCGGCGATGACAGTAACAGCGCGGTCAGCAATGAAAGAGATGATATTTTCATGAGTGATACTCCTTTATTCCGCATGCAAGAACAGAGCGAGGTAGACGGCATAGACGAAGAAAACATTGCAAGACAATACAATGATGGCCGATAGCCAATCGCGCTTGAAAAGCCGTATGCCACCGAGAAACAGCGGACGGAAAAATACTTCCAGATTAGTGTGGTGATGGTTATCGAAGGCTGTGCCTTTGCGATATTTGAGAAGCGTCAGTTCGATGGGGCCGGAAATAAGGTCGATCAATGCACCGATAAGCATGGGGATTGGTGAAAGCCAGATACCAAGCCATGACAACAAATAGATCGCAAAACATACCATGCCGATGGCGAGAAGAAATATCATCAGCCCGAGCGCCAGCAACAGTGTTGGTCCGCGCTGTCGGTTGCGCGGGTTTTCATCGGAGCGAAACTTGAAAAAAGAGCGCCAATAACGAGTGATTAAAAGGCCAGCTAAAATGCCCATACAGAAATCAGAGACGAAGTCCAAAACGTGATTTTCCGCGATATTGCCGGACACATAGATGCTCGCCAGTGCTTCGACACCATATATAAGGCCGCGTCCGGAACTGAATAAGTCGGTATCGTCATGCGCGCCACCTACAAAAACGACGCCGACACCGACGTCGCCTTTTGCTCGAGACGCCTTTCGTATTGCATCCAGCTGCTCTTTGAGTAACGTACCAAACGATTTCCCATTTTCAGTTTTGCCCATGAATAGAAATCGTAGTGCAAAACGTGAGTTACTGGAGTCGATAAAGGCAGTACCTAGTGCATCCTTCTTAAATACAGAACACGTGCACTCCTTGCTTGATGTGTCGCCAAGCTCGCATACCTGTCTGCGCACGACGATAGGCATGGAGTTCGAAGCGGTTTTATAGCTCAATAACATGCCCAGCTCCTCGTGTAGCCGGGATTGCGCCAGTTTTATATGCTGGCTGGGATCGTCGGACATGCCTTGCCGCCATTGTTTAACCATTTCCTGATGGAGGTCAGGCTCCTGCTTTTCTTTTGGCGCACCCGAGTCATTTGTTTCGTTGTTCTGCGGGCTTTTTTTGAGGTGCGGTTCGAGCAGAATGGTATACGTACCGCGGTCGGCCGAACTTTGTATCAGTTCGTATAATTGATGCTCGCAGATTGATTCGTTTTCGTCGATTCGCTCAGGAAAATCGATCTTTCCGATGCTAGTGCGACCAGGGAATTTGCGATCGATGCCGGCTTTACGGTCCGCATCGAACAACCAAAACACAGGAGAGATATCGATATCGATGGCGACGATACCGGGCTTTTGTGCATAGATTTCCAGCAGGTCTTTCGTCAATTCACAGCGATTGAACGGCGTTCTTTTTTGATAGTGCTGTTCGAACGCATCGTCGTCGATCAGCGCGACGACGGCCTCGGGCTCATACGTTCCAAAAGCGCCATTGAAACTGGAGATTAGGTTGCTGACGAGGAGAAAGGTGTAACCATCGAAGGCGGAGAGCCAAAGGGAGTTACTTTTGGCGAGAGTTACCAGCGACGACACTAGCAGTATGCCTGCCCAGTGATGCAGCAAATGATGGCGAATGTCCATCAGCAAACCCTGCTGATGACCATCTCCGGTAGCCTTTTTCCTGTCTATCCTGGACACCCTGCATCTCTCGGCACGAATCGATAACGTTGATCGATCTTGTTATGTGTGCATTGCGACGTTTCGATCGCGCCCCTTTTTGTTTTGGTGCCGGGTCGCTTCGCGAATACGTTTCGGATCTACATCGTGTGTAATACACAATGTATGCGATGAGGAGTTGGCTTGGCCTGCGAGACTGCGATCCTTCGAGTGCCTGGCTATTTTTAGAGTAGTCGCAATGCCGGTCAAAGATAACACAACCGTTTGGTTGTTTTACAAGCGAAATCGTCGCTGCAATTTATAACCGACATTATTCTGTGTGCTTCGTTATATGCGGGCTGTCGCGAGCGCACCGCCGGTTCGATGGCGGCCCGCGCGCCTGGCGTTGAAACCCGCATTCCAGGTCGCCGGCTTTTCTCGAGCGGGCCATATCGGATACGCTTCGATCCTCCCAAGTAGCCTTCCCGGAAGAGAGTTTCATGAGCCGTTCTCTGTTTGATCCCCTGAGTTTCGCCCACGGGCCGTCGCTGCCCAACCGTTTCATGCTGGCGCCGATGACCAACCTGCAAAGTGCCGAGGACGGCACGCTCGGCGACGACGAATATCGCTGGCTGACATTGCGCGCGCAGGGTGGCTTCGGTCTGACGATGACCTGCGCCGCGCACGTGCAGGCCGCGGGCAAGGGGTTCAGCGGGCAGCTCGGCGTCTGGTCGGACAAACACCTGCCGGGCCTCGAGCGCCTGGCGAAGGGTATCGCCGCGGCCGGCAGCCGGTCGTCGGTACAACTACACCATGCGGGCCGCCGCTCGCCGGCCGATCTGATCGGCGAGACGCCGCACGCGCCATGGGACGATGCCGAGACCGGCGCGCGTGCACTGTCGACCGGCGAAGTCGAGCAGATGGTGGAGGATTTCATTCTCGCCGCGCTGCGCGCCGAAAAAGCGGGCTTCCACGGCGTCGAATTACACAGCGCGCATGGCTATCTGCTCGCGCAATTTCTCGACGCCGACAACAACCGGCGCGACGATCGCTACGGCGGCTCGTTCGAGAATCGCACGCGCGCCTTGTTCGAGGTCATCGACGGCATTCGCGCTCGCACAGGCCGCGACTTCCAGCTCGGCGTGCGGCTATCGCCGGAGCGCTTCGGCGTCAAGCTCGGCGAGGCCCGCGAACTCGCGCGGCTGCTGTTTTCCGGCGGTCAGCTCGACTACCTCGACATGTCGCTGTGGGATGTCTTCAAGGAGCCGGTCGAGAAGGAGTTTGCCGGCAAGCCGCTGATCGATTATTTCAACGACCTCGAGCGCGGTGAGACCCGTCTTGGCGTCGCGGGCAAGATCATGGATGCTGCCACCGCGCAGAAATGTCTCGACAGCGGCGCCGACAGCGTATTCATCGGCCGCGCCGCGATCCTGCATCACGACTTCCCGCGCCGCGTGCAGGCCGACCGCACATTCGAATCGATTGCGCGGCCGGTGTCGCGCGGTTATCTGCGCGACGAGGGGCTGGGTCCGATATTCGTGGATTACATGGCGAACAGCTGGAAGGGTTTTGTCGAAACCGAGGCGGCTTAACGCCCAGGGTGGAAATAAAAATGCCCGCATCGCGGGCATTTTTTGCACTGCATTCGGCTTACAGCGGCCGTCGCCCCTGGATGACGCGGATCAGTATCACCACGATGGCCAGCACCAGCAAAATATGAATGAAACCGCCGAGCGTGTAAGAGGAAACCAGGCCCAGCGCCCACAGTATCAACAGCAGTATGGCAATGGTCTCGAGCATTTTTCGATCCTCGCTATGATGGATTCAGTAGCGCAAACTCGGCGCTTAATTCGCGGCCACGTAAAGGGCCGAAGTATCGACGCTCTTCACACCTTCCACTTTCGCGGCAACATCCTTGACGTGTGAGATCGCATCCTTGGTCGGCAGAATACCGATCAATTGCACCACGCCGCCGTTGGTCTCGACCTTGATTTCGGTGCCCTTGCTGACGCTATCGGCCAACAGACTGGATTTCACCTTGGTGGTGATCCAGGTGTCCGACGCAGTCTGCTTGGTTTTCATCGACGCCTCGGTGGTGCCCGGCGTACGCAGGTCGTTGTCGACGCTTTTCACGCCGGCAACCGATTTGGTGATGGTATTGGCCAGCGCCTTGTCATTGGCATTGGCGATACTGCCGCTGAGCGTGACGACGCCGTTGGTGGTGGTGACGTGAATTTTCGAGTCCTTCAAACTTGCCTCGGCCATCAACTCCGTTTTGACTTTCGCGGTAATGGCCGTATCGGCGATGGTGGCGCCGACGCCGTCGCTATGCGCTTGGGGCGCATCGACATCGGTGTCCGCGAAGGCGGTCGCGGCGCCAAAGCCGGTGGTGAGGCCGGCGACGAGCAAAG
>Ga0207122_1117_pt1 | contig 13599 bp, 10 predicted proteins | sample Alteio_BWMinHeat_38_FD_153504 | JGI IMG/M metagenome (GOLD analysis project Ga0207122, IMG submission 153504) | Enriched cells from forest soil in Barre Woods Harvard Forest LTER site, Petersham, Massachusetts, United States -... | ecosystem: Environmental > Terrestrial > Soil > Temperate forest >... | reverse complement strand
CTCATTAGCTTCTGTGAGGTAGTCAGCAGACTCCTTCTCCAACGCCACACGCTCCTCCTGCGTTTTAGCTCCATAGGACATCAGCTTTTTGATTACACTAAGATGGACATAGGATTTGGGGTTTTCTGGGTCAACCTCGATGACTTCTTTATAATGATTTTTAGCAATAACGAGCATTTTTTTGATTGCATCATTCTCAAAATGAGCCTTCCGTTCTTCAGTACTCATCTGATCGTGTTTTTTAGGAGGAAGAGGAAGTGCAAAGTTAAGAACTAGAGTTCCTAGGTCTAGATAGCTTTTAGATATTGCAAATTTTAATTCTGTATTCATGGAAGTATTTAATGGAGAAGTTAAGGGAGATTTCAAAGGATCAGACTTATTGGCAGCATTGGCAGCACGGAATGCCTGGGTAGCGAATTCGTAGTCGGAATTTAGTTCCTCCAATTGCCCGAGACGGGCTTTTGGAGTTTTAACCTCGCTCTTGTTACAGTTCTCCTGGAAGCTGTCAAGGAACGTAACTCCGAGATAGTAGTAGTATGCGCCTGATAGGTTCAAACCCTCCATCGTGATGCTTTTGGAATAAATTTTCATGATGCTTTTCAAAGTCGTCGCACAAGTTTGGAGACTATATCCTTCGGTAACACTAGCCGCCTCGTCCAATTGCCAATCTAATAAACGAGCAAGGTAAGGATCGTATTCAGTCTGAGCAGATTTGAAGCATAAAGCGCATTGATACAATCCGATAGCTATCTTATAGTCTTCTGGCGCTTTTGATTTGATGTTCTTTGTTTGGTTCCAATATCGATGACCTTCTGTTATGAAAAAATGGAATGCTTCTTGAATATATTGTAGATGTGTTTTTGTTTTGCCATCATTGGTCGCAAGTTTATAGGAGGCATAGACTCTTTGGTAATCGGGTATGACTCCAGTAAGTCCAGAGGGATTTTTGAGAGGCGTTCCTTCATAGCCATTTCCATAGGCTCTCGCGCAAAGAAGATGATAATAAGCTGACTGTTCTGAATCTTGCGTCAGCTTTTCAAGGATCTGTTTGCACAAAGGAACAATTTTTCCGTATTGTGTCTGGACATCGTTGTATAAATATTTCTTTTTCATTTTAGTTGATTTTACCGTAGCATCAAGTCTAATCATTAACCGCTCTAAAGAATCAAAATAATCTAGACTCGATCTTGTTTTTTTAAAAATCTGGACAGGACTTCCAGGTATTAGGCTATTTATTTTAGTTCTCACGATTGGTTCTTCTGTTATTGGCATGGTCACCGTCTGGATTAACTGATCTTTAACGATCTGGGGTTCCGTTGTGCCGTTGACGGTGCTGTCTTGAGGCTTTATTTCCTCTTTTGGAGTCTCTTCTACAATCTGTTGTTCGGTTATGCCGTTGACGGTGTCTTCATGAAGTTTGTCATCCTTTTTAGGAGTCTCATCGAGGATCTGTGGTTCAGTTGTGCCATTGAAGCTATCGTCTTGAGGCATTTGTTCCACATTAGGAGTCTTATCAACTTCTTGATGCTGAGTTTGGAGGGCTGGCGGACTTTCAACTTTCTTTGGTGTTGCTTGTTTCTGTTTATCAATCTGTGGCGGGTTCAGTGGTTCGTCTACCATCGTAGTTGTGCTTTGGGGGATAACGGGGGTCTTTGGAGGCTTTGTAAACAGGTTTTCTCTTTCTATGAAATCGGCTATGCGTCCTGAGATATGTGCTTCCAAGTTGAATTTGAGGGCTAAAAAAGTTTCGTGGTTGGTTTGAATCTGCGTTTGCTGCTCAACTGATAATTTGGGTTGGAGGGATCGGACTCTATTTGCTGCGATTTCTTTATTGACATGTGCGAGGAGGGTCGTATCTATTTCCCAGCTACCACATGTTCCTGGAAGCAGAAAATGGACGAAGCGGCGAATAAATAGAGAGACTGTAGCAGCAAGATAACTGATATACCTGAAGTTGCAGCAATTGAGGTCTACTTTAGTGTATTTATTGTCTTTGTTTACGATATAGTGGTCGGGTGATTTTAGGTCGTTGATTTCTTGGATTGTCAGGTTATCTACCTTCAGATCAGATGGAATGCTCATATTGCTCCTGGTTGTTAGAGAAAATTAAAAATTGTTTTTGGACTATAGTTTATAGATGAATTTACATCAACAGAAAATATGCGTAATATTTAAAATAACCAATAACTAATAATTTAAAATTTATATTACTATCTAGTGTTTTCGTTTATTCAAATCGGCATGATGACCCTTATGGTGCTGGATGGCATCTTTGGAATCCCCATAATCAATCTTGGGTTGTTGCCCCTCGGATAAGGCATCCAATCGCTGGTACTAACCTCTACATCTGCGGAGAGGCCTATTCGGATCATCAGGGATGGGTTGAAGGAGCACTACAGACAGCAGAAAAAATGCTTGAAGAGTATTTTTCTTTAGAAAGGCCTTCCTGGATCAGCCCCGATTACTATTTGGGCAATTGATCTCTTAGGTAATTATTTCTTAGGAAATAATAAAGAGTTACTAAGGCCATATCTTTGCGATCTTTAAAATGCCCATTAGCTATATTAATGACGGACAAAGCAGTGTCCATGTGTGAATCATTAGTCAAATCCAGTTGTTTGATATACTTTTTATCACTATCTTTAATTTTATTAGCGGACAATATGTCATCTCTATCTTCAATTTCACTAGAGTACAACATGACCGAGATATCCTCGCTATCACTCAGTGTATCCTGAAAAATCACATCACTAAGTTTACGCATAAGCTGAGTTGTTTTTGGATGATATTTTGAATCTTCTTCAAATTTTTGATATCCAGATATTTGAATTTCTTTGAGATAGCTGATGTAGTTCTTAGGGTCCTTTGCATTGATTGGATTGGTTTCAAGCTGACCCACAAAATACTCGTAAGCTTTTATAACATCTGTCGAAGTACTTTTTAATACCATAAAATCTCCTTAATTTATTGCATTCACACTCTTGGGCAGTGCTTTTAGGAGCGATTATGACAAAATTGCTGATTTACAGAAACCCCAAAAGAAAATTTTCTTGCGTCATAATATATCAATATGATATATCAGACTGATAGATATAAACGGGAGTACGCTATGGCAAAAAGCAACAAGAGTCGGTTTGCAATAATGGGGATGCTAGCTTTGACCCCGAAAAGTTCGGGATATGACATTAAAAAATTAATGGAAGGAAGCACTCAATATTTTTGGAAAGAGTCTTACAGTTCCATTTACCCCGTCTTGAGAGCACTTATTGAGGAAGGGCTTATCATGCAGCATGAGGACGTGTCAAAGAGCGAACGCCAGAGGAATGTATATGAATTAACAGCGGAAGGAAGACAAGAGTTGAAAGAGTGGATCAATAAGCCGGTGGAGTGCGAACAATTTCGTAATGAACTTTTGCTGAAGCTCTTCTTTGGCGAAACTGTTCCTCCTTCGACAACACGTCAACATGTAGAAGAGTTTCATAGAATGCTTGTCGGCAAGGATAAACTCTATAAAACCATCAAAAATAAATTACAACTAGAGCACAAAAATGACCCTGGGCTCCCCTACTGGCTCATGACATTGGACTTTGGGTTAAGGCAAGTAAAAGCTGCTCTAGAATGGTGTGAGAGTACTTTAAAACAATATAAAAAATTAGAAAAGAGGTATTCAGATGTATGATGTATTAGTAGTAGGTGCAGGTCCAGTGGGCTTGACAGCTGGATTACTGTTTCAACGAATGGGCATTAACGCAATTCTTGTTGATAGACGCGGCACAATGAATCGCCATCCAAAAGCACGCAATCTTAAAGTGCGTGGTGTAGAGATATTTCGTACTCTCGGAATAGAAGCAGCAATACGAGAAGGGGAATTTCCAAGAGAAGCACGACGTGTGATGTGGCTTGAGAGTTTTTGTGGGGAAGAAATAGCCAAGATCTCTATCGATAACGAATTGGCCACTCGCTATAGTCCCTGTGAGCCAGCAGCTCTTTCCCAAGCTCGTCTTGAGGATCTGTTAAGGAATTCCATCAAGGAAGATCACGTTAGCATCCAATACGGAACAGAGTTCATTGACTTCGTTGAAGAAAAAGATTCCATTGTAGCCACTCTTAAAAAGGAAACAGGAGAAACATTTCAGATTCGCGCTAAGTATTTGTTAGCTGCCGATGGAGCCAGGAGCCCTATACGGAAGCTTTTGGAAATCCCTGTCATTGGAAAAGAGGACTTGGGTAAGTTTGTGAGTATCTACTTTAAAGCTGATCCCTATCCAATCGCTCCATACCGCCCTAGCGCGATGTATTTCATGCTCGGGGAAGCTTCATTTGGTCGTATTATTCAGTCTGTAAACTGCAAAGACGAGTGGTTGATGGGCATCAAGCTTAGTTCTGAAATGGAAACAAATGACACAGATTTTCATACAGAATATTGCCTTCAATTTATTCGTGAGACGTTCGAGATCGCTGATTTAAAGATCGAAATCCTAGATATTGACTTCTGGCACATGCGCGTTCAAATAGCCCAACACTTCCGCAAAGGTCGTGTTTTTTTAGCCGGTGATGCGGCTCATCTTTTAACACCAGCTGGCGGCTATGGCTTGCAGACGGGGATCGAAGATGTTCACAATTTATGCTGGAAATTAGCTTACGTTATCCAAGGAAAAATGTCTGAGGAGATTCTTGACACTTATCACGTAGAAAGGTTCCCTACCGTACAGAGTAATATGGATTGGAGCCGCGGCAATACAAAAGGATATACTGAAATCATACATGCAGGAAAATCAGGGGATCGAAAAAAGCTCCAGGATTTGATTTCGTCACAGTGGCCGATCTTAAACTCTATTGGTCAGGATATCGGCTTTTCTTATCAAAGCAGTCTCGTCATACCTGATGGAACGCAAGAGCTTGCCATCACCGCTACACACTATCTTCCAAACGCTAGACCAGGATCAAGAGCTCCTCATTTATGGCTTCAAGGACCGGACAGAGTGATTTCCACTATCGATCTTTTTGTTGATTCGTTCACTCTTTTGACAGATTCTGATGGAGAATCCTGGTCAAAAGCACATCTGAGCATTAATTTGGCTCTTTCCTTTCGCTGTGTAATCATTGGCGAGAATGGCGACTACAAAGACATCAATAACGATTTTCATGAACTCTATGGGATTGAACGCGGGGGAGCTGTCCTTGTTCGTCCTGATGGTCATGTCTATTGGCGCTCTCTTAGCCGCAAGTGTTGATAGACAATTTTCCATATTTCAACGCTCTGATCTGGCGGCCTATAAATTAATTTTATTTTCTTAGGTTCGCCGATCATACGACGTGCTTGCAAAAGTAAGGACTTTAAATTGGATCTTGAATGGCAATGACCGGTAATAGTTATTCTTAAGGTATTCAAAGGTGTTTTGGAATTGTCTGTATAGGTTCGAAACCGTTTAAATGTTAAATCTTGACCCAAGACACTTTTAAAGAAATGTTGTAGCTCTTGGCGGTTAGCTTTATTTCCAAGCTTGGCCTCTAAGCTTATTATGACAGCTTTTCCTCCCGGTTTTAAGAGGCCTGCTTCATAAATTAATACTGCTATCGGATCATTATCATACGAAAAAGCTCCGTACACATCTGTCAGAAGGTCTATTTTTTTTCGAAATTTGTTGTAAACTGAGGAATCTCGAGGAATTTCAGCAAAAACGGATTCAATTCCCGTTAACACTTCAATTGGATGGGCGTTTACACCAATTAACCTCGCCTTATAGAGACCTTTCGTCTCACTCATTGCTTTTCCTGTTCGACAACCAATATCGATCCAGGTTTTTCCATCCGATAACTCAACATCAAAATTAATGGATGTATACCTTGAGTACGTTGATAAATCACGTTCACGAGGCCATGTAGGGATTGTAGAAGCTGACATAAGAAAATCCCCTTCTTATGGCTTGTAAGTCGAACCATGTGATCCACAAACTCGATCGATATACCCATTGGAAAAGACTCCAAGAGGATCAAGCCTTCGTTTAACGGAAATGAATTTTTCAAGGTTTTCTCCGTAAAGACTCGATGCCTTTACGTTATCCAAAAAATTTGTTTTTCCCCAATGAGGACGTCCTTGATATCCTTGAAGCAATGCCTCAAACCCCTCATAAAAACCTAATCTCTCATATTCCTTTGGAATGCTCATTGTCATGTAGGCAACAGCACGGTCGGCCGCAGGGCTCAATAACGCGTTTTTATCAGCTTCAACAAATCGTACAACCACATCCGCTATCGTAATGCCTTGGTTTTGATAACTTTCTACGAATTGTTCAATCTTTCCAAGTACTATTGGCAAGCTATCGATCGGTACTGCGATTTCAGAAAATAAATCTTTGTCGTTATCATCGATGGTATAGCAGGCTAAAGCCTTGTAACAGATCTCCGAGTCGTTTGATAAATAGTCGCGATTCAAGCGAGTGACAGCGGCTTTGCCACTTTCGATATTCCAGGAGAACTGAAAAAAATCATTGTTCTCATTCAACTCTTTATAGTGTGTCATAAGAGTGTTAATATCCCACACTTCATGATCGGCTTTTAGATAAAATAAGGGCTCACATTGCAATGTAACGGCATAAACGACTCCAAGAGCCCCAAGACTTACTCTAGCCGCAGCATAAGCATCGACGTCTGAAGTTAGAGATAGGCTGTGCATGATACCGTCGGCTGTCATCAATTCGATATTTCTAATAAAACTCGATAGGGTGCTTGTATGCCCTGTGCCATGGACTGCAGTGGCTATGGCGCCACCTAAAGTGATGCATTCGATAGCAGCTTGATTGGAAAGTGCAAGACCATAATCGCCAAGTCGTTCATTCAATTCCTGCATCGTAATACCTGCCTCAACATGAACCAAGGCATTCTCTTGATCAACAGAAAGGATATGATTAAAATTCCTTAAGTTTAAAAGATACCCATCCGTACATACAAGATCGCTTATGGAATAACCACCACCGACAACCCGTACTTTACTTCCTTCAGAAACAGCGTCTTTTAGATGAGTCTGCAATTCGCTTAGTGTTTTTGGTTCGTAGTAGTGGCTCGGATTACACGTCTGATTACCTATGCAATTCACCCATGTCGCTTCACAAAATAAACAAATGAAACTGACTAAGACGACAAGAAAAGTGACAGTCGTAGTCCTTTTCATTACCATAAAATCTCCTTCTTTCAGACTCTTGATCCGTGATTTTAGGAGCGATTGTGACAAAATTGGTTATTTATTACAACCTATGAACCTATATGTCAAACGAATACAGAATCCAACAGCAATTCCCGCTAAAAATCTCTGGCTAAGGCCTGAGCTACATATTTAACCTGTAGCTCAGGCTTTAGCCAGAGATTTTTAGCGGGAATTGCTGTGAATCCAAGCAGGGAATTTAGCTTGCGCGATTTCAAAAATAGTGTCATCATCATTTCTCAACTCAAATTATTTCTCACAAATCTTTGAACTAAGGAGCCGTAGATGGTTAAAATTCAGATGTCTGATGAGGCTCTCCCGCAAGCCTACATGAAGTATTTACAACAAGGGCATCACCCACAAGATAAAGATACTCTATCGCTGATGAAAGAAGCTTTAGAAAGCTCAGTATTATTGTGGGATGACACAGGTAAACACTTTTTAGAGTTAGCTAATAAATTCCTCGACAAAGGCGGCAATCCAAACACGACTTTCCAAAGCATCGAAGTGGGCTCAAACACATACCGCAATCCGACTTTTTTTCACTTGGTGTATCTGCAATGGAAAGATCAGGCTACAAAAATAGACGAAATAACAGATAAAGATTTTGAAGAAATTATGGATCGTATGCTGGATGATCCAAGGGTGGATCTAGAAGCAAAATTTTCTGAAGAATCTCTGTGTGATTCTGAGCATTTTTTCAAACGGAATTCATATACCTATTCAGGTCAAAATGAAGAGGAGGGCTATTCAATAGAAAACATGAATATTGCCCACTACACTATGGTCAAAGAAGACATTCCAACATTGCACAAGATTTTAGAAAGAGCTCCACATTTGCTGAATTCCACATGCTGCATGACAAAAGGAAAAGGACTACTCCAAGCGGAAGTCATGTACGTAGTTCCCATCGAATCGGATAAGAAGAAAAGGTTAGTTCCCACGTATATTTATAACCCTCGCAAAGAAGATTTACTTTCTCTACCACCCTACAAAAGTATCAGTAAAGAAATAATCCCTCTCTATAACAAATACGTCTTCGAACCCAGTTCTGACGATATTGACAAACTTGAGTCTTTGGATGATGATGTGTCTGGAATTCTTGCTTTAGCAACTGTAAGCCTCTCACTAACAGAGGGAGTCCTGTTTCCTGTCTCTCGTATTACTAAAGTATCCCTTTTTCATCTAGCGGCAAGATTAGGCTATGAATCAGGGATTAGTTATTTGTATGCTAAAAAAGCCAATCCGTTTTCTCAAGACTCTAGCAAACAAATCCCTCTTCACTACCTTCAAAACTCTCTTTTTGAAAGACTCGTCAAAAAAACGAATAATACTAAAGCATTGATGACTCAACTTGAACCCATCACTCGATTAAACAAATCCTTTCTTCCTCAAACATGCATGATGATTAAGAGAAGTGGTTACTATGTCAACTACAATACCGCTACTAAAGTTGCCAACTTCGTTTATGAGCGTTTAGATAAAAATTCGTTATTGAAAAATACGGATCGCAGCTCATCTTCATTTAAACCTGATACGGAAATCCCAAAGCTGAATCGCTCAGAGCTTTCCGATTATGCCTATTCTGGTTTCGATAGAGGTCATTTAGTTCCCGCCAGTGATGCCGTCTCATCGGAAACAGCCATGGATGATACCTTTTTGCTTTCTAATATTGCTCCACAAAAACCGGAATTCAATCGTGGATATTGGAAAAGTTTTGAAAAGAGCGTTAGAAAATTAGTCGACAAATATGATCTGATTGAAGTTTTTACCGGCTGCCTATTCGTCCCAGAAACGGATTCCAATAATAAGTCCAAAGTGTCTTTTGAAACGATAGGCAGTGATCATGTAGCAGTTCCTACACACTTCTACAAAGTGCTCTATCTCCACAACCAATCCACAAAATCTATAGCTTATATGATGCCAAATTCCTATATAGACCCGAGTACATCAATAAAGAATTTTAAGGTCTCGATTGATACAATCCAAAAACTCTCAGGCACATTATTTAACACCTGGCGATCTTAAATTTGTCGGGTGCATCAAGCTTTGAGATTAGGTACAGGAGAATCTGAGATGCTGATGACCGGACAATTATCGAACTAAGTCAATGTCAGGCATCCATTTTCAATACTCTGGTTGTTGTTATCTGCAGCTCTCTCATGGCGAGCAAATTTTTCATTTTTATCCAAAAAACATGAAAATGTCTAGACATTTTGCAGAAAATATGCAAAAATGAAGGAAACGCAGGAAATATACAGGAGAAAATGCCTTGATATTGCAATTCTCAGTCAAAAATTTTCGTTCTTTTGAGAAAGAAGAGGTCTTGAATCTATCTGCAGGGAAAGGTTCGGAGCTGCGCGATTCAAACACATTTGAGTTTTCTCAAAATCAGCGTCTTGTCCGTTCTGCCGTCATTTATGGTCCCAATGCAGGCGGAAAAAGCAATTTGATCCGAGCGATTTTTTTTCTACAGCAGTTTGTTCTCGCATCATCCACAGCATACCAAGAAAAGCAAAAAATCCCCCTACAACCATTTCGACTCAATGCAAAATCTCAAAATGAACCGAGTGAGTTTTCTATCGACTTCGTTTGTAATGATGTTCGTTTCACATATCATGTCGCTCTCACTGAAGATCAGATCGTAAGTGAAGAGCTTTACGCCTATCCCAAAAACTATCGTCAAACATGGTTTACAAGAAAATGGAACCTCTCTTCAAAAGCCTATGAGTGGTATCAAGGACCAAATTTTAAAGGAGAACACAAGGTTTGGGAACAAATGACAAGGTCAAACGCTCTCTATCTTTCGACAGCAGTACAATTCAATAGCGAGCAGCTAAAACCCATCTTTCTATGGTTTAGAGATCAACTTGTCATTTTGTTAAAAAATGGCCCTGCACAGGAAATTTATTTTAATCCCGATCTAACCTTTCAATTTCTAAAAGACCCCAACACAGCTCCTTGGATTCACAAATTCATGGAATGTGCTGATATTGGGATTGAAAACTTTCACTTAATTGAGGAAGAAACCCCTCCTATAAAAAAAGTAGCTGTAAGAACACAGCACAAAATGTTTGATTCTGACCAAAAAGTACTTTTTGACTTATTCTTGGATGAATCAGATGGAACACAAAGGCTTTTTTCGCAAGCTGGAGGATGGTTGAAAGCATTACGTGAAGGGCTAGTGCTTTTTGTTGATGAGCTTGACCTTCACCTCCATCCTAATATCGTTAGATATTTGATAGAGCTTTTTCATAGCCCAAAAACTAATCTGAAGAATGCTCAACTTATTTTTACCACTCACGATACCTCCTTGTTAGATAGTGATTTATTTAGAAGGGATCAAGTTTGGTTTGTACAAAAAGATGAACAACAAGGATCACGCCTTTATTCCCTTTTAGATTTTAAGCCACGCAAGGGTGAAGCCATCGGAAAAGGTTATCTACAAGGTCGCTATGGGGCTCTTCCATTTATAGGAAAGTTTCGTTTCTCATGACTAAAAGAATCTCTATACGTTCCTATCGAAAGCCTGACACCCTATATTCTCCTCTTGACTTAGTTGTTTGCGAAGGAGAAACGGTAGTCGATTATCTTTGCGAGATTGCAAGAAGTTTGCGCATTCATGTCCATATATGTAAAGGAGATGGGACCGACCCGAAAAGCATTGTGAACACAGCAAAACGCAAATCTAAAGAGGATGGAGTAAAATATGACAAAATATTTTGTGTGTTTGATAGAGATAATGACCTTTCAGGTTATCTAGAAGCTATTGAATTATGTAAATCTAAAAAATACGTTCCAGTCGTTTCCAATCCGTGTTTTGAGCTATGGCCTTTTCTTCACTTTCAAATACGTGAATCTGGTTTTGGGAATCCCCAACAAATGGTAAAGGCCTTGAAACGGTTACCAGGATTTGAAAATTACGATAAAGACGGCGTGCAGATCTTTAATGCTACTTTTCATTTGATTGATACAGCCTGCAAGCGTGCTTCCTCTCTGGTTTCTAAACAACATGATGACCCCAAAGAAGATCCTTATACGAATATTCACATACTTATCAAAAGATTTCAGATTCTTAAGGAGGAGCAAAACTATTTTGGACCACGCGGGAGCCCAAAATGAAGATAATACCACTAAACCTTAAACCCTAAAACTTCATATTCAGGGATATTTGCAAAGTTCGGTATACATTGGGTAAAAAAAATGTTGAAAATTAAATGGAGCGAGAAATACTTTGCAAATTGTGTTATATCTCAACAAAACTTGGAGAACTTATGATGAATTTAGGTCGTCTTGCGGTGTTATTTGCACTTGTATCCTTAAGTGCAATGAATTCCTCTTTACCCGCAGAGGAGTGCTGTGAACAACCCTCATGTAACAGACTTTATATTGGTGCATTTGGCGGAGGAATCTACTCAGATTCCGAGAATGTAAATCAATATGGAACTGCATTTTTCTCTGAACTTACTTCGATAGGTCCCTTGTCTGTAATAGCTGAAGGGCGGTTAAATAAAACTTCGTCGGGTTTCGGTGGAGTACAAATAGGGTATGAATGGTCTAAACCGGCATGCTCAGGCTGGTCTTTGGCTCCAGCGGGAGAGCTGGAAGCCTTCTTTTTTAGTCACAAAAAAAAGGGACATCTCATCAACCAGACACTAGTTGGGTTGCCTGAACACGATTTTTTTGATACCTTTCATATGAACTCAAGTGTCATACTTGCTAACGTAGTGTTGTCGGTAAATAGTGACTGCTTATTTGGATTTACTCCTTATGTAGGGGGCGGCATTGGTGCTGCGCACGTATCAATACGTAAAGCTGATTCCTTGCAAGTAGAGCCGGTAGAGGCAGGCGTAAACCATTTTAACTCTAATCGGAATGACTCCTCTTGGGCGTTTGCAGCTCAAGCCAAGGCCGGTCTGCGCTACAATTTCTGTGAAATGTTCCATATTTTTGCGGAATATCGTTACCTATACGTTGATGCCACCAACTATATTTTTGGAGCGACGAACTACACAACTCACGTGCCTACTTCACCCTGGAACGTGAAAGTGAAAAACGCCCATTACAACGCATTTGCTATTGGCTTCCAGTTCGACTTATAATAGTCGATGAGGTAGTCAAGCGTTTAAGGGCTACATATTACAAGTAAGTTTAAAAAAACCGAATGGTTCGAGAGAACCATTCGGTTGAGTTTCCCCTCCGAGGCCCCTTCTCCTGCATGAGAATGCAATCAAGGCCACTATGCGTAGGCGGAGGATTCGCAAAGAACCCCAGATGCCTCGAAAACTGTGAGGAGATACTACTTTGTTAAACTCAACGATTCTTTGATAGTTTTGGCTAGATCTTCGGCATTACCCTTTCCCCAATAATGGAGAAAAATCATTTTTGGAGATTCCATCGTCATATGATGGTGAATGGCCACAATATAGATATTTCCTTTTCTTAAAGCCTTTAAAACAGGTTGTAATTCCTTTTCTAAAATAGCAAAATCACCATCGACAACGGCGTTTCCATTTGTTCCAGCGAAAGCAGCCCATGTGTTAACCCCCATGTCGCTGCCAAGGGTCACATCTCCCATTTTTACAGATCTGCCGAATACAAACTTGACCATCCCATCTTTACTTTGTCCTTTAATGCCGAAAATCTTCTCTAAGGTTGACAGTTCAATCGAGTTGTTATTGGAGATAGAGGGGCCACCAAAACTATTTGATGGGGAACTGTTTTTTGATCGGATATCTTTAACTGTATCCAGAGCTTTTTTTATTGCTGCAGCCAAATCTCCGATAACTCCTTCTCCACCTATATGCATGAAATAAACTTTAGGGGTGTCATAGAAAAAATGATTGTGAAGGGCAGTGACTTCAAGATGGTCATTCAAAAGATCCGACATCACAGGATTCACTTCATCTTGAAAGAGAACCAAATCACCCATCACCATGAATTTATTTTCAGTCACTGGGATGAAAGCAGACCAAGAAGTGAGTCCCATAAACGGATCAAGCTGTATGTTATCTACAGATATTTTAATATCATTTCTTGGGAATGAGGCTTTAAAAACTTGTTCTTTTTCATTGTATGAACCTTTAAATCCGGTCAATGATTCGTATTTTTCTTTATTGAGATGTTCCTCGGCATCAAGTGTTAAGAGGGGCAGTGCGCACAAAGAAAGAAAAGTTAAAAATTTGCGTTTGAACATGATGAATCTCCTTGGATGACTATGAGGTAACATTAGGATAGTGTGAAATAAAAACATAGACAAAGTTGTGGTTGCACGATGCTTGGTTGTCGCCCCATGAGTATACTTGGAGCACTGTGCGTTCTTTTCTTTGGATGCACAAAGACGCCAAAGGAAATTTTCCAGCAGTTCCCGCTAAAGTTCCGGCACCCCCTTCGGGCAT
>Ga0207122_1116_pt1 | contig 13605 bp, 14 predicted proteins | sample Alteio_BWMinHeat_38_FD_153504 | JGI IMG/M metagenome (GOLD analysis project Ga0207122, IMG submission 153504) | Enriched cells from forest soil in Barre Woods Harvard Forest LTER site, Petersham, Massachusetts, United States -... | ecosystem: Environmental > Terrestrial > Soil > Temperate forest >... | reverse complement strand
CGAAGGACAAGGCCTTGGAGCGTTTCGTCAAGGAAACTCCACAACGTTTACCCAAGGAAAAATCAAGAAGTCGAACAACGCGCTTGACTTGGCCATCCATGAAGGAAATGTCGGCAATCCTTGCGGCACATTTTTTGTGATTTCAGATGGAAAACGGGTTCGCTACACGCGCGCGGGCAGCTTTGAAATGAAAGAAGGAAAGCTCGTGGATAAATTTTCCAATCTACGAGTCCAGGGCTATGCTATCGACGAAAACGGCAACAAAAAATCGGACACCCTCCAAAGCATCGATCTTCCGCAAGACCCCATCACCAAGAAATATGGCGGGATGTACTCTGAGGTTCGTTTCGGCGACGACGGCAAACTGGTGGGGGAACTGAAAGTGAGCGATCCGCTCACCAAACAGCAAATTACGAAAACCGTTCCGCTTTTCCAAGTCGCGCTTGCGTCGTTCTCCGATCCGCGAGCCTTGGCTCAAGCCGGTCCCACGTCCTACGAAGCCACGGATGCGTCCGGAAAACCGAATCTCGGCGTGGTGGGTGACGACGGAATCGTGGCCCAAGTGGACAACCAAAGCCTTGAAATGTCGAATGTCGACGTTCCGACCATGTATCAAAACATGATTCTTGCGAAAATGGTTTACGACGTTCAGTTAAGCGCGTTCAAAGCGATGAACAGCATGACTCAAAGCGCCGCAAACTTGGTGAAGTAATCGATTACGAGCCATTCAATATTAAAGTGAAAAACTGATGACAGGGGCCGAGGATGCCAAACAAGGCAAGCCGAAGTCCCTGAATCATTCCTGGAGAGCGCTTGATGGACAGGCTATTTCGGATATGTTATAATCAGGGGAGGCCCATTTGACGATGGGTCAGGAAACGAGGAGTGTTGTAGAACCGCGTGAAAGCTCTGGCGCAATCCTTCCGGAACCACTGGGGGTCATGGTGAAGGGGAAGCCCTTCCAGCCACGGCCGAGAGAGCCTGTTGGTCAAAACGAGACGCGGGCTCACTCGCTTCGAAAGTCGGCGGCCGGATCGCAAGTGTCGAAGGTCGATTGGCAATCTGAAAAGCTTTCCACCGAGCAATGGCGTTTTCTGAATCATATTTTAACGCAATTTGCGGAAGTATTGGCTCCCCATCTCACTCCGGTTTTTCAACTTCGCGCGGTCGTGGAGGTTGGGGAAGTCGAGCAACAGTCATTTAAAGAATTTCTCGATTCATTTCCCACGCCGACTCCGATGGCGGTTCTGGCGCTGGATGAAAAAAACAAAGCGGTTTACGCGCTTGATTCGGCCGCGAGTTTTTCAACGCTCGATTATCTCCTGGGCGGCAAAGGGGAAACCCTCGACGACATGCGCGAATTTTCCGAGCTGGAAAAAGTTCTTTTTCGGAATCACGTGCTGAGCAAAATTATTTTAGCCCACACTGAGGCTTGGAAAGAAATGAATTCGGTTTCTCCACGGCTGGAGGAGCTTGAGTTTTCCCCGAACAGTCTTGTTTTTCTCCCTTATGGGGATCTGGTGTTATCGGCCAGATTCATGATACGAGTCGGGATGATGATGGGGACTTTGAGCTTGGCGCTGCCGCTTAAATATCTGCGAGGGATGCTTCCGAAGAATGCGGAGCAATTCACTTTGTATTCAACCACGAAAACACCGGAGAACACTCCATCCGCTTCTCCCGCAATGGGGAAAAAAATTGAAACCACTGCTTTGCCGGTGAGCGTGGAGCTTGGTCGCGCCGAAGTGATGTTTCAAGATTTGCTTGATTTGGAAGTGGGAGATACGATCATGCTCTCAACCAAACGGGGCGATCCGCTTCGAATCAAAGTAGCCGATCAAACGAAATTTTTAGGACAAGCCGGTCAGTCCGCGAAGAAGATGGGAATTCGAATTACGCACATTGTGCAAGAAGGGGATGAGAACTTTGACGAATAGTGAACGGGATGACATGGAGCCGACCATCAGGCCGATTCAATTCGGCCCGCTCGACAGCACGGCTGCTTCGCCGTCGGGAACGCCCACAAGCATCGATCTTTTGCGGGATGTGCCGCTCACGGTGACCGCCGAGCTTGGGCGAACCAAGATGATGGTGAAGGAGATTTTGCGGCTTGGAGTAGGGTCGGTCATCGAGCTGGAAAAATTGACCGGCGAGCCGGTCGACATCCTGGTGAACGGCAAGCCGATCGCGCGTGGAGAAGTGGTGGCCAGCGACGAGAATTTCGGAGTTCGGATTACGGAGGTTGTGGGGCGATGATCCGGATGCTTACCTTGTTCTTGCTTGCTGCATCCAGCCGGCTTTCAGCTGTAGCGGCCTTGGCGCAAAGCACCGCGGTGAGCCCTGCTCCCGTGCCGCCTCCGCTTGAGGCGCCCAACTGGCATCCGGGCATTGGAAGCTTTGCTTACAGCGTAGGCGTTCTGGTTTTGATTTGCATCGGCGCTTATTTGACCGTCCGTTTTCTTTACGGCAAGGGGGGCTTTCAAGGACGATTTGGGATGGGGAAGCGTCTTATCCGCGTTCTCGATCGGTATACATTAGGGACTCAACGTTTTCTCGTGGTGGTGGAAGTGGCCGGCAAAGTTTATCTTCTCGGCGTCAGCGATCAAGCCATCAATTTTTTAACGGCGCTCGATTCGGAGGCTTTGGCGAAAGACATCGCTTGGATTGAACAAAACGAAACCAATTTTACGCCGTTCAACAGCTATCTCAGCGCTTTAAGCAGACGGTGGAAAAAAGACAAAACGGAGCCGGGTCCATGAACCGGCTTGCTCTTTGGAGCTCGCGCATTGCGCTCTTCCTATTGATCTTTACGGTTGCAAGCTTGGTTTTTACCGCGACCCCGGTGAAAGTGCACGCGGCTCCCGCGCCTCAAATTACCCTCCCGAGCATTCGAATCGAGGGCGGCGGATCGACCAAACCCAAATTGTTCACGGTCACCGGTTGGCTCTTCGTCATGATGACGACGATGTCGTTGGCCCCTTATCTCTTAATGATGATGACGAGCTTCATCCGCGTCGTGATTGTCTTGTCCTTTATTCGATCGGCGCTCGGAACCCAATCGGTTCCGCCAAACCAAGTTTTGATGGGTCTTGCGTTGTTCCTCACCTTTTTCATCATGGCTCCCGTGGGGACCAAGATTAATCAAACCGCGATTCGTCCCTTAGCCAAAGGAGAAATCAATGAGTATGAATTCCTGAAAAGAGTCGTTCCTCCGGTGCGCGATTTCATGCTTCACCAGGTCCAAAAAGACGATTTGGCTCTCTTTTTTGACTTGGCCAAACTCAAGCGACCTAGAAGCAAAGAAGATGTGCCGCTCTATGTCCTGACTCCCGCGTTCATGGTGAGCGAAATCAAGATTGGATTTGAAGTCGGCTTCCTTATTTATATTCCTTTCCTTATTATTGACATGGTGGTGGCCAGCGTCTTGATGAGCATGGGTATGTTTATGCTTTCTCCAATGACGATTTCTTTGCCGTTTAAGCTATTATTATTCATTATGGTTGACGGATGGGAGCTTATTATTAAAGGTTTGGTTCTGAGTTTTCACTAGAGGAAGATTATCATGACGGAAACGTATATCATCGGAATCACAAGCAAGGCGCTTTATCTCATCCTTATGACATCGGCGCCGATGCTGATTTCCGCCTTGGTGGTCGGATTGATCATCAGCGTCATGCAAGCCACTACTCAGATTCAGGAGCAAACATTGAGCTTCGTGCCGAAAATCATTGCGACATTTGTGTCGGTCATGTTGGCGGGTCCTTGGATTGGCTCTACCATCGCACGATTCGCCGTTCAACTTTACATGGACATCCCGCGCTTGACCAGCGGTTGGGGGCCATGAATGAATCCCCTCGATGCCGGTTTCGAATGCATTGAATTCTACTTTCTTATTTTTGCTCGCCTTGTAGGGGTATTCGTCCAAGCGCCTCTTTTCGGCCGGCCGAAAGGCGTTCCGGCGCCCGTTCAAGTCGGCTACAGTTTAGCCATTTCGTTGGTGATGTACAGCATTCTTCCTATCCCAAAGCATCTCCCCGAGAATGCGGTGGAATATGGGTTTGCAATCGCGGGACAAGTATCGATTGGATTGATGCTTGGTTTTGCTTCGTACATGGTGGCTGCGGGCTTGCAGTTTGCAGGCGAGATCATTGACGTGCAAATGGGCCTTTCCATTGCGGCCAATTTCGATCCAAGCGCCGGTGGAACGGTCAATATGATACGGCAGTTTCAATTTCGGCTGGCGCTTTTGGTTTGGATTTTCATTCATGGAGATTATTTCTTTTTCAAAGCGATCCGCCGTAGCTACGAGCTTATTCCTCCCGACACCAGCGCGCTCACGCAGGGTGCGGTTTTTAAGCTGGTCGATATGACCTCGGGGCTTTTTGTTATGGGGCTTGAGCTGAGCGCTCCGGTGGTGGCGGCGCTTTTTATCACCAACGTGGCGCTCGGGCTTCTCAATCGAGCCGCGCAACAGTTTAACGTGTTCATGATTTCGTTTCCGCTCAGTATTCTCATCGGCATGGGAGTCATGATTTTAGGCTTGGGGACGTTGATGAGTAGAGCGATTCCCAATTTGTATTCGCATCTGAATCACGACATGATGGAACTGATTATGGCATTGAAAGCGAAATAGAATTTCCGATTAAATGGCGGCACGGCAAAGGGCAGGTGGTTAATCATGGCTGGCGATGACGGCGAGAAGACAGAGGACCCAACAGAACATAAACTACAAGAGGCCAGAAAAAAAGGTCAAGTTTTTAAGAGCACGGAGATTATCACATCGATTCAATTTGCGGCGATGGTGGTGGTTTTCGTTTGGACCGGTTCTTGGGCGACCCGTTCGCTTCTTTATTTCACAAGCGATCTTTACAGGGGGGTTCGGTACCTTCCTTTTCACTCGAGCGATGTCTGGGTGATGTGGATGCATGTGATCGGGGTCTTCGCTAAAATGCTCCTTCCGATGATGAGCGTTGCGGTGATTGCCGCGCTTCTCCTGAACATGGTGCAAACCGGTTTAATGTTTTCGGCGGAGCCGATGAATCCCACGTTGCAGAAGATCAGCCCGCTGGAAGGATTTAAGCGAATTCTTTCACGAAAATCGTTGATGGAGCTGTTTAAACAGGTTTTTAAATTAGCAATCATCGGTTACGTGACTTATAAAATATTAAAAGACGCGATCAGCACTTTGGTATGGAGCGTGGTTTGGGATTTTCACAAAAGCGCTATATTCACTAAAAACATGACGATGAAAATCGTTTGGTATGTCACGCTCTCTTATTTGGCGTTGGCGATCCTCGATTATCTCATTCAGCGGAAATTTTTCATGCAGCAAATGCGGATGTCGATTCAAGAATTAAAAGATGAGTTTAAAGATACGGAAGGCGATCCCCATGTGAAAGCCCGCATGCGCCAATCACAGCGCCAGATGGTGGAACAATCGGTGGCGCAAGATGTGCCGAAAGCAAGCGCCGTGGTGACGAATCCGACGCATTTAGCGGTGGCCATCCGGTATGAGCAAGGGAAAATGGAGGCGCCGGTTGTTTTGGCCAAAGGAGAACGGCTCCTCGCTCAGCGGATTCGTGAAGTGGCCGAAGAGCATGAGGTGCCGGTCATCGAAAATGTGGGATTGGCCCGCGCATTGTTTGAAGCGTGCAAAGTGGGCCAGATGATTCCGGGTGATATGTATAAAGCGGTGGCCGAAGTCTTGGCCTTTGTTTTCCGGTTGAAAAGAAAGCGCGATTTAGCCAAGCGCCGCTCAATTTTAAAAGTTCGCGAATCGGCTCAAATGAAGTCGAAGGCGGCAAGGAAGAGATAAATGGGTCAAGATAGCATCCTCGCAAGAATCATGAGCAACTCCAATATCGGCGCTGCTATCGTTATGGTTTTGATTGTCTTTATGTTGATCGTTCCGTTGCCTCCGGGATTGCTCGACATGCTCCTGACGCTCAACGTCATTGTCGGAATCGTGACACTCGTGATCAGTATTCAGATTAAAGATCCGCTCGAATTCGCTGTGTTTCCTTCCGTCTTGCTTGTGGCTACTTTATACCGCTTGGCGCTTGACATCTCCGCCGCCCGACTGATTCTTGTTTACGGGCACCTCACAAGTCCAGGCGGTCCAGGTCTCGGACCGGCCGGTTTGCCGATGCCCGGAGCCGCCGGGAGCGTGGGCGATGTGATTCCCCGAATCGCCGATGTCATGGTGAAAGGGAACATCACCACCGGTCTCATCGTGTTCATCATGTTGATTGCCGCACAGTTCATCGTGATTACGCAAGGCGCCGAGCGTATCGCGCAAGTGGCTGCTCGATTCACGTTGGACGCGATGCCCGGAAAGCAAATGGCGATCGACGCCGATTTGCATGCCGGCTTGATTGACGCCGATACGGCGCGACAGCGGCGCCGCGACATCGAACGCGAAGCCGACTTTTACGGAGCGATGGATGGCGCCGGTAAATTTGTGAAAGGTGACGCGATGATGGCGATCGTGGTGATGATTGTCGGCATCATCGGAGGTTTACTGGTTGGAATAGTTCAGTATCATATGCAGTTCGCCGATGCGGCGCACCGGTATGTGTTATTGGTTGTGGGGAACGGCTTGATCACCACCATCCCGGCTTTCTTGATGTCGACCAGCATGGGCATGGTGGTTACCCGAGCCGCTTCGGAAGCCAATCTTGGCTCCGACGTCATTCGTCAAATCACGCAGCAACCGATGGCTTTGCTGGTGGCCGGCTATGGCGCAGCCTTGCTTTCATTTCTTGGACTTATCAATGCGATCGGCATCACAAGCAGTTTCCCCATTCCTTGGCTTTCGTTCGGCGTTATGGCGGCCGGTCTTCTCGTTGTCGGCCGGCTGCTCAATCGGCAAACGGAGCAGCAGCAAACCGTGGTGAAGCAACAGGAAAAGAAAGCAGCCGAGGATGCCACGAAGCGGCCTGAAAGCGTTGTTTCATTGATGCAGGTCGACACGTTGAGCGTGGAAGTGGGTCGCTCGCTTTTGCCGCTGGTCGATCCGAACCAAGGCGCGAAACTTCTGGAACGAGTCGGCTCAATTCGAAAACATATCGCGATGGAAATGGGGATTATTGTTCCGGGTGTGCGTTTCCGCGATAATTTGCAGCTTCGTCCCAACGCATATACCATTAAGATTAAGGATGTGGAAGTGGCTCAAGGGGAAGTGATGATGAATCAGTTTTTAGCCATCGGCCCCGAGTCGCAGTTAAAAAATCTTCAGGGCACCAAGGTGACCGATCCGACTTACGGAATGCCCGGTGTCTGGATTCCGGCCGATCAGCGCGGTGAAGCCGAGCGGTTAGGCTGCATGATTTTCGACGCGGTGAGTGTCGTGGCCACTCAGATTACCGAGGTGGTCCGGACGCATGGCGCCGATCTCCTCGGGCGTCAAGAAACGCAAGCCTTGATTGACACCGTGAAGAAAACGCATCCGGCGGTGGTGAAAGATGTGGTGCCGGAGCAGATCTCTTTGGTGGAAGTCCAGAAAGTGCTGCAGAATTTGGTGCGCGAGCGGGTGAGCATCCGCGATCTCGTGACGATTCTTGAAACCCTCGGTGATTACGTTCATGTCACGAAAGATCCCGATATGCTCACCGAATATTGCCGGCAAGCGCTTTCGCGTGTCATCATTCGCGAATATGTGAATAACGAAGGAAACGTGAATGTGTTCACGCTCGATCCGCAAATCGAACAAATGATTTCGCAATCGATTCAGCGAACCGACGCCGGAGCTTTCTTGGCGCTTGACCCACAAGTGGGCCAAGAAATTCTTCAGGCCTTCAACGGGCAAATTAAAAAACTCACCGATCGGGGGCTCCAGCCAATCGCCCTTTGCAATCCGCAAGTCCGCCTCTTCGTAAAAAAACTCACCGATCGCTCGTTCCCGAATCTCGTGGTCTTGTCATACAACGAAATTCCGCCGAAAGTCAACATCCAGTCGGTGGGCCAAGTGGTCCTCGGCGAAGAAGCCACAATTTAATGGGGACACGTCCCATTAAGAAATCGCCTTTATTTATGCGTGTTTGAGTAAATTTGTCTCGATGATTATCGCATCTCGTTATAGTCAATCATTTGGTAGGTTTCGTGGAATTGAACGTTGCCGTAAAATCCCGCATATTCGATGATATTTAAACACTCGGGATCTTTCGGATCAGGAGTTGAAGAAATCGTTCCCTCAATTTTCTTATCTCCAAAGAGACCCTCTACTTTCGGTTGTCTGACCAGAACTTCTGTCATTCTAAAAGGGATTCCATCGATTTCCCCAATCCGAAACCTTTGGAATCGTTTGTCAAACGGTGTTCCAGCGAAAATGAGCGCTGCTAGGCGATCTGGGGCCTTAACCTTTTCCAGATGGTCGAATTGCGTTACGTTTACCTTGAAAGCGTAATGGGCAATAATCGGATCAATTGCATCAAGTCTTAGCGGCTCTCGCACAAAGTCTGGAATGTCTTGTAAGGGAACAAGACAATTCAAGAATCGCAATCGCTTTCCATCAATAAAGCCGTCAAAATCAGGCTCTCCACTATTCGGAAAGGAGCTTGGCACTAACGCCAATTCCGTCTTGAGGCCACTTTTACTTAAATAACCGGGGTCTCCATCATAAATGTCAATAGGTTCTCCGGCATAAAGCTTTTGCAACGACGTTTCTGTCGAGTTCGCCTCAAGGACCCAATTGGTTTCTTTGCCATCGATTTCTCCCTGAACCCTAATCGAGTAATTGGCGGGATACGGACGCTTCGAGCCCTTGATATTCCAAAGATCATCTTTGAGATCATGATCTCTGAGGGCGGGAAATCCAAGCAATGCTTCTGGTCGCATGGATAGAGTATGCCACGAAACTCGCCATCGGGCTAGTCTGCAAATGTGTCCGAATTGTAAACAATACGGCAAAGGCAAAGGAGGAAGGAAAGTGCGATCCGTCCAATATAACCAGCCTGCCGAAGACAGCGGGTCCGTCAGGGGAAATCCCGGGATAATGGAAACGTCAAGTTTCCGCCTGCCGAGGTAACGAACGTTTAAATCGACTATTACTATTGTCATCTAAGCCTTCCGCCTTTGTCTTCGCGTAAGGCTTTTTAATTTAAGGAGGTGAATCATGACACAAACCGCCACAAAAGAACGCTCGACACAAGTGCGAACCAAAGCAGTTCGTCCTGAGAAAGTTGAAGCGGTGAACGAAATCAAGAAGATGTTTGAGAAAGCGCGAATCGCGATTTTCACCGAGTATCAGGGAGCCGAAGGGCTTCCGGTGAAAGAATTTCAGAAGCTTCGCAAAAAGCTTCGCGAAGGAAAAGCTGAATTAAAAGTGGTGAAGAATTCGCTGGCCCGAAAAGCGCTGAAAGATATGAACATCGAGAATCTTTCCGAATACTTTACGCGCGCATCCGCGGTGGCTTTCGGCTACGACGATCCATCGGTTGCCGCCAAAGCACTCTTTGACTTTGCGAAAGCGCAAATCAAAGGAAAAGGGGATCAGGGTCTTCCTCTGATTAAAGGCGCATGGCTGGACAAAGCCGTTATCGGCGCCGACAAAGTTCGCTTTCTTGCGACATTGCCACCGAAGCCGATTCTCTTGGCGCAACTTCTTGGCACCATGAACGCTCCGATTACCGGACTTGTAACCGTGCTTTCAGGCACGCTTCGCGCTGTAGTCACCGCAATCGACGCAATTCGAAAACAGAAAGAATTAACTGAAGGAGGAAAATCATAATGGCAACAAAGACTTTATCGAAAGAAGAAATTCTTGAAGCAATCGCATCACTCAGCGTCCTCGAGCTGGCCGAACTCGTAAAGGCGCTCGAAGAAAAGTTCGGCGTAAGCGCCGCCGCACCGGTGGCCGTAGCCGCCGCTCCCGCAGCAGGCGGAGGCGCTCCGGCCGGTGAGCCGGAAGTGGCCACCGTGTCGGTCATCCTGAAAGAAGCAGGCGCCAACAAGATCAATGTGATTAAGGCGGTTCGCGAAGTGACTCCGCTTGGCTTGAAAGAAGCCAAGGATCTCGTTGACGGCGCTCCAAAGCCGATCAAAGAGGGAATCAACAAAGAAGAAGCCGCTCAGATTGCAAAGAAATTTGAAGCCGCCGGAGCCAAAGTCGAAATCAAGTAGCATTGTTCCGGTGACTTTGTAAAGCACAGTTTAGCCGCACCCTGTAGAGGGGTGCGGCTTTCTTATGCCGAAAAAATTCAGTAAGAATCAAGCTCCTTGGAGGCGTATCAATGGCGAATGAAGGGTCCGTGACGGTCAAACGAGGACTGGCCCAAATGCTGAAAGGCGGGGTCATCATGGATGTGGTGAATCCCGAACAGGCGAAGATTGCCGAGGAATCAGGGGCGGTAGCGGTCATGGCATTGGAACGCGTTCCCTCCGATATTCGCGCAGAAGGGGGAGTGGCTCGAATGGCCGACCCGAGCATCGTTCAGCGAATCATGGAAGCGGTCACGATTCCGGTGATGGCCAAGTGCCGCATCGGCCATTTCGTTGAAGCGCAAATCTTGGAATCGCTTGGCATCGATTTCATCGACGAAAGCGAAGTCCTTACCCCCGCCGACGAAAATTTCCATGTCAACAAGCATCCGTTCAAGGTGCCGTTTGTTTGCGGCTGCCGCGAGCTTGGAGAGGCGCTGCGCCGCATCGGCGAAGGAGCCGCGATGATCCGAACTAAGGGTGAAGCCGGCACGGGAAACATTGTGGAAGCGGTGCGGCATCAGCGTTCCGTGATGGACGGCATCCGCCGCCTTGCCGGCTTACCTCATGAAGAACTCATGACCGAAGCCAAAAATCTTGGCGCGCCATACGAGCTCGTGGTCGAAGTGGCGATGTCTGGAAAACTCCCGGTGGTTAATTTCGCTGCCGGCGGAGTGGCTACTCCCGCGGACGCGGCGCTCATGATGCAGCTTGGATCCGACGGAGTTTTTGTCGGCTCCGGCATTTTCAAGTCGGCTGAACCGCTTGTGCGTGCGAAAGCGATTGTTCTGGCCGTGGCTTACTTTGACAATCCGGAAAAATTGGCCGAAGTTTCGAAAGGGCTTGGAGAAGCGATGCCAAGTCTCGATGTTCGGAAGATTCCGGAAAAGGAACTGTTGGCCGTTCGAGGCTGGTAGTGCGATTGTAATGAAAAAGGTGGGCGTTCTCGCATTTCAAGGAGATGTTTCGGAACATCTCGGCCTCTTAAACAATTTACAAGCTGAAGCCATCCCACTTCGTTCGGTTGAAGCCTTGCTCAATGTTGATGGCTTGATTATTCCCGGCGGCGAATCGACTACCGTGGGGCTTCTTTTGAAACAAAGCGGATTGGACAAGGCGATTCAAAAACGGGCCAAAGAAGGGATGCCGGTTTGGGGAACCTGCATGGGGGCTATTCTCCTCGCGAAAACACTTGTGGCCAATCGTGTTGAGCAGCCAGTTTTAGGACTTATCGATATCAGCGTTCGTCGCAACGCTTTCGGGCGCCAAAAAGAATCGTTTGAAGCGAAAATTCCGATTCCAACCCTGAAAATTGATGATTTTCCGGCTGTTTTTATTCGCGCTCCATGGATAGAAACCACCGGAAACGGGGTTGAAATTTTAGCCGATTTCCAAGGAAAAACGGTATTGGCTAAAGAAAGGAATATATTAGTAAGCGCGTTTCATCCGGAGATTGCAAAAGATGGACGGCTTCATCAATTTTTTTTGAATTTCGTGAGGGAGCGGGGGTTGAGCAACTAAACCGTTGGTGAATCAGATTCACCTTAGTTTGAAAACCCGTGGAGAAGTGGAAATTGTCGACGGTTCTCTTATTGTTTTTTCGATTGATCGCCTCGGATGAAAAACCCAATTGTCTTACTCACTGATTTTGGCGACTCCGATCCGTTTGTCGGGATCATGAAAGGGGTCATTTTCGGAAAAGCGCCCGAAAGTGTTGTGATCGATCTCACTCACGCAATCGCTCCGCAAGACGTATCTGAAGCGGCGTTGGTTTTGAAAACGAGTGTTCAATATTTTCCCGATGAAACGCTCTTCGTTGCAGTGGTGGATCCGGAAGTCGGGAGCAAGAGGCGGATCATTTATCTGGAAACTGATCGACATTGCTTTCTTGTTCCCGACAACGGCCTTTTGACTTTAGTTGTAAAGCAGTGGCCGCCGATAAAAATTATTGAAGTGTCGAACGAGAGCTTGTTTTTACATCCGGTGAGCCAAACTTTTCATGGCCGCGACATTTTTGCTTCGGTGGCCGGACATTTAGCTTCCGGAGTGAAGCCTGAATTACTTGGCGCCCCCGTCTTGCCCGAAACCTTGTCTCGCCTACACTTTCCAGAGCCTTCGCAAGATCAGAACGGTATTTGGCACGGCGAGGTTGTTTACGTGGATCGTTTCGGAAATCTGGTGACCAATCTTTGGCAACCGGCGGTTCGATTGGATCCAAAAACGAAAGTGGAAATGAGCGTCGGAAATAAGAAGGTCCGGGGGCTGGCGCAAAATTATGAAGAGGGAAATGGAACGCCGATGGTTCTGGTGAATTCTTTCGATACTTTGGAGATTGCCGTGAAAAATGGAAATGCCGCCGCACGATTCGATGTGAAAAAAGGAGAAAAGGTGACCCTGAAGTGTCTGACGTCCTGCTCCTAAATTTTACATACGAAGCGCTCCATGTCACAAGCCTCCGGAGGGCTTTAAAGCTTCTCATTGCCGGGAAAGCTGAAATCGTCATGACCATGGACGGAAAAAAAGTTCATGCGCAAAGAATGCAAATGCCGGTTCCGTCGATCATCCGACTCCGCTATTTCGTGAATCGTCCTTTCCTCGAAGTGCCGTTGACGCGCAAAAACATTTTGCTTCGCAATAACTACACATGCCAATATTGCGGCTCGAGAGACGGCAAGAGCATGACGGTCGACCATGTGGTGCCGAAGGCCAATGGCGGACTTTCAACCTGGGAAAACTTAGTATGTGCGTGCAAAACTTGCAACTCAAAGAAACGGGGGAGATCGCCGCAAGAAGCGCAGATGAAACTTTTAAGCAGACCCAAAAAGCCAAAACTGATCCCCTGGAGACCGTTCAGGAAAGAGGTGCCGGAAACATGGCTTCCGTTCCTGTTCAGTTGAAAAGTTCGAAGTCGTCGATTGAGGAACAGCGGAAAACGCCTTATCTCGATGCATTGTTTGCTTATGTCGAAGAAGGGACGATTCCGTTTCACGTTCCGGGACACAAGCAAGGTCGCGGGATTCATCCGAAGCTGAAAAACGGCTTGGACGCATTATATCTAAAGATGGATCTCACCGAGGTTCTCGGTCTCGACAATTTGGCTCATCCCACCGGTGTGCTGAAAGAAGCGCAAGAGCTTGCCGCCAAGGCGTACGGAGTCGACCACTCGTTTTTTCTGGTGAACGGCTCTTCAAGCGGCTTGCACACGATGCTGATGACGGTTTGCAATCCCGGAGACACCGTGATTCTTCCGAGAAACGCGCACAAGTCGGCGTTTTCAAGCTTGATTTTTAGCGGAGCCGCCCCTGTGTACATGATGCCGGAATTCGACGCCGAATTGCAAGTCGATCAAACCGTCACCGAAGCCACGGTGAAAAAAGCGCTCGAAACCTATCCTCACGCGAAAGCAGT
>Ga0207122_1106_pt2 | contig 13606 bp, 10 predicted proteins | sample Alteio_BWMinHeat_38_FD_153504 | JGI IMG/M metagenome (GOLD analysis project Ga0207122, IMG submission 153504) | Enriched cells from forest soil in Barre Woods Harvard Forest LTER site, Petersham, Massachusetts, United States -... | ecosystem: Environmental > Terrestrial > Soil > Temperate forest >... | reverse complement strand
GCTATAATATTCAGTTGACAGAGATACAGGTTTGTAGCCAAATAAAGTATAAGAAAAAGAGTCGTTTTTAAAAACACCATCAAAAAATATATGCAATTTTTCTTGTTCTGTTATTGGGATATGATTGAGAAACTGATTAACAGGTGTATCGGAAACATCTATTATCTTATCTGATAGAGTCAAAATAAATAGAAAAAGGACAATTATACTGATCAACAATGACGACCCTATACTCTTCATGATCTTCAAATCCGTTTTACCAATATAAGATACTGTGTAGAGATTCCAGCATTCCCAAACGTAATGCTGGAAAATTGGCTATCAAATCACACAACTATGCCTTATCAGGGCATTTGTGGCCTGGTTTCAATTCTTTACCACAGCGGGCGCAAATACGCACTTTTGCATATTCTTCAAAATAAACTCCATTTGAATCACAAGAAATACCCCTAACCTCAACAAATTCTCCATTGAAATTGATGTAAATCGCATCGGGAGCCACATATACAGATCCTGGAGCTACATAGATTTTTCCATCAACTTCATTAAAATCGAGCACTGATTCGTTCGCAAAGCACTGAAAGCTCAAAAAGCAACCAATAATACCAACAATAAAATTGTTCATAAACCCTCCTATCTGGTTTGGGTGCAATAGACAGCCTAGTAAAGAAGAATTTATTTATCAATGAAATTCGCTTATCAAATTCACTAAACAGTCACTTACGACTACACACTTCGGGATGCCTCAGCACTGTGACATCATCCAAAGAAATCATCGACTTCTCATATACCTATGACAACCATGACCCCGTCCTCACAGCCACAGACAATGTGTCCCTGATGACAACTTACCGCGAGTATGACGCTTTTGATCATCAAAGGAGATTCAATCTCTGCTTTGAGTGTAGGTGTGAGGGTTTAGAAGCGAATAAAAAATAGCACTCTCGATCGGAGTGCCAGTGGGAAAATTAAAACAAGATTATGAAGGTGAAGCTAAAAAGTAGATGATTTCAGTTAGATCTATTCAAATGATCACGGGAAATGAGGGGGTTACGCATTTGCTCAAATTTTTCTTTGGAAACAGGCTTCAACTTCTCACTATCCGTAGTCGAATTGTTATTAGATGAATCAGTTTGATTAGTGGAATTCACGGGGGGATACAACAATTTTTTCAGAGATGACAACATAAGTACCAGGGTTATGAATCTTTGAAGCAAGGAAAAGCTGACGGTTCGCTACGTCAGCACAACATCTATCTAAGTTCTGTTCGAAGCAATGAGGAAAGACTATCTTTTGCCAGTTCTATTTTGGCTTAACAACAACCACTTTAACGTTGCAATCTTTCAATTCTTTGCTGTTTTCCATCGAGGCATCGATTCCAATCGACTTCACGGAATCTATTTTGGCGAGATCTTTTGCAAAGTTCTTTAAACAGTCACTGGAAAACTGATTTTTAAAAAAAACCAAATTTAATTTTGGAAGGTCTTTATTGTCTTTATGGTAAGCCATATGTGCATTTAAAGAATTGAGTTTTAGGTAAGGAGTGTTAGTCTTTTGATCTACTTCAATGGTAATGGAGCCATCGGACAAGTAATCCGTAAAAAATTTATCTTCATCCGTTGGGAGTGTCTTTACACAAATTGACAAGAAAAAAGCTTGGACAATCGCGTGTTTGTCGGACTTTTCTAGCTCTTTGAGAATACTTTTCTTTTCTTCGACATGTTTAGATTTTTCTTCGATATGTTTTTCCTTTTCTTGCTTGAGACCTTCAAGTTCACGGGTCGCTTTCACATACCCTTGAGCTGTGTTACGCATTTGCTCAAATTTTTCTTGAGTTACAGGCTTCAACTTCTCACTATCCTTAATAGGATTTTGTTTGGTTGAGTCGGTTTGGTGATCGGAATGTGTGGACGGATGAACCAATTTTCTGAAAACCGATAACATAAAAAACTCCTTTTATGAGTGTTGAAACTTGGTAATGCCCATAGAGACCGAGGTTCTCTATGAAACCTTAATTCCTCATATCCTAGTATAGCATCCCAAACAACATTATATCTACCATCAAAATTTATTGCAAGCAGATTTTCAGATGATGCATAGTCTAGATTGTCGCAATGCTTTTCATCAATCAAAAAATGGGCCAATAGCTCATTTTATATATATCAGATTTGTGTAAAAAAATATTTTGCTTAAAAAATCAATAAAAAATATATAATAAAGATAGACATAGACAATCCGTGTTAGACTATTATCTTTTTTATTAATCGAGGGGTGGTTTATGGTAAACTTCAATTCATCCAACTATCAAGATATCAATCAAACAAATAATGTATCTAAAAAGTCAATTCAAAACAAGGAGGAGGTTGGAAAACAACCTATACAGTCAGAAGATTCTACCACAACCAATCAAAAAAATATGACAATTACCGCAGAAAAAATCGTAGATAACAACTTCCTTGATGATTTTGAATTTATCCCAACTACAGATATTCTCTCAACCAGCGCACATCTGATTGAACAAAGTCAGCATAAAGAAGTTCAGATTCAGAGTGCTGACGAAAATATTCAGAGTGTTGACGAAAATATCCATGCTCATGAAACAGCACAAGCCGAAATGAAAAATGAACTAGATTCTCAGGATGCGGTCATATTCGATGGCACAACACAGACATCTATGAGTGAATTTGTGACACAATTAACGGATGCTGGTCTTTCGGAAGAAGAGATTGGACGCAAATTAGAAGAAAAAATGAATCGTAATGAATTAAAAATGAAGGATCCAAAAACTGGAGAATGGGTGCCAATTTCAAAGGAAAAATTTGAGCAAATTCGCGATGTGGCTATGAAATATGCAAGGGCTACCTATAAATTAGAAGCTGCCAGAAATGAGGGTGCAAAAGCTAGGGAAGGCCACCAAGCTGAACATGCACATTTAGGCCATTCTGAAGGAAAAGCTACTCAGATTTCAGCTAGGCTTCTTCACGAACCGAGACCTATGATTCCAAACAAATTTAAAAAACGAGATATAGAAGAAGAAGATGCTGAAAGACGTGCAAAAATCGAACATGAACAACAACAGAAGGCAATTCTTAAGAAACATATAGAAGAAGAGACGGAAATAGAAGATGTTTATGAAGAAAAAATAGAAAATGGTGATATTTTGACAAAAGATATTAAACATCGTGCATTGCTGAACTCTTTGCAAAATAAGGATATTGTCGAAACAGATAGTAAAATTGTATTTGTTTATAAAGAAAGTTTTGATTCTCAACAACACTTGAGATATAATATTGTAAAACTCGACGTTCATAACAAAGTAAAAACACCAACAACATAACAAATACAAAAATCTAGTCTCTTAGTTGGAGGTGTGGAATGGATGAAAATATCGAATCTGATTCAGAAGAAGTTGCTTCAGGGGTTAAACCTCCCATTTTCAGAAAAAATATTTCAGATTCGGAAAAACAAGCATTCATGACTTTAAGAAAAGAAGCCGAAGAAGGTTCTGAAGAGGCTCTTTTGCATTTAAGTATATATTATAAATATGGTCATATAGTGAAACAGTCCAACGAGTTAGGCCTTCACTATTGTCGAATAGCAGCGGAACATGGAAATTTAAAAGCGATCTTGACTATAGGAGAAAATTACGAGGTTGGAGATTGGGGCCTGGAACAATCCACTCATAAAGCCATGAAATATTATCAAATGGCGTCAGATCGAGGGCATGCTCAAGGGTCGTTTCATATCGCACACTGTTATAGATGGGGGATTGGTGTTGAAAAATCGTTGGAAAAGGCAATTGAATACTATCAACTTGCTATTGAACAGGGACTCAATCAGGATATAATCGTTAAGGATATTGAATCAGACAAGGAGTATGAAAGAAATCCTCAAGAAGCTTTCTATTGTTTTCAAATTGCAACTGATCGAGGACATGCGTATGGGCCCTTTTGTATTGCCCGCTGCTATAGGTGGGGTATTGGTGTTGAGAAATCACAAAAAAAGGCTATTGAATACTTCACGTTGGCTTTAGCACGAGATTATAAGAAGGATGAAATTCTTTCATGTATAGAATCATGTAAAAGATTGCTAGAAGGACGTGTGAAACAAGAAAAGTCAGAATATGCTCGATTGCCATCAGACCAAAAATTGGCTAAATTTCACGATAATATCAAAGTATTTGAAGAAGTCAAAAGACAACAACCTGCAAAACCTATATATGGGGTTGTGGAAGATGCTGATGCTGTTTCCAAATCATCTAATTCATTAAGTACAAATTTTTCCGAGAATTCTGTCGATGCAGACACCTCATACCAATTAGCTCAAAAATACGAACAGGAACAAAACAAAAAAGAGGCCATAAAGCATTACACAGAAGCAGCACAACAAGGTCATCCAGAAGCGCTTTATATGTTGGGAAATTTCTATAAGGATGGTTTTGGAGGATTAAAGCAGTCATTCGAAAAAGCTGTTGAATACTATAAGCTTGCTGCTGATCAAGGATATCCCAAGGCACAAAATAACCTAGGGATATGTTATGAATTAGGTCTGGGAGGGTTGATACAATCTTATTCAAAAGCGATAGAGAACTATCAAGCTGCCGCAGATCAAGGCAATCCCGATGCCCAGCATCGCCTGGGTTGGTGTTTTTTGAAAGGATTGGGGTGGTTGCCGGAATCTGTTGATAAAGCTGTAGAATATTTCGCTCTAGCAGCTTCTCAAGGCCAGCAAGTCGCACAAAACGATTTAGGATGTTCGTTTGCAAGGGGTGTTGGAGGGTTACCACAATCCCTGGAAAAAGCAGTTGAATATTACAAATTGGCCGCTGATCAGGGAGAATCAACTGCTCAATTTAATCTTGCATATTGTTACCAATACGGAGAAGGAGTTGAGAAATCAGTAGATGATGCAATCAAATACTATAAGCTTAGCGCAGACCAAGGTAACTCGAATGCACAATATAGCCTAGGGGCTATATATGAGAAAATTGGACTAATGGAAGAAGCCATGAAATATTATCAAAAAAGTGCTAAGCAATATCATCCAAAAGCTCTGGGTCTTTTTGGAATTATAGGGATATCACACCAAAAGGTGGACATTGAGCCATATATTCATGACAATAATTGCGATACATTAAAAAAAATCCTGATGGAAACAGAACCAGGAACAACTTTCTTAGATTTAACGAATTTCTCTCTTGATGAAGCTCTCGTTGTCAGAGACGTCATGATTGAAAATCCACAGTTATTTTTTTTATGTCCTGAACAAGACGCAGAAAAAATTTATTTGTCATTCGAGTTAGGAGGCTATGATAGGAGCTCCTTGAAAATCTACCCAGTTGTCAATCCATCAAATGAGGAAGAGTTTTATGGATTCACGTTTATCGGACAGAAAAAGGTCGCTTAGTTGGTTTCTGGAAACTATCGCTCATTCTGATAAACGGCTAGGTGTTCCTCCCTACACAGAATAAACACTCAAGAATCAACTCAAGGATAGATTGAAAAATGTGTCCATATGAACCATTCGAAGCAAAATTATGGTGAATAGGGTAAGGCTTATCCCGTTTTTTTACATAACACACATAATGTGAAGATGGAAAGATATGGCATACAACAACACAGTTGGCACCAGTTGCAACAGGAACATCCTCCAAAAGAAAGATCGGAGGGGGTGTCACCACGTTCAGACGAGGTGCTATGTCTTTTGATGTTCTTTAATGCAACTTCTTTCAGTTGGGTTGAGAAATTATTAGCTGCCTGGTTGGGATTTTGAGCAGAGGCAACCACTAACGATGGTTTGTTATCAACGTTTGTTGTTAGCATAAGACTCCTTAGGTAATATCCCGCTAAACCCAACGGATTTAGCGGGATTTTTTTTATTCTGTTAGGATAGACAGGTAGCGGATCAACTTTCCTTGCTTGATTTGGAGGAGGATAGGTTCATTGCTCTTTGTATCCTTCAAAGCTGCTTGGTATTGGTCGAGGCTTTCGACTTTTTTCCTGTTCACGGCCATGATCAATATGCCCTTTTTCAGCCCTGCAATGGCTCCTGCACCTGTTGGATCAACCTTGGTGATGACCACGCCATGGTCGTTGGTATATCCAAGTCTGTTAGCGATATCAGGTGTCAGGTTGTCGACCTCTATGCCGAGATCATGGTGCGTGTAGGGTGTTTTTTGCTGAGGAATGTGTTCTGCAAGGCCGTCGTCAAGGTTTCCTAGTGTTACTTTGACGGTTGTCGCGGCATTATTGCGCAGTACTGCTAACGTGGCTGTCGATCCCGGCGACATCAGGAAGATGGCATTGCGCAGCATCGACACATCCCTCACCTGGGTGTTGTTGACCTTCAAGATGATATCTTCCGCTTTCAGTCCGCCCTTCTCTGCAGGGGAGTCTTTGACGACTTCTGTGATCAAGGCCCCTTCAGGTCTGTCCAATCCAAATGATTTAGCGATGTTAAAGTCAATATCCTGCATCGTCACGCCCAGATATCCACGAGCGAGTTTTCCACCCGACATCGCCTGATCCAGCACCTGCTTGGCGATATTGCTCGGAATGGCAAATCCAATTCCCATATACCCGCCGGAACGTGTTGCAATGGCGGTGTTGATGCCAACGACTTCATCGTTTAAGTTCATGAGCGGGCCGCCTGAGTTGCCCATGTTGATAGCCGCGTCGGTTTGGATGAAGTCTTCAAAGCGGGCGATATCGAGATGATTTCTTCCTAAGGCGCTGACGACGCCGACGCTGAGAGATCCGCTTAACCCAAAAGGATTTCCGATGGCAGCAACCCATTGTCCCACTTCCAAGTTGTCAGAGTTGCCCAGCTTCAGGTAAGGGAGGTTTTTCCCTTCGATTTTAATGACGGCGACATCGGTGTAATTATCTTCAGCGATGACTTTGGCATCATATTCTTGACCATTAGTGAGCATCACTTTGATGTTGTCAAATCCGTTGACGACATGTCTGTTTGTGATGATATAGCCGTCCGGGCTTACGATAAAGCCAGAAGCTTGCCCTGAGATAGGCTGTGCGTCTCCTCCTTGGAGTCCAAAGAAACGGAGCCAGAAGTCGTTCTCCGAGGGGGCTGAGTTGGAGTCGAAGGGGTTGTACATGGAAGATTTCTTCTTAGCATCGGTTTGCACCTTCACAGCAACGACAGCAGGGATAGACTGTTTGGCAAGCTGACGGAAGTCTTGAGGCGCTTCTGATACTGCCGGTGCGGCAATAGGTGCAAAGGTAAGAGCGACAAGAGGAAACAAATAGGTTAGTTTCATATGGTTTCTCCTTGGTTACATGAGTTGTCCACACTATACCCACCGGCAAAAAAATGTGCAACAATGAGTGAAAAGTTCCGAGTTGAAAGTCACGCTAATTCCAAAAGCAATAGCACGCAAAGGCCGCAAAGGAGCAAACGCAAAGAACGCAAAGAAGGACATTAAGGTCCTTAATGTCCTTCTTTGCGTTCTTTGCGTTTGCTCCTTTGCGGCCTTTGCGTGCTATTGCTTTTGGAATTAGCGTGACTTTCAACTTGGAACTTTCAACTCAACAACTCCAGGAGACGGGTGATGATGCGGATCCCTTTCTCGATGCGGTCGATGCTGAAATGTTCATTGGGAGCGTGGATCAGGTCGCTCGAGGCCCCAAGGCCAAACAGGACCATCTCGCTTTGGCTTGCTTTGGCTAGGGCAGGAGCTATCGGGATCGACCCGCCCTCGAATATGTACTCGCAAGGCTTTTGGAATACTTCTTCGTAAGCTTCTGCTGTCGCTTGAACAATCTTGGATTTGAGGGAGGCGCGGGCTGCTTTGCCTGCTCCGGGATGGAGATGCACCGATACCTTCATCCCTTTAGGCGCCGCCTTTTTCAGGTGGTTGGCGACGAGTTTGCCGATCTGCTCCGGGTCTTGATCAGGCACGACGCGGCACGAGATCTTGGCTGAGGCAACAGCGGGGATGACGGTCTTAAACCCTGCGCCAGCATAGCCCCCCGAGATGCCGTTGATTTCGAGAGTGGGCCGTGTCCAAGCCCTTTCTAACGGAGTAAATTGTTGTTCACCGCCCAGCGGCTCTGCTCCGGTATCTTTAGCAAACTGGTCCGCGTCGAAATCGAATGCAAGAAGCTCTTTATCCTTCTTCGATAGCACGCTGACGTCATCGTAGAAACCTGGCACAGTCACACGCCCTTTTGAGTCCCTCAGCGACGCCAACAGCTCGACTAAGGCATGGTTGGGGTTGTATGCGATGCCGCCATGGGTGCCGGAGTGAAGGTCTGTTGTGCCTCCTGTCAGCTCGACATCCATCGTCACGATGCCGCGCACGCCTAACGTAACGGCAGGGACCTTAACATTGCGCAATCCGAGGTCTATCACAGCCAGATAGTCGGCGCGCAGCTCTTTGTGTTTCTTGGGCAACAAAGTTGAGAGGCCGGGGCTGCCGATCTCCTCTTCGCCATCGATGCACCACTTCACGTTGATCGGGAGGGCGCCATCGCGCTTGAGGAGCAGCTTAAGGGCTTGTAAGACGTAAAAGCATTGCCCTTTGTTGTCTTGGGCTCCGCGGGCATAGACGGCGCCTTTGGCGACAGTAGGAGTAAAAGGAGGGGAGTGCCATTTCTCTATCGGGTCGACAGGTTGGACGTCGTAGTGGTTGTAGATCAGCAGAGTCGGTTTTTCCGGCCCTGCGTCCAAGTTGGAAGCGAAGATAGTGGGATGCCCTTCAGTAGGCCATAGCTCGACATGGAAACGGAGCTTTTTGAGGTAGTCCCTCAGCCAGAGTGCGCAAGCCAGAACCTCCTTTTTATATTCAGGCTCGGAGCTGATGCTGGGGTATTTGAGGAAGGTGAAATAGTCGTCTATGATGTCTTTCTTGTTTTTATCGATCAGCTGTTCGATGGAGACTTTTGGCATGAGGATCCTCCTTGGAAATTTCTTTAAATGTAAGAGGTCTCATGAAAAACCGCAATTTCAAAATAAAAATAAGCCTCAGGATCGCAGTTTTTACAAGCAATAGCACGCAAAGGCCGCAAAGGAGCAAACGCAAAGAACGCAAAGAAGGACATTAAGGCCCTTAATGTCCTTCTTTGCGTTCTTTGCGTTTGCTCCTTTGCGGCCTTTGCGTGCTATTGCTTGTAAAAATTGCGATCCTGAGGCTTATTTTTATTTTGAAATTGCGGATTGCACTTGCCTATAAACGGGTCGCTCGTGCTATAACCATTATTTTGATTTAACCACTAACGATGGATTAAGCATGAAAGTGAAGTTTTTATGCGCGCTTGTGTCTGCGGCACTATGTTGGCAAGGATTAGCTGCTGACGACGAAGACTGCGAATGCGAATGCCTATCCTGCTTCCCCGATAACGATTGTGCCTACGCTCATGAATATGGCTTGAGCGGTATCTGGATGCCCGAGTGCCCTCCGCTCTTCCGCCCTCTCATCGCCGACCCGAGGCAGATCATGTTCTCTGTCGGCTGGCGATTCAATGACCAAGCATTCACAAAGAATAATATCGATGTCTCTTACTGTGATTCCTTTGCTGTCTATCGATGGTTTGATGTGGGCCCATTCCACGGCGACCTGCAACTCGACCTCGAAGGCTGCCTGTGGGCCCTTTTCGATCCGATGACGTTTTCGGCTCCGTTGATGAACGCAGACTACTATGTCGGATTTCCACTCACCTATGCGTTTGGACCGTGGTCTTTCCGTCTCCGCGGCTATCATATCTCGTCACACATCGGCGACGAGTTCCTCTTGAACCATCCCGGCTTCGACCGGCGCAACCCGAGCGCGGAGTTTCTCGATTTCTTCGCCTCGTATGAGTTGACCGATGACATCCGCGTCTATGGCGGTGTGGGCTATGTGTTGGCTGAGGACGACTCATTCAAGCGAAAACGATTCTACGCTGCTGCCGGGACAGAGTTGCGACTTTACGAGCTGGGATTCTTCAGCTGCCGCAACAGACTGTATGGGACGCCATTCTTTGCGATGCATATACGTTGGAGCCCCGATTTTCATAATCACATTGACTCGACATTCGTGTTAGGTTATGAGTGGGGAAAGCTATCAGGATTGCAGCGTCGGCTGCGGCTCTTCATCGAATACCATGACGGTTATTCAGCTGAAGGGCAGTTTTGCCGTATACCCACGAACTATTTTAGCATCCGCATGTCATATGGGTTTTAACGATGAATGATGATAAAAAAAAGTTATCCGAAAAAGATTTCATCAACGAATCTTATTCCAAGGATAGGTTCCCGATCTGGCTTTGGATTAGTTTGGTCGCCATCGTCGCTTGCCTCCTCTGGGGATATTCTTCCTGGATTCAAGGTTTCTTGGTGAAAGAAGCCGGCTCGAAGCCATTCCTTGATGTGACCAATCGGGAGATGTCTATTTTCTTGTGGAATGCCCCTACGTATATGCGGAGCCATGTCAAAAGCAAGACTGGCTATCTGACAGGCTTCAAATACCAAGATAAAGACACTTTGGAACTGGCTACAACAGAAGATATTGTCGTCGCACCGCCGGAGCTCCTCTTCCTCTACCACACGTGGCATCGGCTGGTGGGATCAGACACTATCGCCCGCCCGATCCCTTTAGTGGAGTTCAGGGAGTTCCTCAACTATGCAGAGGAGTGGCAGCCATCCCACTGGAAACAGGCGCCGCCCAAGTATGCCGAGTTTGTCGAGTCGTTGTCGACGACGACGCTCAAAGATCTGCAGATGGTCCCGGAAGCTTCGCTGCCTCAGATTGTGCGTCAAGCATTCCTTGGGTGGAAGAACTACTTCAAAGAGGGGCCCGCTATCAATACCTTCAAGCCGACCTATGCACAGGTGCAAGCTTTCTTGGAAGGCCATCCCTTCTATGCGCGCAACTATTGGCGCAACATCCAAGATTTGGCCGGGCCGCACTATCTGGAAACGCTCACCTTGGGCAAGTTCAATCCGACAGATATCGTCCCGGAGGATCAGGTGCCTCCCTTCCTCAAAGTCGCTTTGTTTAACGCCAAGCAGAGTAGTCAGTAGTATCTGAAATTGTCCATTAGATCCTTTTTGTCTCCGACACTGTCACGAAGCCGTCGTCGTAGATGGGGCCTTTCTTTCCGATGGGCAGGGTCCCTTTGAAATAGTCTCGCAGCACTTTGAGCCCTTGCTCGGCTGTCTGGACACAATAGAAACAGTTGCTGATCCACTCCGATCCCTTGATCGTTTGTGCTGCCAGGTTGCAGCGGAAACGACTGGTGATTTTTTCCCGCCAATATTCCTGCTTGCCGAATAAGATGATCGGAGTCGCTCCTGTGGCGCCGACTTTACGCCTCACCTCTTCGAGGCAATATTCGAAGTCGGTTCCGATGCCTCCTGTGAGGAATATCGGGAAGTCGAGATTGAACTCGGCCTGCCTCTCCACCAGCTTGTCGAGCCTATATGTCATCTTGGCTTCCACATAGGGATTCTGCTTTTGCTCGTTGACGACGCCGGCAGTCTGGCGGAAGTCGACGATGTTGGCGCACGAGAGGATATTGAGTTCTTTTGCGATCCTATTGCCGACCTCCATGACGCCCGGGCCGCCGCCCGTCACCATGGCGATAGGCGTTCCTTTGTGAAGAAGTGGATGCGACACCTCATTCCGCATATCTAAGATTCCCTGCAAGAAAAGCTTGAGTTCTTTCTCAAAGTACTCTTCCTGGAGAAGGTTCGATCCATAGATTCCAAACACTGTCGCTTTTAAGAAGGTGTCGATGGCATACAGGGGGACGAAAAGGCCCGAGTCGTGGTCGGGTTTCTGGATATATTGCAGGATGTTGCCTGTCGTCGCGTCGACCCAATAGACCGGGATGGCGAATTTATCGAGGTCGTGGAGCAAGGCGCGATCTTCCGCCGAGAAGAAATCGCCATAGGAATAAGACGGATATTGGAAATAGATCCCTTTCAAGCAGCGCTGCACCTGGTCGCTCAAGAGCATACGCTTCATGAGCGGCGAGGGGAAATAGCGTGTGAGCAAGATCCCCTGACTGGTGATCGATCCGATGTCGATACTCTTTAGGAATGGGTAGGAAGGCTGCTGTTCGATATAGCGCTCTACCATCAGCGCTTGGCGTGTGCCTTGGAAGACTCCAGGGAAGTCATGTTGCCTTGTCTCACGGCTAACCCAGTCGGCCGGGGTTAGATTGAGCATCTGTTCCCCTTTGACAATGAAGACAGCAGCCTTATTTTCAATGGGCTCGGGCGCCGTGGCAAAAGCTTTGAATAACGACTTGCTATCTTCGAGGCACAGCTGCAGCTGGTCCCGGTCTGAGAAGAACACGTGCTCGCGATACGGTTCCAGAGTATAAAACTCCAGAGGAATATCGGTGATCTCCCGTTTGCTTTGTCCGAACAGTTCATAGATATCACCTGATGCTTGGGTGTCGGGCTGAAGGATTCGCGCTGAGGTGTGTTTATACCCTGGCGATAACAACGAGTCGACGACAGCGCCAAAGACGGTTCTGATATGCAGAGGCAGCGTACGCACCAGCAGCATCTCATCGTCATGCACATTGCGCGGCATCATCGGCTTCCACTCTTGGTGGAGGCGGATCAGGTTGCGCAGGGCGCCGCCCCCTTTCAATAAAGCTTTCCCTACTGTCGGCAAGAATCCATAGATCGATGGGTCGTATTCGATCTTGCCATTTTGCAAGCTGAGGTAGGCTACCGTCCTTCCTTCGACTTTATCTAATATAAGATCGTCGCTGCCATGAAGTCCTCCCAGGGATAGCAGAGGCCTGCCATAGCGGTCCGATCGGCCGAACATCCTACCGAGATATTCCGGGTCGCGCACACGACGGCGCGGGTCGGCAGCGAACAGTTTGCCGATGACGGCTCCGACATAGATATGTTTCAACATGGCGATGCCGATAGGACCATAAGCTCGCAGCAACACTTTCACTTGAGCGCAGCGGTTTTTGAAGTCGAGCTCGATGCTTTGCCCCTCTCCGTCGATTCCAAGCTGTGCCAAGGTGCTCTTCATGTTAAAGAAAACCAGCTCTTGCTCGATCTGGAACCCGACAAAAACGGGAGAGATATGCTGGATGAATACAATAGCTTCGGCGGTGCGTTCGTTGATGGGAGTCAAGTTGGTGATAGCACCATCGGGTGTGACGAGGTCAAAGTGTGTAGGATCCAGGAATGTTTCCATCGGCATCTTCGTGTGAAAAACATCAGCATTGAATCTTCGCAATAAAATTGCAACCCTATTTTTTTACGCCTTTTGTTCACCCATTGTGGATGTTTTTGGTGGCATCTTTGTCGATAGGCCAACGTAAGTGATTGAAAAATACAGGGAGCTAAGATTTTCATCTTTGCGAAAATATATGTAACCTAATAAAAATGAAAGATATGCGTCTTCTTTCACGAAAAACCCCTTGCAAGAATGAACACCTTATGATTCATCCCTCCTTTGTCGATAACTAAGTTGAACTTTCAACTTTCCACTAAAGCTTCCGTGTGATACCCTCTTTTTTTTATCATTTTTTTCGAAAACTATGTATACGCACAAAATTCCACGCAGTTTCGGCACCCCTGACGGCCTTCAATGCTTGCTGAGGATGCACCGTCGCCAAAATATTCAAGATTT
>Ga0207122_1115_pt1 | contig 13635 bp, 14 predicted proteins | sample Alteio_BWMinHeat_38_FD_153504 | JGI IMG/M metagenome (GOLD analysis project Ga0207122, IMG submission 153504) | Enriched cells from forest soil in Barre Woods Harvard Forest LTER site, Petersham, Massachusetts, United States -... | ecosystem: Environmental > Terrestrial > Soil > Temperate forest >... | reverse complement strand
TCTCTTGGGTGCCGTTGCCATGATGGACATCCCAGTCCGCGATCAACACTTTTTGGATGCCATATTTCTTTTGGGCATAGCGTGCGCCGATAGCGACGTTGTTAAATAAGCAAAATCCCATGCCACGCGACGCGCAGGCATGGTGCCCAGGAGGCCGCACAACGCAAAAAGCCTTGGAATTAGGTACTCGGAAGACTCGATCGATGGCTGTCAAGACGCCTCCGGCAGCTAACAAAGCTGCCTCCAGGGAATCCGCTGAGATGACGACATCCCCTGTGCTTAAAGGAGCGATGGCATTGGAGTCTTTTAGCGCAGCGACCTCGCGCTGCACAAGCTGAATATAGGGCAGAGTGTGGCAAAGAAGAAGATCTGCTTCCACAGCGGCTCTTGGACGGACAGACGTTAAGCCGATCCTTTTGAGCATCTGGTCGATAACAAGGGTCCGTGCCGGCTGTTCAGGATGTCCAGGACCGGTTTGATGGCGGCAATAAGCCGGGTCTGTAACGATAAAAATCTGTGATGTCATACGATAAAAATAGGATTTCAATACGAATACGTCAATGAGAAAAGGCCTTTGAAGGCAAGTCCCTCCGAGGCTGTGAAAAATGGCCTGTCATATGGACTGGACTATATGGACGAATTGGACTGTATGGACATTGCAACCGTCCATACAGTCCAATTCGTCCATATAGTCCAGTCCATATGACAGGTCATTTTTCACAGCCTTGGAGGGACTTGCCTTCTGATTAGATAGCGGTGCGGTCATTTTGAAACGCTATCATTTTACCAAAACTATATTCCTAGATTTTTTATGGGAAAACCGATACCATTGATCCAGCACATCAAGCTTTGGGAGGATTTATGAAGTTTTTATCGATGCTGATAATGGTGTTCACAGTGACTTGTGGGTCTCTTTCTGCAAGCGACAGCCCTTTAGAGATCGTGATCAGTTCGACTCATGCAAAAGTTTATCGGCAATATGTGGACTCGATTGCCTATCAGTCTGCTGGAATCCATACCATCGCCAAGATATCCTTGAGCGACGGCACCTCATGGAATTTGGTGGTCGATCCTTCAAACGAATATCTTCTGGCTGACCTTGAGAAAAATCTATCTGTCGGCACAGAGGTTTTTTTGGATGCGACGAGCAATGTCTCCGCTTATAACCTGTATACTCGAAAACAAAACGGCAGATGGATCTCCTATAATGTCGGAATGTCTCAAGAGACAAAACAGCTTCTTCCGAAAATCGTCAATATAGAAAAAATTGTTGTCACGACTAAATCGAATCCTAATGCAGTCTATTACTTATATTTGAGCGACGGCACCAAATGGAGAATCGTCCCCAAATACGATTTCTTTTTCATCACAGACACTGAGGATCGCTTAGAAAATTGGAAAGGGGACGATAGCCTCATCGTCACAAGGCTCTTTCCCTACAGCGATGATGAGACTTGGTTCATCATCAATGTGGATGCCTTGAACGATCAATTGTGGTCGGAATATGCTTCGATAGAGCTGATCATGGATTTTTGGACAATGCCTCCTGGTATCATCTTATGACTAGATTTCAGAGAGCAGACGGAAAGGCGTGGTCTCTGAAATTTCTTTCTTTAGCGGGCGGTTGATATAGAGCCGTACCCAGATCTCCAAGATCAGGATCGCCCACAGCTGGTCGATGTTGTTCCAGACTTTGGGCGGGGAGGCAATCTGACTCTCAAGCCATTTTCTTGAAATTAATCCCGTTTCGACGAGGCACCCCTGTGTCACGAGCTGAAGCAGGACATTAAGTTCGGGCTCTTGGCTCCAGGCCTTTAGGAAGTGGGGCGGCTGCTGGTACGCCTGGTTCAATATCTTGTTCGAAAAAACAGGTTTAAGAAGGTATTTTACACAGTCCGACATATCCCTGCCCGCAAGGAGTCCCGAATGGATGAACCCCGCTAGGTACTCCACGATATCCCGATCAAGAAAGGGCGTTTTCCAATCCAGAGAATGCGCTGCTGTCAATCTGTCATATTGCAAAATCAGGGAATCGACAAGCCTGGTCTTGGCATCGAAATAGGGAAAGAGCGGGATAGAGGATTTCGACGCGGTTTCGTAAAATTTATGCAGCATGACATCGGGATCGAACAACCCGACAAGTTTGGGAGCGGCTTTTGCGAGGCTTTTGTCATCAAAAAGGACGTGATGCATGAGATAATCGGTGTTCCACTCCTTGCCGTGTTTGAACTTGAGGAATCGGTAGGCTCCATTCTTGTAGACGCCTGCCAGGATAGGAACAACGAGCCTGTGGATCAGGGGACGGAAGAATGAGGAAATGCCTTGCATCAGGGACGAATGGCCTGTCTTAAACGTTTTGTGGAAGGGGTCTCCGGCGAGCTGGTCGCTGCCGAGGCCGGAGAAGACTGTCTTGACTTGTTTCGATGCCAGCTGTGCGAGCTTCCATGTGGCGAGGATCATCGGGTCGGCCAGCGGCTCATCGAGATGCCAGACAATGCGGATCAGGTCATCCAAAAAATTATCCTTGCCGATCTGATCTGTGACATGTTTGAGGCCTAGCTCTTGGGCCACTTGGGTTGCTGTATCAAAATTGGGATCGCTCTTGCCTGAAAAACCAAGGGAAAAGGCTGTCAGTTGTGCCGGGCTGCACAGTTTCTGCACATAGCTGGCGACGCAAGCAGACCCTAATCCGCCGGAGATGAGGCAGCCGATCTTGGGATCTCCGGTCATCCGGCGATCGACTGACGATGTCAAGAGCCCATCTAACCGTTTGGCGATGGCGGTTTCTTTTTCTTCTTTATCTTCCCTATCGAAAAAGGTGCTGTACGACCAATACGATGTAATCGATTCACCATGGCCTATATGGTATCTGAGATAGTGGCCGGGAAGGAGCTTGCTGACTTTTCGTATGGGAGTCATATCCTGGGGCATAAACCCCATCTTGAGATAGGTGGCGATGGAGTCTTCGTCCAAAGTTTGAGGGATCAGGTCAGTGGTGAGCAGGGCTTTGAGTTCGCTGCCGAAGATGAAGAGTTCTTTCTCGAAGTACCAATACAGGGGTTTTTTGCCGAGCCTGTCCCGGATAAGCCAGAGCGTCTCAGCATCGGCGTCGTAGATGGCGATGGCGAAGTTGCCGTTCAGGCGCTGGATGAAGTCGATGCCCCAAGCTTTGTAAGCGTGCAAGACTAATTCAGTATGGATTTTTGGGTCGACACGGATCCCAAGGGTAGCGAGGTCTTTTTGCAGTTCGATGTCGTTGTAGATGTGGCCGTCCATCATGACGGCAAGGGTGTTGGCCTCGTTGATGGCCAGGAAGGGGCCGCAAGTGCCGAAATAGGCTTGAGGATAGTTCTGAATGCTTTTTCCTTCAGGATTGCGATACGACATGATGTCGAGCATGGCGTCGATGTTATGGGGGCTTATCTGAAACGTTTCAGGATAGACGATACCGGCAATGGCTGCGGCTTCATGCATGGTCACGACTCCAAAGGAAATATGCCACACCATACAAAAAATGGGAATAAAGGACAAAGGACACATAGGACAAAGCAATGTCTTGGCAGCCCATTCCACTTTCGTGAACGTGCCCGAGCCCGTGCCCGTGCCCGAAAATGCGCGAGAGTTTCTATCCGAGAATCCGAACTACTTTTGTGTCTAAGAAGTAATTCCGACTCTCGGGAAGAAAACCTGGCGTATTTTCGGGCACGGGCACGGGCTCGGGCACGTTCACGAAAAAGGGCATGGGCACGTCCCTAATGTCCCTTTGTCCTTTTTAGGAATAAGTCGCGGGCATTCTCAGCGGTAACTCGAATCAGTTCTTCCACAGAAACGCCTTTCAGGTTGGCGATGCACTGGGCTGTTTCGCGGATATAGCTCGGCTCATTGGGCTTGCCGCGATGCCCTTGCGGCGCCAGGTAGGGGGCGTCGGTCTCGATCAGCAGGCGGTCCAGCGGGACGATCTTCGCCACTTCTTGCAGTTCAACACTTTTCTTAAAGGTCACAATACCGCTAAAAGAGACATACCATCCGCGTTCCAGCACTTGTTTGGCTTCCGAAGCAGTCCCTGTGAAGCAATGAAGCACTCCTGATCCCTCATATTCGGCGTCGAGGATGTCGAAGAAGTCGGCGAAGGCTTCCCTGCAGTGGATCACCACAGGGAGTCCGCATTCGCTGGCCAAATGTAGATATCTTCTTAAAAACTGCTTCTGGATCTCGGGTTTTGAATGTGCGTAGTGGTAGTCAAGGCCTGTTTCTCCCACTGCTACCAACGTTCCCGCTTTGGCTTCCGAAGCAAAATAGGCAAACTCTTTCTCTCCAAGAGGTTCCACATCATGCGGCGTCGTCGATGCAGCATGATACACCCAAGGATATCGCTTAGAGAGCTCCTTGCCCCTTTCCAGCTCATGGGATTCGGTGCAGATATTGACTATCGAGGTAATACCGGCTTGGCGCGCCCTCTCCAGCACGGCATCAATATCGCTGAAGATGCTGTCCGAGGTCAGATGGGCGTGGGAATCGATCATGGACTGTTATCCGCTATGGCATCGAGGTGTTGAGAGACGATATCAGAGCTCAAGACCTGCGGCAGGATGCGCGGCGGCTCGTTGGGGTCTGTCCCGTACAACACATACAGGGGAACGCTGTTGCGTCCGAATTTTCTCAGCTCTGCCGTGATGACTTCGTCGTTCTTTGTCCAGTCGGCCTTCATCTTGACGACGCCGCTTTCAGCCATTTTGTTGCGCACATCATCTTGTGAGAGGATGAGGTGGTTGGCCTGGCATATCAGGCACCACTTGGCTGTGAAATCGACAAAGACAGGGATTCCCTGTTTTTGCAGTTCAGCGACCCTTTCAGGAGAGAAAGTCTCCCAGTCGTGGATCGCTTTGGCATGGGTGTTGACGGCCAAAGGCTCATCTTCCGGGGACGACGACGCAGTGAAGAGGATAAAGCCGCTCAAGGCAATAAAGAGGGACGCGCTGACATAAGCGAGCACCCGTGACAGGCGGCGCTTAGAGGGCTGATTCCACTTGCCATAGATCCAGCAAGCTATCGCGATGAACAAGAAAGAGAATAGCAGCATGGTGACGGCCATATTGCCTTTCTGGGCGCCGAAGATCCACACAAGCCATAGCACTGTCGCCATCATGACGAAGCCTACGATCTCTTTGAAAGTGATCATCCAGGCGCCTGGTTTAGGCATAAACCGCAAAAATGAGGGAAATGCCGACAGGATCAGATAGGGGAATGCCATGCCCAGCCCAAGGAACGTGAAGACCAACAGGGCCAGAGCTGCCGGCAGCGTAAAGGCGAAACCAACGGCGGAGCCGAGGAATGGACCCGTGCATGGGGTGGCGACGGCAGTTGCGAGGACGCCGCTAAGAAATGAGTTAAGCAAGCCATCCTTTTTCTGTGCCGCTTCCGATTGCGCTTGACCCGCCAACGAGGCGACACCTAATCCGACTTCAAATAATCCAAACATGTTCAATCCGATGATCAGCATCAGGGCTCCCAGAAGGGCAACGAAGATCGGCTCTTGAAGCTGGAATCCCCACCCTACCGACTGCCCATAGGCTTGCAGCAGAAGCATCATGCCGGCTAAACACCAGAATGACAGGATGACACCCAGAGAAAAGCTAAGTCCGTGTTTAAACACGAGAGAGCGGCTTTGTCCTGCGATTTTGACGAAACTCATGATTTTTAACGAGATGATAGGGAGGACGCAGGGCATGAGATTCAGGATCATGCCTCCCACGAAGGCAAACACCAAAGCTAGAGCGAGGCCTCCTTCAAACTTAGTCGCTGTTATCGGCGCCAGGGTAACGCCCTCTTCGATGGGGTGGTCGACGTCGTACGAGAGCTGCTCTTGTCCTTTAATGAGCAAGACGCCTTGAAGGACTGGCTTATCTCCGCTTTTTTCCTTCAAGGAGATCAAGCCGGACGACAAAATTTGAGGTTTTGACGTGGGGTCGAGGTGCTTTTGAACTGCCGGGTAGAAATCGACTGTCCACTCATTTTCTTTCAGCAGGCGCCCCGCAGGCAATGAGATAAGCAGCGTCCCGTCTTTTTGGCGGATGACCCGCAGAGGGGCGTGTTTTTCAGGCAGATGATGCCTTGCATCGGCGAATAGCTGGGTCCACTGAGGATTCGATGTCGGTATTTGTTTAGCGGTATTGACGCTCAGGGAGGCATTGCCTTTGCCGGGGAGGCATGTCGTGGATGAACACACTAGCCACGAGACATTGGCCGAGATAGCAGCCTTTTGAGGGGTTTTCATCTTGGGATCAGGGGTGATCCGTGCTAGGAAGACGACATCGCCTTCGTAACCGAATCCCTCAATGCCGGCGGATTCAAATCGGGTAGGGGTGGGCCATTCGAGGGAAGAAACCTGATATTCGGGAGGCAGCGCCCAATCGACTTTGATCGGCATGCCTAGTTCGCCAGGATTTTTCCAGTAGGCGTGCCATCCGTCACTGATATGGAGTTGGAGGGCGACCCAAAAAGGAGTGCCAGGATTAACGGTATTGTCTTCGGCGACAAGCTCGAGTGTTACAGGGGATTCCTCCACGGCGGAACAGAGTGGTTGGACACAAAGAAGACACACATAAGCAAAGAGTCGGATGTACTTGATTACCAAAATCATAACCTCCTTTCTTTCAAAATCGTGAACGTGTCCGATACCCCGTATTGTTCGGGCACGGGCTCGGGCACGGGCACGTTCACGATTTTTACCGTGAATTGATGGTCCGTTCTTGACAAATAGGTCGGTTGTCGGTTATTCATATTGCGTGGCCCAGCTCCGGTTCTCGTTAAAGATATCTATTATAAAGGAAATCGAAATGTTTGTAAATCAAAAACTTCTAGCCGCTAATCCATTTTTCGATGCTTATTTACAATCGGATACTCTGGGAAAGCTCATTTTTATCGCTTTATTTTTATTGTCGATTTGTAGTTGGGTTATCCTCTTGCATAAACTGTGGCAGACGGGCATCGCCAAGAAGTCCGCCTCTCGATTCCGGGAGGCTTTTCACCTGCAGAAGGTCAACCCGCTCTCTCTCGACTGCGAAAGCCTCAATAAGCAGCAAAAGTTAAATCCTTACCTCGATTTATACCAGGTGATGAAAAAACAGACGATGGAAATATTAAGCAAAAACCGCCATTTTGGCTTGGTCCATGCCGATGGCGCCCAGAAAGGAAGCGCCTATTTATCCTCGGATGATATCGATTTCGTCGCTTCCCACTTGATGACCTCTATCGCCACTCAAACGAAAGATTTAGAGAAAAATTTGTATATTCTCTCTACCACTGTCAGCTTGGCGCCTTTTCTCGGTTTGCTCGGCACGGTATGGGGAATCCTAACGACCTTTTCCGAGATGCAATCCAGCGCCGCAGGAGGGGGCGGGCAGCAGATGGTGCTGGGCGGGCTGTCTCTTGCCTTGGCAACGACGGTCCTTGGCTTGATCGATGCTATCCCGGCTCTCATCGGGTACAGCTACCTCAAAAATGCCATCCGCGACTTCGGCACGGAAATGGAGAAATTCGCTAATGATATCTTGACTTCGGTCGAGCTTCAATATCGCAAAGTTAATCTCAACTAGAAGTTGTCATGAGCAGAAACCGCTTCAAATCTTGGGCCTCTCCCCCCGTCGATGAGCCGACTATCAACTTGACACCGTTGATCGACGTCGTCTTCGTCATCTTGATCATGTTCATCGTCATTGCGCCATTGCTTGAGCTTGACCATGTCGAGCTGGCCGATGCTTCCGCCCATCCCATCGATAACACCTCGAATGCGCAAGAAGCTAGCCCCATCACGATCCATGTACGCTCTGATAATACCATCTTGTTCAATCAACAGCAGGTCACTTTGGATGAGTTGACAGAGAAGCTCAAAGAAGCCAAAATACGCTATCCGAACGCGACACCACAGCTATTCCATGATAAACGCGCTCACTTCGGCACCTATCAGGCTGTTAAGAATGCTGCAGAAGAAGCCCAGTTTAATCACATGGAAATCCTTTTAAAGCCAGCCTAAGGGACCATGAACGAACCAATCCCGTATTATACTCCTCCTCCGTCTGCTGTCCCTCTTCCGCGGAAGAGCCGCGATTTCTCCTTAGCGATCATCGTGGTTTGTGTGTTGGCTGCCCATATGTCGCTGATATGGCTGAGTTCGATATCCGCTAAGGAAAAGCCCGTGTTGCCGCCAAGAGAACGGCTCGTTGTCAAAACCATCCCGCTCAAGCCGCGGCCTCTACCACAGCCGCGCGTCGAACCTGTGGTTGCCATTCCAGAGCCTGTTGCCGCTGTACCCGAGCCTATTCCTGAACCTGTTCCTGCTCCTCCCGAGCCGCCGAAGCCTCAACCTCAGCTTAAGGAAGAGCCTCCACCACCGCCTCCGCCGCCACCGCCCAAGCCTAAATCCAAGCCCCAGCCTCCCAAACCTAAGCCGGCACCGAAGAAAAAGGCTGAACCCAAAAAAGAGCAGAAAAAAGAGCCCAAAAAGGAGAAAGCTCCACAGCCTCCTCCCAAGCCTAAGCCGGCGCCGGCTGCTCCTCCCAAACCTAAGCCAGACCCTGTTGCTGAGGCGCGAAAAGCAAGGCAAAAAGAACTGCTGTCTAAAGCCAAAGAGAGCCTCTCTAAGGCTGTGACGAGTCGGGAGACGGCCCCAACACAGGTCTCTGACACGGCTATGGGGAATATCCCTAAGCCTATCGGTTCGTTGCAGATCGAGGCGCTACCGACAGGGGAGCTCGTGACGCTGTCGACCAGGGAGATCAGCTATCGCGATGAGCTTGCAAGCCGTCTGAAGCTTGGGTTGCGCCTGCCGGAGTATGGTGAGGTCAAGATCAAACTCACTCTAGAGCGTTCAGGTAAAGTGGCACAGGTACAAATTGTTAGCAGCAAAAGTGTGAAGAACAAAGAGTACATTGAAAAAACGCTGCCGACGTTGACCTTTCCTGGGTTTGGAGATAACTTCAAAGGCTCAACCCAATATACCTTTGCCATCACCTTGAACAATGAATAGCGAAAAATCGTGAACGTGCCCGAGCCCGTGCCCGTGCCCGAAAATGCGCCAACATTTATACCCGAGTGTTCGAACTAATTTTGTGCCTGAGAAATAGTTCGGACACGCAAGCAGGAAACATTGGCGCATTTTCGGGCACGGGCACGGGCTCGGGCACGTTCACGAAAAAGGGACAATTTCCGGCACGCTAACGATTTGTCGTAACAAAAAACTAGAAAATATGGGAGTTTTGCGATAGAATCGTGGCAAATCTAAGGCAACAGATGAAAAAATATCTCTGGATCAGTCTCGCTGTTTGGGGTCTCATCGTCGCAGCTTATCTGCTGGTTTACCTCAAGACCCAAAAATCCGTCGATCCCAATGAAAAACCTTTTGTCATCGTCACAACATTCCACAACACAAAAGACTATTTCAAGAAAAACCTAGATTCTATCGTCTCACAAAAATATTCCAACTTCATCGTCATCTATGTCAACGACGCCTCCACAGACGATACACCCCTTTCTGTATCTAAATACATTCATGAAAAAGGCCTCGAGGATAAAGTCTTCCAGGTCCATAACAAAATTAGAATGGGCGCCCTCGCCAATCTCGACAAAACCGTTAGGCATCTCAAGAGCAATGAAATCGTCGTTGTCGTCGACCCCGATGATTGGTTAGCTCATGACAATGTGTTAGCCTATCTAAATCAAGTCTACGAAGATCCTAATGTCTGGCTCACCTATGGACAGTTCTCTATATCCCCGACCGACGCTCCTGGATTCGCATCCCAAATTCCTCAAGATGTCATCGAACAGAATACGTTCCGCTCTTCCGGCGGCGCCACCCATCTGAAAACATTCTATGCAGGGCTTTATCAGCATATCAGTCACGACGATCTGCTATTTCAAGGGCAGTATTATCCATTGGCTTGGGACAACGCTATCTTGATGCCTATGCTTGAGATGTCAGGCATACACAGCCGATTCATCCCCGATGTGCTTTACGTCTATAATAAGATGAGCGCCTTAAAAGAAGAAAATCTCAACCGCGAGCTCCAGATCGTCTTCGACCAGCGTATCCGGGCCAAGAAAAAATACAAGCCTATCGACAGCTATGAGTGAGCTGAGCATTCTCGCAGCACCCAAAAGCAATTTCACGCAAAGGACGCAAAGGAGCAAACGCAAAGCACGCAAAGAAGAAGACACGAAGATCGGAAAGGCGCTGAAATGCTTCGTGTCTTCTTCTTTGCGTGCTTTGCGTTTGCTCCTTTGCGTCCTCTGCGTGAAATTGCTTTTGGGTGCTGCGAGAATGCTGCTGAAACTGTTCATTCCCCTTATAATCCTATTCTCACTAAGTCTCTATGCCAACATTCCATACACACTTACCAATGAGCCTATCGATGTTGTCATTCCAACATCAGCCGTAGATCAGGAAACCCTCTCATACTGCATTGAAGGCGTCAAAAAGAATTGCCAGAACATCCGCCGCATCATCGTCGTCTCTCGGCAGAAGATGACCAATGAAGCGGAGTGGTACGACGAAGCCGACTACCCCTTCTCAAAATATGATGTTGCTCTCTACCTCAAACGCATGGATCCTATTGGAGCCGATCGATTCATGAAATCACACAATTCCAGGTTGGGATGGTATTATCAACAGCTCTTGAAATTGTATGCCCCTTATGTCATCCCAGGAATCTCATCCAATGTCCTCATCGTGGATTCCGACACGGTTTTTTTTCGGCCGACCGAATTTGTGAATGTAGAAGGCGGCGGAAACTATGCTGTCAGCGGTGAATATAATCTACCCTATTTCGAACACATGGCTCGACTCCTTCCCACGCTTAGAAAAGTGTATCATGAGTATTCAGGCATATGCCACCACATGCTTTTCCAAAAACCGATCTTGGACGACTTGTTTTTTCAGGTGGAGTCGCTCCATCAGCAGGAGTTTTGGAAGGTCTTTTGCCTGTGTGTTGATCCCGAATATTTGCGTGAAGAGGGATCTGGCGCATCGGAATATGAGATCTATTTCAACTTCGCCTTCTCCACAACGGATCAAGTGAAGATTCGTCCGTTGCATTGGACCAATTCAGGCGATCTCAACCTCATGCAGAATCATATCAAGGATGGATATGATTTTGTTTCGTACCACTGCTATATGAGAAACTGATCCGATTTTTTTCCTAGCCAAAGTAGTAGGATGAAACGATGTACTAGGGACGGCTGACTTGGATGAGAGCAGGCGTCGAGATCTGTCCTAGCGCGTTTACCGACACGATAAAATATAGGTCGGTAGAATGCGGTTTACGATTATGGTCTACAAAGCGCAAAGTCTTATTGGCCAGAACAGTGGCCGCAAGATCAGTGAGGGCTGCATCCCGAAATATTCGGTACTCGACAGGCGGGACGGCATCTGCGGGAGGACTCCATGTAATGATGTTGAACAAATCGGTCTGAGTCAGAAACACATTTTCCCGCATGATTGCTTTCAAATTGGTAGGCGTTCCTGGCCCCGGTACGAATGGAGTTGGTGGAGGTGGAACAATTGTCTCTGAAATTTCAATGTCATTAGGACTGGAGAATGGAAATTGCGTAGAGTTAACGATTCCGATCACAGAAAAAGTTGAAAGATCGACGATACTGACGGTATTGTTTCCGAAATTTGTGACATAAGCAAACTTGTTATCGGCAGTGAAATTCAAGCGGCGAGGATCATTGAAAGTGTGTGAAAGATCGGTCACAAATTGTATCACTCTGTTTGTGGGAACATCGAAAACGCTGACCTTGTCAGAACCAAAATTGGTGAATAAGCCTGTTTGGTCATTAGATAGAATAAAGACGGCATTAGGCAACGCGGAAGGAAACAGGACGTCATTGACAAATCCAGTGACGGTATCCGTTGCAATGTTGATAATACTGACTTTGTTGCTATTAAAATTTGTCACATAGGCATTGATGTCGCTAAATTTGACGTTAGTAGGTGTACTAAAAGGAAAGGCTCCAGTGGTCACATATCCTGTTACAGTATCGGATCCGACATCGAGGATGCTCACAGTGTTTCCGTCGTAGTTGACTATGTAACCTTTTAAACCATCGTCTGTGATATCCAGGCTGTGAGGGAGATTAAAAGGAAAAGCTCCCGTGGTCACATAGCCAGTGACTTTGTTGGTTGCAACATCGATGATACTGACGTTGTTCCCTGTTTCATCGGTTACGTAGCACTTCGTACCATCCGGTGTGAAACCCAAGCCTGATGGGGCTGAGAAGGGAAAGCCTGTATCATCTACCCTTAGTATAACTTTATTCGATGTGGGATCGATCAGATAAACAGAGTTTGCCACATCCACAGTCACATAGACCTTGGTGCGATCCGGCGAGAATTTAATATGCACAGGGTGAGTGAGATCAAAGGAATTGTTATCGACGTATCCGATAGCAGTGTTGGTTGCAAGATCGATAATGCTAATGAGACTTGACTGAAAATCGGTGACATACGCAAAAGGAGCTGCAAGCAGCCTCGTAGAGGTAATGAAAAAAAGAATCAACGCCGCGAACGATTTCATAGGTTACCCTCACTCACAGGATGCTTTACATCATATAACACTACCTAGCATTTTGTAGGTCACACCCACTTTAAGCATACGAACATTTTTGGAAAAGAAAAAATTGATTACCTAAGGATAGTCCATTCCGGCGGGATGAGGTCTTTGTCGTTGGCTCCATACCAGGGATTAAACCATTGGGGCGGGACAATGACCAGCCTGCCGGGATTTCTGTTCAGGTAGGCAGCCCACCAGGAAAAGGTCGAGTTGCCAATGATGTTGTGCTGACACAGGCTCATGAGGTAGAAATCATGATAATGCGGTTCTCCTTCAACGAAATAGAAATCGCGTGGAATATGGGCAAAATTCTCTTTGCACCAGTCGATCTGATTGGAAAAGACAACAAATAACGTATCCTCAGGGAAGAGTGCGATAGCCTTCTGGTAGTAGTCTAAATCACATTTTGCATACACATCGTGGTTGGGGTCTTCCATGTAATAGCGGTAATGGATCGATACCGTCTTCGGGTTGTGGACGATGTTAGGATACTTGTTTTCCAGGTAGGCGACGATTTCAGGATGGGGGGAGAAGAGGTCGATGATTTCCTGTTTGTGGTTGAGGAAGTACTTTTCCGATTGAAACCACCCTCTGATGACCATGTTAGGGTGGTAGGGGATAGGTGAGTAGTGGTAGTGGGGCTCATTATAGACATAGGAGATAGGTTCGGTAAGCGGCGCAGCATTGATATGATAAAAGACATGGGCATAGTTCTCAGGGATAGCAAAGTTGTTATTCGTTGCTAGATCGGGAAAGACGGCTTCAGCCCCATTGTCGAGGGCAAGGCTGGTGGCCGTTGCCATGGCGAACATCTGATTGCCGAACTGTCCCCAGAGCTCACTCGTGACATAGGGTCCCTCCCCAAAGCATGATGCGGCCATCAAACACAGGGCTAATATCTTTGCTATCATAAATCCTCGAGTTGAAAGTTAAAAGTGATGAGTAATGAGTGATGAGTTTTAGCACCGGAGGTGCAAACTGTGGGTGTGCAATGGGAATAATATATCAGCCCCAACGGGGCGGCAAG
>Ga0207122_1114_pt1 | contig 13673 bp, 11 predicted proteins | sample Alteio_BWMinHeat_38_FD_153504 | JGI IMG/M metagenome (GOLD analysis project Ga0207122, IMG submission 153504) | Enriched cells from forest soil in Barre Woods Harvard Forest LTER site, Petersham, Massachusetts, United States -... | ecosystem: Environmental > Terrestrial > Soil > Temperate forest >... | reverse complement strand
AATCCTGCTGTTCAATAAAATGCATAATTAAATCCACAAGTTTGGATTCAGGCATGCGTGATTTCACGAGAGATGCGACAACACGTTGCTTAATGTCAGGTGCTGCTTCACTGGCAGAAAGAATAAGCACGGGTATCGTTTTATCGGTGATTTCTGGCAAACGCTCAAGCAAACTCCTGCCTGATCCATCAGGTAGAGAAAGATCCAGAATAATGAGCGAAAATTCTTCTTTTTTTAAATAGACTTCGGCCTCTCGGAGGGTTTGAGCGTTAACCAGCTCAGCCTTGTCGTGCAGCAATGTGGCGAGTAAGCGGCTCAAATCTATATCATCCTCAATATGCAGAATGTGAGGGAGAGAGGAGCTTCGTTGTGCTTTAATTGCACGTTTGAGAGCGCTGATCAATTTGGATTCATCTATGGGTTTAGCCAGCCAATCGATAACACCCATGGCTTCCTCTTTAAGTGATTGTTTGCCCTCATCTGCTTTGGCAGACACAACAATAATGGGCAAGTCTTGAGTTTGAGGGTTTTCGCGTAACTCGTGAATAAACTGGAGTCCATTGCCGTGTGGTAGTAATAAATCCAGCGTCATAGCCACATAGGTGTTAGCTGCGAGCAGGATTCTAGCTTGAGGAAGGGTGTGCGCCACATCCACTCGAATGTTGGCGTGTTCAAGCATCATTTTCATCAGGGTGGCAATATCGTGATTATCTTCGCAGACTAATACGCGGGAGTTGGATTGATGTGTGGGGGGAGTATCATCAATGTCACTGGCTTCAGGGATACTTTTGATTTCAGGGAAGGTTATCCAGAATGTAGTGCCTTGCTCTACTTCTGTTTCAAAACCAATCTCGCCTCCCATATGTTCAACCATTTGTTTGGTAATGTGGAGTCCTAGCCCTGTTCCACCTTTTTTGCGCGTAGCGGAAGAGTCTGCTTGTGAGAATTTACCGAAGATGCGGGTGCGGAATTCTTCAGGGATACCTGGGCCGTAATCTTTGATGGCAATCCGAATGGCGTCGCCTATGCGTGTGGAAGAAACATCAACCTGTTGTCCCTCGGGTGAAAACTTGACGGCATTGGAGAGTAGGTTCGATAGGGCCTGCATCATACGAGTCGCATCTACGTCGATGGTGTAGTGAGGATCAACAGGTTTAAGCTCAAAGCGTACATTAAATTTTTCACCATACGCCCGATTAGCCTCAAGTGCTTGCTGCAAAAGTTGTTCAACATTTTCATGCTGCATATCAAATGACATCTGCCCTGATGCCATTTTATCGATATCCAAAATGTCATTGATGATGAGGACCAGGCGCTCACAATTGTTATGTGCGATCGTAATCATTTTTATGACATTCGCAGATAAATCTTTGGAGAACGCTCCAAGAATTAATCCTAATGAGCCGCGAATGGATGTCAGCGGTGTGCGCAGCTCATGGCTAACCATGGAAATGAATTCGCCTTTTATGCGATCCATTTCTTTGCGCTCTGTAATATCTTGGATTTGTGAAATAAAGTAGTTCGGTTCTCCATCAGTATGGCGTACCAGTGATACGCTTAGATGAGCCCAAATAACGTGCCCCATTTTATGGTAATAGCGTTTTTCCATTTGATAGGTTTTAATTTCATTAGCCAGCGTTAGCCGAACATATTCCAAATCCTGTGCCAGATCATCTGGATACGTGATGGACTGAAAGTCGTTGGCGAGTAACTCCTCCTGGCTATAGCCCAGCATCTCACACAATGCATGATTTACTTTGAGCCAACGGCCATTTGGTGATACCAGAGCCATACCGATAGAGGCATGCTCCATGGCTGAACGGAAGGTTTCTTCGCTGGATTTTAAGGCTTCCTGCTGCTGCTTATGCTCAGTAATACCATTCACTGAGCCAGCCATGCGAATAGGGTTGCCATGTGCATCCCATTTAGCCTGCCCAAAGGCATGAATCCAGACATAATGCCCATCCTCGTGTCTTAGCCTGTACTCCACGTTATATGGGCTACGATTTTCAATGTGGTCGGACAGCATTTTCAGCGTATATTCCTTATCCTCTGGGTGCAATCGGTCTGCAAACTCATTGTAGTGAGGTATAAAGTTTTGATCATTCAGGCCTATCAAATTTTTAAATTTTTGCGACCAGAACAGTTCATTGGTTTTTACATTCCAATCCCATAGTCCTACACTCATGCCTTGCACAGCGAGTTCATATCGCTCTTCACTCTTCTCCAGGGAGTGAATAAGCTGCTTGCGGACGGTAATTTCTTCCTTAATTTGCTGATTCGATCGTTCTAGCCAGCCTGACTTAAGGCGAGAAATCAGAATATAGCGTGCAGATAGTGCGGATAACGCTGCAACCAATATGCCAGCGACAAGCACAATATCAGGGAGTGCTGTTTGCTGGTTTTCGATAAATTGTTGAGTGGGTGTAATCCGAAATGTCCATTGCTGGTCATAGATTTGAACGTTTTTTTCAATGCCCAGTGCTTCATATTTAGGTGCTGATTGAATTGTGTTGGTGAAATAGGGCTTGCCGTTATAACTGATGGAGAAGGTGTAGTTATCAGATAGTTCTCTGGTAATCGCTTCTGAAAAGAAATCATGGATTGAAAAAATTCCCGTTATGAACCCATCGAACTTGCCCTGTATATAAAGCGGCACATAAGCGATAAAAGCCGTATAGCCTTGCACAAGATTGAGAGGTGGCGTAAGCGTTGGTATATGTTTTTCTGCTGCATCTTTAAGGGCTTGAGCACGTTTTTCGTTGAAGATAATGTTAAGTCCAATGGCTTTTTCGTTGCCTTTTAAGGGTTCAGCCCAGCGAACATGGTAGGTCGAGTCTACCCACTCCACCGTTTTTAAACCTGAAAGCTGCTGTACAAAATTACTGGCATCACTTTGCCATAGTTTAAATGCTGTTCCTCCGGCAACTTCCCAGCGTTGTCCCATACGCTTCAGTGCCTGCAGTCTTTCGTGAGTTTCTGTCTTTAGAAGTACTTCTATTTCATTGGCTTCAACCCAGAGATGACTTTTCACATAACGTTGTTCTCTGGCCTTAAGCATGTCATAAAAAACATACGATCCTGCTACGATGACTATAAAGATCGCGATAGGAACAATGGCGATGTGTTTATCGGCGATCCACTCCACAGTTTCCATGCGCTGTACCATTGTGGCCAGTAGAAACATGCTGCACAAGCCCGTAAACAGCAATCCACTCACGAGAATAAACAACGGGTTTAGGCTGCGTACGGCCTGATCATAGGCAGGCGTGCTTTCCCACACCACCAACCATTTTTGCTGAAATACCGCAAATGATTTACGCAGTGTAAAACTTGGTTTGGCGTTATGCGCATCGCTATTACTGTTGTAAAGTAAGGTGTCTGGCGATTCAATACCGTTGTCATAAATGCGTAGATTTAGCTTGTAGCCCTGGCTATTGGTGAGATCATTCAGAAACTTCTGGGCAATAATAGGAGCATAAATCCAACCACGTAATGCTGCTCGTCTTTCGTCGGGCGTTGCAATTGATTTTCCTTGATCGTAGAGCGGATGTAGTAATAAGAACGCAGGTTTTTTCTCTTCATCTTGTACGAGTGCGATACGATTTGTAATGGAGGTGTTTCCCGAATCACGCGCTTTATTGGCTGCTTCAAGCCGATGCTGTTCAAAAGCAATGTTCAGACCCTTGGCCGGTTTATTATCCTGTTCTGGCGCTAGATAAGTGATGACATAATAAGGCTTAGCCTGAGTTTCAGGATGAATCTTGAAATCCAGCGTACCGTTCTTGTAGATTTCCTGTAAGAAGGCATTTTTTTCTTCAGGTTTTACTGATTTAATCCAGCCGAGTCCGATGAGACCAGGAAAGTTTTTTTTAATCTCAATGGTGTCTACATAACGCTGCCACTCTTGGCGGGAGACAAATATCGAACTGTAAAATAATCCAGCGCCTCCAAGTAGTGCATTTCTATAAGAGTCGAGTCTGTTTAGAAGAAGCTTCTCACTTTCTATAGTAAGGGACTCAAACTCAGCTTGGTTTTTCTCGTATGTATTAACAGAAGCTATTTTCCAGGCATAAAAACTAAGACCCAACGGCATAATGAGTACGAGTATGGCTAAGGCTGGAAGCCCGCTTACTGCATTGTTGCGCCACACAATTCGGTTTTGAGTTCGTGGAGATAACAGTATCAGCGGTAAAAATACCATGATCCCGAACATATCTCCTGCCCACCAGGCAAGCCAATTGTTGACGATAATTTCAGAAGAAACAGCTCCAAAACTATAAAGCGTGCTAACGCCTATACTTGCCGCGATCAGGCAGGCTAATGGGCCACCAAGTAAAAATAGCCCAAATACCTCTCTAATATGATTCAACTTAAGTGGAAGCCCAATAAACCGGCTGATCAGCGCACGTCCTGCTAATGCTTGAACGGTAGAGCCGATAGCAATGCCCAATGCAATCAGGATTTTGGCCGTGATCAATCCATCTGCGGCTGAATATGCTCCTGAAATATGGCAATTCAGCAGGAATGAGCCTATTAACACCCCAGGCCATAATTGCCAGCCAAATAAGATTAGCATGCCTAGTGCAATACCAGAGGGAGGCCAAATAATGGTGGCGTATCCAGGCGGCACAGCCAGTAATACCCCCAGTTTCCCGGTAAGGATATACAGCAAGGCTAGCACTAATACCTTAGCGAGATCGTTTTTAAAAGCTAAAACAAATTGTTTCATCGGTTATATATCCGTTTGGTCTGACACTCTCGATGAATTCACAAAAACTGTTTGATGGGATTTCAATGGATTCAAGAAACATTGCGAATAGATATATAGCGACCAAAAAAGTTTTGAAAATGATATTTTGTATAGGTTATAGAAGTTTTGGTTTTGGCCTGAATTCCCAAAACTGGCGTAACTGCATTTCTAATGACATAGGATCAAAAGGTTTAGGAATAACGCCGAGCGCGCCGAGTGATGCGTAGTACGATACATCAAATTGTTGTGTTTTTGCTGTCATAAAAATAGCAGGAGTTTTAGCGGTAGTGGGGAGTTTACGTAATTCAAGGAGCGTTGTTGGGCCATCTATTTTAGGCATCATCACATCTAGAAGTATTAAGTCAGGGGAAAAACCTGTTTTCACTGCTTCAATCGCATCATAGCCGCAACTATAGGCTTGAAAGGTAAAGCCACTGATCACCTCTAGCGCCATTCGTACGACATCCATAATATCGGGTTCATCTTCAACATAAAGAATCGAATTAAGGACTGCAGTGGTCATGATGTACCCTTGGAGTTTTTATTGAGGCATGCTTCGATATTGCTTAAAATTTTACCACTCGTAAATGGTTTTACAATAAAGCCGATGGCTCCTAGCTTGATGGCTTCCTGGACTTTAGCTAGCGTAGCTTCCCCGCTGATCATAATAACTTTGGATAGAGGGGAGGTTTTACGAATTTCACTTAATGCTGTTATGCCGTCGAGAATGGGCATGTTGATATCAAGCAAGACAATATTGGGTTGTCGTTTAAGACAGAGATTAATAGCTTCTTGTCCATTTGAGGCTTGGCCTGCAATGCGGTAGCCTGCTTCAACGAGTGCTTGCCGGAGTAATTCGCGCAAAATTTCGTCATCATCAGCAATCAAAACAGACTGTTTTATTGGCATGCCCCCTCCTTGCGGGTGAATGCTGTACTCATCTTTACGGCTTATTTTCCTTGAGTAATGAGAATCTATCCAAAATCTTTGGTTATTATTCAGAGATAATATTAGAAGGTTTTTGTTTATACATTATTCGAGCAATAACGCTGCTGATTAATCAAACAACGTACGTGCCACCTCAAACCGGCTACTAAAATAGCTACTATCCAGGCGTTCGATCCGTACTTTTCCATTGGTGCTGGGGGCATGAATAAAGCGGTTGTCACCAATGTAAAGGCCTACATGTGAGAAAGAGCGACCAGAGGTATTAAAAAATACAAGATCACCCGGTAATAAATCGCGTTTATCAACAGCGTGGCCACGTTTGGCAAGGTCTGCGGCAGAGCCTGATAAATTCATGCTGGCAACTTGGTTGTAAATGTAAATTACCATGCCACTGCAATCAAGGCCCGCTTCAGGATTTCTACCACCAAAGCGATAGCCGGTATCCAGTAATCCCAACGAATAGAGAACGGCTTCCTCTGCTTTTGGGTCGAGTTGCCGATTGATAACGTGGTCTGTGGTTGTTCGGCTAGAAGGAGGTAAGCTGCTACAACCTGCAAGGCTGAGAGTGAGTGCATATATCAAGAAGCGATGTTTCATGGTTCTTCATCCCCATGGTCATTAAGAAGGGGTAGACACTATGAATAGCAAGGGCCTGAGTAAAAACTAATGTTCTGGAAATAAGCTTATGTGTGTGGTGCTGATATATGGCTTAACGGCTTGAATGGCTTAATGCCATACACTGAACAGACGATCTGCAAAGTATTTCAAATTAAATCCTCATTTCATGGAAGTTGCCTAAATTTCAATCAAGTGAGTTTTTATTAAAAGAATCATCGTGATATGAATATGGCCCCCAGCTTATCCACATCCTTCTACCTAAAAAGCGTGGATAACTAATGCTTGAATGGTTTGTTTTATCTGGAGAAGCAGATTTTTTCGACGTTAATAACTTCAGGTACTTTGGAAATGGTAATAGGGACTAACCCGATTTTTTCTTCAATTGTCTAATTTGAGTTTTTTGGGGAGAATAGTATGTATACACGTGTGCTACGTTTAGAAGTGCTGCGCTTAGTTAAAAACTGGCCCCGAGGTTTATCGATCTGGATGTCGAGGTATTCAGGGAATGCTTGATGGCGTTGGTGGGTTTTAGTGAGTTGTATTGGGTTTGATTGTTGGGTGTCCAAGTAGTGTTAGGGCAGCGCCAACTAACAAGCTTGCTGCTAATACGTACATCCCTAGGGTTGTGTTGTGTGTGGCATCTTTAATGGCACCCATCATATAAGGACTCACAAAACCTGCTAAGTTACCGACAGAGTTGATGATTGCAATGCCTGCGGCAGCGGCTGTACCGGTTAAATACGCAGTGGGTAAGGTCCAAAAAAGAGGAAAAGTAGAAAGAATACCTGCGGTTGCTAATGTTAATGCTGCAATGGCTATAGCGGTATTTTGACCAAATAAAGTGCTTGCCATAAGTCCAATACTGCCTGCTATTGCGGCTGAAGCAATGTGGCGGCGCCGTTCACCAGAACGATCTGAGCTTCGTGCCATGCTGATCATAGTGATTGCGGCCACTCCATAAGGAATTGCCGTCAGTAGACCTACATTCAATACATCTTTAATGCCTGTATTTTTAATAAGCTGCGGTAGCCAGAATCCTACGCCGTACAATCCCATTGTAAACGTAAAGTAGGTGAGTGAGAGCGCCCAGATTTTGAAATCTTTTAATACAGCCAGTAGCGGTAAATCGTATTTGTGGGCTGTGTCGTGACGTATACCTTGCTCCAGTAAATGCTTTTCTTCTGTGGATAACCAGTTGGCAGCTTGGATTGAATCATCCAGATACAGATAGACAGCGATGCCCATGATAATGGAGGGAAGCCCTTCAATCACAAATAACCATTGCCATCCTGTCAGGCCATGATAGCCCGTTAAAGATTGCATAATCCAACCGGATAGCGGACCGCCGACGACACCCGATAAAGCTACTGCAGACATGAACAGTGCAACGATGCGTGCTCTACGATGGGCAGGGTACCAGTAGGTGAGGTATAAAATGATGCCAGGGAAAAAGCCAGCTTCAGCAATGCCAAGAAGCAGACGCAGAATATAAAACGAACTCGCAGAGCTTACAAACATCATGCATGAAGAAATGATGCCCCAACTCACCATAATTCGGGCAATCCACGTACGTGCTCCGATTTTGGAGAGAATGATGTTTGATGGAGCTTCGAAAAAGAAATACCCAAGGAAGAAAATGCCTGCGCCTAATCCATAGACTGTGTCGCTTAATTTCAGGTCATTCAACATCTGTAGTTTGGCAAAGCCAATATTTACCCGATCCAGATACGCTAAGACGTAACATGAAAATAGAAACGGGATAAGTCGCCAAGTGACTTTGCGATAGGTCCGTGCTTCCAGGTTCATTTTATAGAATCAATTTAAGTTTTCGTCCACCTGAAACCGTAAAACCTTCGCGTTCGTAAAATGCAAGTGTGGAGTCAAACTGTGGGAGGGGCGGCGTAGTGACTTCCAGACGTTTCCACCCACGTGCAGCGCTGAAAAGTTTTGCATGCTGAAGCAAGCGCAATCCAAGTCCTCTTGAGCGGTGTCCAGGGCGAACATAAAGCTCCGGTATGGTTCCAAAGGCACCTTCAGTATAGAGCGCATGGCATTCATAAAGCGCTATAAATCCAATGGGGCTTAGAGCGTTACTGCGTGCAATAAATACAAAATACTTTTCTTGGTCTAAGAATGTTGTGAGTCGCGCTGTGGTGTCAGGTAGGTTGAAATTAAAGGCATGTGTGTCCGTTCCTGCCATAATTTCATTCAGTAATTCTCCCACCATGATAGCAATATCATGCGAATCATCGGCAGTCGCTCTTTGAATAACAATGTCTGTGGTCATGTATTTACGGTATTAGCTTATGAAGTGGCGGTGCGTCTGACTTTACAAATGGGCGCTTAACTCTTTGTACATGATAATTCGGATTTTGTCTGGAGTATATAAACGTTGCTGATGAGAAGGGGTATTTCAAAAAAAGTGTCAAAAAGTTTGCGTTTCCAAAAATATAGGGTTAATACTTATATCATGTGAGGCTTAACAGATTGTTCTATTTCATAAAGAGTGGAGCTGCCTCAAGGCAAAGGTTTTCTTACATCTTCATCAAAATAAGGAGAGTCTATGGAAACACATGATGTTACAAAAATAATTGAGGTGGCACTTTTAGCAGGGTTTCTGATCACAATGCTGTTGTTCATTGCAGGCAGTGAACACTATAGGCAGAGCTTGAAAGAGCATTCTGGCAGAGTGTCTAGAGACATCAAGGGACAAACTGGATTAATCTCTGGTTTATGCACCAGCTTATATATTATGTTCCAGAGTAAGAAGTAGTGGATTTTATGAGAATGTGAAATGGATTGAGTTAGTGAACACTGAAGGGAGCAGATCATCTGTTCCCTTCAGTGTTTTACGATTCGTCTATAGTGAGGTACTCCAAAGAGGCAGTTAGCACGTGGGTTAAAAACCGATAAGGAATAACATTGGGAAGAAAGGGATATGTGTTATGGCGGTGGATTTGCGACGCACAGTGTTTAAAAGCTTTTATAAAGCAAAAAAAATAACGGGTGCAACGCTTATAGAAGTCATGATCGTAATGCTAATCATGAACATACTAGTTGCTATGTGTTCTCCAATATACGCAGACTATATAAAAAAGACAAAATGGACAGAAAATATTAATTTGGCAGAAGGTGTTTCTAAAGCGGCAATGACGTGTATGCAGGTATATGGGGCGTCGTGTTCAGGAGCTACATTGGGTCTTTATAATTCATCGGATATTGGTCTTCAGTCGTGGCCTACTGGGAAATATATAGTGAGTGGTTCTTGGCACGTTTATTGGGATAATCTTAACAGAGGTTTTCATGTAACTTTTGTTGGCACATCGGAAGTGGGGGGATATCATTATGACCGTGGTTATTCACTTCCAAATGGGATAGGAACCGTGTTTGTAAGAGCGCGCGGTGCACATGACGATGTTCCTGATTCAATGATGGCTATGTGGCCTGCTGATTATTTTTGATGTGGAGTTCTACACTCAATGAGGTACCCTCAAGTATTTTAAGAGGGCCTCCATGATAGATATTATCGTTCAGATGATTCAAGTTACAGCACTAAACCTGGGTTTAAGTGTGTTAGTGGTGTTGAGCGCTGCTACTATCCCCGATCTCACAGATTATTTTCTTTATCGTCTTTCACCATTCACATGGATTCAACGCCTTGGTTTTAAGGTATATCTACGTAAACGAGTGCAAAGCATTTTACCGATAGTGTTGACAGCACTGATTATAACCAATGTGTTGAGGATCTATTTTGGTTCATGGTTAACGTATCGCATAGGGATTATGGTGTCTCTAGGGATCGTTTTTTGTGGAATGTATGGCTATCAACGGTGGCGCTGCCCACAGGGGGAAAGTCATCCAGGTGCGGTGCTAGACGAAATAGCTCCAAAGCATGCTGGTGTTCAGTACCTTGAAAAAGCATTACTGAGTGTATCTAGAGAAACTCTCTTTTTTGCGACTTTGCCGGTGAGTGTTAAAGCCGAGGCCCAGCACTTTAAATTGATTGGGCTTTCAGGGGTTGGAAAGTCCACTGTGATTAAAACCATGATGCATGCTGCAGTGTTGCGCGGTGACCGTGTTTTGATTGTTGATCCAGATGGCGAGTATCTCTCGAGTTTTTATCAGCCTAAACGGGGTGACATTATCTTGAATCCCTGTGATGCGCGAAGCCATGGCTGGTTAGTCCTAGATGATATTCAATCCATACAAGAGGCTTACGAGTTTGTCGACCATCTGATATCCAAAGAGGTTGGTGAAGGTGCGTGGCATGAGCAGACGCGCACCTATGTGGCTAGTCTACTGATGTATGCTAAGCAGAAAAAGAAGAGCTTCTCGGATTTCTGGCATGTGGCGTTGGAGAATTCTGTAGCAGAGCTGGCAGGTGTTCTTCAAACAACTGCTGCAGCTTCATACACTGAAGAAAGCAATGTTGCCATGTTGAGTTCTATTCGTGATCAAGCTAGGACATGGCTGACTCCGCTGGAGTATTTGCGGTATGGAGCTGGCCCCAATATATCGTTGCGAGATTGGGTAAAGACAGGAAAAGGGTGTCTCTTCTTGTCCTATCAAACGAATCAAGATAAGTCGATGCATAGTTTAATCAGTCTATGGGTTCAATGGGTGGCTGAAAAAACGATGCGATTAGAAGAGCGAGATCATCGTCTTTGGTTTTTTATAAATGAGTTGGAATCCATTGGACGTATGGATGGCATGAAAGATCTGCTATCAAGGATTGGTCGATACGGTGGGCGCGTGGTCTTAGGTGTTCAGAGCATTGCTAAATTGCAGGCAATATATGGTGATGACACAACGCCTATTTTGGAGCAGTGCCTTAATGCATTGATTTTAAAATGCGCCGTTCGGGAAAATGGTGCGAGTACAAGTGCTTTTGCCAGTCAGCAGATTGAGGAGCATGAGCGCACCATGGTAAAGGTGTCCTTCGATCTTCAAACCAAGCAACGTCAGCATGAGGTGATAACCTTGGCTCAGGCTGTACGGCCTATGGATATTGAACAGCTACCGGATAGACATGGCTATGTAAAGCTAAGTGATGTAGCTCATTGGTTTAAAGTCTCTTTCGTGGCCTATGATGTACCAAAGTTGGTTCCCGCGTTTGAGCTGCGCCAAACAGGTGAATGAAAGCGAGAACTTACCATCCTCCGCCAAGTGCTCGAAAGGTGGTCACTGCAGCCAGGGCATTATTCGTATGCATATGTACCTGTTGATCTTGAGCAGTCAGCCTTTTGCTTTTTTCTCAGGTTCTCAACGCGTGATTGCGGCGGCAACCATTGGTGCTTTGGCTTCGTTGGCACCTACTTTAGGGCCTACTGTGGGTAGATGGATTACGGATCATTATTCGTGGCACTGGTTGTTTTTTATCAATTTAATACCGGGTTTATTTGTCACGATTGCCGTCCCTATGCTGGTACGTATTGATCGTCCAGACTTCTCTTTGTTGCGAGGGGCCGATTACTTGGGCATGGCGCTAATGGCTATTTTCCTGGGCAGCCTTGAATACACCCTTGAGGAAGGGCCGCGTTAGGATTGGTTTGGTGATCATGTGATCTTAACTACCGCATGGGTAGCCGCATTATCTGGATTGGCCTTTGTTTTGCGTAGCTTAAGCTATGCGAAGCCAGTTGTTGATCTACGTGCATTGACCGATCGAAATTTTGCGCTGGGTTGTTTTTTCTCATTTGTGATCGGCATTGGTATTTTTGCTACGATTTATTTAACACCGCTTTTCTTGGGAAGAGTGCGTGGTTTCAGTGCGTTGCAAATTGGGTTGGCTGTTTTTTCTACCGGCGTTTTTCAAATTCTGTCCATTCCAGTGTATGCTTTTTTTGCTAATCGTATTGATCTGCGCTGGATCATGATGTTCGGCCTGGCCTGTTTTGCACTCTCCATGTGGAATTTTGCCCCCATCACGCATGACTGGGGTGCTCAACAACTGTTATTTCCTCAAGCCTTACGTGGTATGGGCCAGCAATTTGCAGTGGCTCCTACGGTTACACTCACACTTGGCGCTTTATCGCCCGATCGACTTAAACTTGCTTCCGGCTTGTTCAATCTAATGCGTAACTTAGGAGGAGCCATTGGCATTGCTGTGTGTGCAACTATTTTAAATGATCGAAGCAATCTCCATTTTTTTCGACTGGCCGAGCATTTAAATCGCAGTAATGAAGCTATGAATGCCTTATTACAAAATACAGGCAGCATGGCGACATGGAATGGCGCGCTTGATGCACCGGCAGTAGCCTTGAAACAGCTTTGGGTTTTGACATGGCGAGAAGCTCAGACTACAAACCTATTCGGATATTTTTCTCGTGATCATGGTGTGTTTTGTGATTGCAACGATGATGGTACCGTTGATGCGTAAAGTGGGTTTGCCTAAAGCGCCTTCAACTGATGCGCATTGAGAAGGAGGGGCTTAGCGACGGCTGGAATCCTGGCAGGACGCATCTCAAGCGAATATTGGGAAGAGACAGAATTGACCCATATCGTAGACAGTAAATATATAAAGTCATCGGAACAGACTAGAATGAAGCTTGATACCTTGGCCTCTGAGATTATAAATATAACTGCAAAAACGTAATATTTACGGGTGGTGAGCCATTAGCTCAACAAGATAAAATTAACTCTGTGTGTTCAATTCTTTTAGAGCAAGACGATTATTTAATAGACTTTGAAACAAATGCAACCATAATACCACATCAGATTTTGGATGATAAAGTTCATACTTATGTATGCTCTCCAAAATTATCAAACTCAAATATCCATGAGAATCTAAGAATCAAGAAAGAGGCCATGGTATGGTTTGCAAATAACGATAAGTCTTTTTTCAAATTTGTAGCTGAAAATGAAAGTGACTTCATTGAGATTAATAGATTAACTAATGAATTCAATATTGATGTCAGTAGAGTGTTTGTAATGGCACAGGCAATGAATATTAAGGAACTCAATAAGCGTGAAGGTGTAATTTCTGACCTTTCTTTAAAACATGGGTACCGTTACACAGATAGACTACATCTTAGACTATATGGTGGTGGACGAGGGGTTTAAATCTTAGATACACCATTCAACAACGCCGCTGCGTAACATCAGTTAATAACCATTGAACAATAACCTGAACCGTTACACTTACTATAAATGCTAAAACGCACCCTGTTAAAATGGTTGTTTTTGACCATAAAAAAGCCAAAGTAAGAAAAAAAGAAACAAGCGAATATAATCCATACACCATACCTCGATACATCAAAGCAACATGATTTGAACCTTGAGATCGATGCGTAAATATAGCCAAGATAGAACCAACTATAGGAAATACAGCTAACAATCCGCTCCATGTTCCTCC
>Ga0207122_1113_pt1 | contig 13700 bp, 15 predicted proteins | sample Alteio_BWMinHeat_38_FD_153504 | JGI IMG/M metagenome (GOLD analysis project Ga0207122, IMG submission 153504) | Enriched cells from forest soil in Barre Woods Harvard Forest LTER site, Petersham, Massachusetts, United States -... | ecosystem: Environmental > Terrestrial > Soil > Temperate forest >... | reverse complement strand
GAAGAGAAGAGGAACTAACACGAATACAATCCCGATTCTCCAATCGTAAATAAAGACAGCTCCGAAATAAACGAAGTACCGCGTCATTCCCCATAACATTCGTCGCCGGTTCTTTTCATCCCCTCTAGCCTTAAAGTAGGCGCATGGAGCAAACCCTAGGGCCGTCCAAATGTTGTCCGAAAGATACCGAAGGAAATCTAGTGGACTCGTTCGATCGTAGCCGCTGGAGGCGACATTATCGTCGGGTCCGCCGTTCTCTCTATGGTGGAGACGGACATGAACCGTCCGACCCAGTTCTGGAAGGTCTCCATACAAATATCCGAGAAAGAATTCGACGTAGCGACCGAAAACCTTAGCGTATTTCTCCGAAAAGTAGCCATGGGGCCGGTGCGCCTCCAAGTGTTTGGCGCTGAACATCCTCACAGACCGCTGAAACTTAAGACCGCATAGGGAAAGATAGAAAGCGATCGCGAGCAGAAGCCGAGGCTTCCCTAAAATGAGTTGGATCACGAAAATTGGCACGGAAGTAAGGCTGAGGGAGACCATGATTCGTAACGCGGGGGTATCCCGGGAGTCCCGCAGAACTTCTTGGCCAAGCCGGTCGAGGAACCGGTCGTAAGCCCGGGAGAGAATTTGATACCCGTCGCGTAATGGACGAACCTTACCGAGAAGCATGGCCGCACCATAGCATCCGAAAGAAAGCACGCCCACGAGCGATACGGCAGTAATGCTTGCCAAAGCCACGAGGACTGCCCCCCACCGACATACGAGTTTGGGGATGGCTCCAAGCCCCACCGCACGCCAATATGTCTTTGAAAGAGCGCCTTTTCGCACGTCGTTCAAATCCGCTTCCGTTAACTTGGCTACGAATTGCATGCTTGTCGTTATGCTCACCGCCGGGCTTAGGGCGGTGTGAGAGGCAACGGAAGTCTACACTTTAGGAGGCAGAGTTTCCAGCGTCGAAACGTTGTGTCTAATGGACGCTAGGGATTTAAGGGAGGTGGCTTTCAAAAAGAAGACAAGGTACAAGGGTACAAGACATGGCTTTGAGTGCTGCGGCATCGTTAGTTGAACCGAGAATTAGAAAAGTATCAGTTTTCCTGCGAGCACGCCTGCCACACCCAAGCACCGAGAAGAGGTGGTTTCTTGGCACGATCCTTGTCGGGGAGCATCCCTAGGTTCACTAATCGCTCGCGCCCGATGACACCATCGTTAGCGTTCCGCCTGGCTGACCGGCACCAATCACGCGATCGTCCTTGTACTCGATGGTCAGGGTGGCGCGGCCTCCCAGCCGAATGTAACTGACCGATTCATTCTGGGCAGGAAGCCAGAAGGCTCCAACCTTCTTGTATTCGTGATGAATTTCACTCTTCTTCGTCCAGAACGACGGGTTCTGGGCCGGTTCGGCTTCGATGTGTGTGACGGCGAAATCGATTCCATCCACCCACACCTTGCCACGATAGACGTATTTGCTAGGGGACTTGGGGCTGACCCTTAACACATATTGCCCACCATGGTTCGACGGCTCGTAGCCAAGAAGTTCAAAGTTGTAATTATCTCGATTCAACTGTGTTCCTGCGCTGATTGCAGGTTGTGCTGCTTCTTTCTCGGTTTCCAGGAGTTTCTTGAAGACGCGATCCAGAATCAATTTCGATCCGCTCTCGGAAACTACTTTAAACTCCTTTGTGGAGGGGCTATCGTAAGTGGCCCTTACGGTCATTTCGGCGTCCCTGTCTCCGGGAAACCCGCGGTAGGAGAGGTGGTAGACCCGAGTTCCCTCGGAATGCAGCAGAGTCTGCGCACGCTCTTGATTCTTGTGTACGAGATTGTCCACCACCTGATCTACGGAGAGAGATGTGCTCGTTATCGATGATGACGGCGCTCCCGAAGCCGCACCAACAAGCTCCGGAACAGTGATCAGCGCCACCCAGGCGGTCAGAACGATCGTGGCACGAATTCTCTGGAGAACCGCCATCTCGCTGAGCCTCAATTTGACACTTCGTTCGCGGTTCATCCGAGAAGCAGACAGCCCGTAGGATTCCATTAGGTTCTTTCACTTCCGGGTTTGTGGAGAATTTAAATGATGCATTACTCAGTGTCTGCTCAAAAACGCACACTCTTGATACTGGCAGCGTGGTTCTGTCGTTGCCCTGCACCCCCATGAAAACGAGAACATCAGAACGCATAACGCAGAGACTCGGTCAGCGAGTTGGCATGAAAATAGCGCGGCGCTGTCGGCCCGACAAACGAACCTTCCCCGTACTGGTAATAATTCCATCCTGAGTTGAAAGCCCACTTATGGCCAAGATCAACGCTCAGGTTGGCTACAGGCTGCTGATACGTATACTGCAACGTGCCGAGAGGCTGCAGAATATTGAACTGCGGCACGTTGCCGTCAACCCTGGTGATGCTATAGCCGAAGTCGGCCAGCACTCGCTTCGCCGGCCTGAACCTGACGGTTGCCATTCCAAAATTAGTGTGGTTGGTGTAGTAAGAGTTGGCCAGCAGAGGATTGGCCGGATCGTTCAACGCACAAAATGAAGTCGTGCCATTGGCCCCGGCCACGAAAGGTAGAATCACGCCGGTTGGCGGAGTGTCGTTGAAGCAGATCAGGGCATTCTGAATTACGCTGTTGAAGTTGTACGCCAGATCCAGTCCGAAGCGTTCGCGCGGCGCGAGCGACGCGGTCAGCCCGTAGTTTTGGTTGTGGCCCGCGTACTGGGTCTGGGCGTCGGCGTTGGATTGTTGCTGGATGTTGACGGATCCGCCTAGAGTGGCCCAAGAGCGCGGTGTGTAGGTCGTCTGGAACCGGTATCGCGCTTCCTTGCGTGGCGACATGCGAACGAATACGGCGTTGAAGTTCGTGTGTTCCAGATCGAAATTCAATCGCAAGGCATGGGTGGGCCGTGCCCAGAATCCGAGGAGCGCCGTTTTTTCCAGGCCCACGAAATGGTCCACGTCCCCGGGGAGATAATCAAGGAAGTGGTTGAACTGCCGGTCGCCATAGCGGTAACCGATGCGTGCGCCCGCTTTTTTCGAAAAATCCCAGGCCAGCTCGGTCTGATTTCTCGTCCAGGTCTGGTTGAAGGAGGACTGGGCCATGGTGGGTGTCCCTCCCGGAGTTGTGGGCGTGGTGAGCGCGGTACTCAGCAGCGTGCACGGGGGCAGTGCGCAGCTAAAGTCGAGCTCGTTGAAATTGCCATTCTGCGGAATTCGATAGGCCCAGAAATAGAATTTCTCGATTAGTCGCAGATGTTGGGTCAAGTGCAGTGTCGCTTCGAGATCTACCACGTCAGAGATGCGGTTTGCAGCAGCTCTCCCAGTGCCGGTAAAGGCGAGGGTGTTGCCGCGCGTGATCAAGCCGCCGAAAGACTCGTCCAACGGTGTGTTGGAAGTCGCGGAACTATAGGAGAACGAGCCGAGCAGATCCAGCTTCCGGAAGTAATTGCTGCGCAAGCTGAAGCGCTCGGTGGGCGTCGAAGTCCGGATTCGCTGGTTCCTCACGTAGCTGGTGTACGCGCTGCATGTGACATTGGTCAGAGTCCCATTGACAATCAGACTGGTTGCCGGCGGCACCACGGCGCAGGGTTCCTTGTTTGCCGTGTCGATGGACAAGCCCAACGAAACGGAACTGACTGGCGTCGTGGGCAAGAGCGCCTCATTGATTGGATTCACCTGATAGTCCGTGTCTCCCTTGTAGTAATCGAGGAATTGGTCGTAGCTGACGACGGTTCGTGGCGCGATCCTAAAGTCCACTCCCAGGCGGTACGAGTTCATGGTTGTGTTCCAGTCCTGCAGGAGCGAACCTTCCGTACCCTCGTGGATGCTGCTGTAGGAAGGCCCGGTCATGTTGTTATGCGAATATCCTAAACGGAAGCTGACCGTGGATTGCGGAAGCAGCGTGAGATCGACGTCGCTCATGCGTCGCGTCGTAGCGAACGAGTGAGGCGAGTTCAGTATCGGAATCGATGGAGCAGAGGTCGGGGGATTCAGCGGATTTGCCAATAAGTCGTAGTCGAAGAAACTCTGATCCCGCCGGAAGCTGCTTTGGAAGTTGTACCATTTGTTTTTATCGGCGCGAAGGCGCGCGTAGTTGTTGGGATCGCCTCCCCACCCCACGCTGTTGAGGTAGAGATCGTCGAACAGCAGGCCCTGGTGATCGACCGACTGCATCGTAAGCGTCTGATCAAGGATTCGCGGGCCAGTCTGCAGATTTACCAGTGTGTCGTACATATCGCCGCTGCCGCTCACGTCAGTACTACGGTAGCCCAGTTCAATGGACTGGTGAACCAGGTACCCGCCGCGGGTCACGCCGTCAGGCTCGGCAGGCGGAGCTGCGGCCGGGGTCGGACTCGCGGTGGGAGTTTGGGCGAAGAGTGTTTCTGACGATGACAGGATCATTGCGCACAAAAGCAGCGCCAGGGCCATCGCTATTCGACGTTTGCCGTGACCACAGGCGTCCGATAAGCTGCGCTCGGCGTGCACGCACGCGGACGCCGGTCTCTCGATTAGCGAAGACTGGTGCACGAGTTTTCTTGGCGCCGCCATTCGGTGCTCCCTACTTGAAAAACACACTGCTGAAATTGGAGCCATGAATCTGCGCGTGACACATGGTGCAGGCCTGATACTTCGCCGACTGATTGTGCGCGGGACCGCTGGGCCCGCCGGCCGTCAACTGGGACGAAAAAGTGTGGCACTGCAGACAGAGCATGTTCACCGGCATCACCTTGAGTAGTCGTGGATTGGTGGAACCGTGGGGAGTGTGGCAACTGCTGCAGCCCTCAGTCTTCACCGGCACGTGCTCGTAGACGAAGGGACCTTGTTTGTCGACGTGGCACTTGTAGCAAACAGCGTCGCCGCTCGGCAGGCTCCGTAGCTGCCGCACGGTCGCTGTCCCATGTGGGTTATGGCAGTCAACGCACTGCACCAATCCCTCGTTGACGCGGTGGTGATACGGTTTGGCGAAGTCTGCTTTGGCGGAAGTATGGCATCCGTAACACAACTGGGGTTGCTCCTGGACTAGCAGGAACTCTTTTTCCTTGGCGTGATGAGGAGAGTGGCAGTCGAGACATCCGACATCGCTGCTGGAGTGGGAGGATTCGGCGAAATGCGATTGCTGGTGAGCTTCGCCGTGACAGCTTAAACAACGAGCGCTAGTCTCCTGTCGCGACTTTCCCTCGAACACGAATATCTTGGTTTTGTCACCGCCGCCTGCCACATGGTCGGCTCCAGGACCATGACAACCCTCGCAACCTTGTTTCGCGGGTCCGCCTTTTATGTTCAGTGTGGTCTTCCAGTGCGGCGTCTTCTGCCATGCGTTGTAAATCTCCTCGTGACAGGTTTTGCAGGTTTCCGCTCCCACGTACTTGGAGGCTTCGGATGAAGGCGCAGCGGCATTTGGCGCGCTGGCGGATTGGGCGTTCTTACCAGCAGTCTCCCGGCTAGCCTGGCCATCGGCAAAGGCGACCGCGACGAAAAGACACAGCGCCGAGCACAGAAGAACTCGACAGGCTCCGTGGCAAAGTGCGTGGGTCACAAGTTTGAGGTCCCTCGGCTTCATCTTATCCGCCAGTCCTATCTCATCAAGGAGGGCCGGCATTCGGCAGCGCAAGGATTCCCGTAGTCACCAGTTTATTTTCCTGGAAATTGCAGAAATTCTAATGTGCCTTACAAATCCAAGACTGTTCTCAATTGCTCAACTCTCAAGAATCAAACAGAGACATTTGGGTCTCCGCTGTCGGGAGTGGCGGGAAGTAGGCGTATCGAAGCATTCGATCTATGCCTGGAAAGCGAAGTACGGGGGGATGGAGGTGAGCGAAGCGCCCACATTCGGATTTGATCGTATCGCGCCAGTCATGCTGCCCCACGGTCAAGTGTCCGTTCTACTTCTTGTTCTGGCTCATGCTCGAAAAGGATTCTCCAAGCCATCGCTCCGATTTGCTCGCGTTCTTCAAAACTAAGTGGGCATAGTGACGGCAAGGGCCAAAGCCGGTTCCAGCAATGGTTGAAAATCATATTAAATTTGGTTTGGGTCATTCTCTTTAATAGTGCGTTGAAAAAGAAAAGGGGTCCCTGACTTCTCCTCCCCCCAAGAGACTGCGTCTAATCTGACGTCGAAAGAGGTCCCCCTCTAGCTCCGGGATGACGGAGATATAAATGTGTTCCCGTGAAGCGCTTCGTGAATGGCCGTCACCAGGTCGGTTGCGAGACGTCAGGATCAAGCTGGAGCGTCGCGTCAACCGCCTGTGCTCCGTCTTCGACGGTCCCCACAATCTCAAACACTTTGCCAAGCTTTGCCTGAGTGTACGCCAGCACTCCCGCATGATCGTCAGCGAGCAATACTCGGACGAGAGCCACAAAGCTCCTCTTCTGGTCGGGCAACACCGCAAAGTCGCCCATTTTCAGGGTACTCCGGGGTCACCCGGTACTTCGACTGGTACTTCTGACAGGATTTGCAAGGACCACGAGAGGCACAACAGGCGTTCTTCTAAGCGGAATAAATCCGAGCCATTCTTCTTCCAGGGCTAGCTCTGGCTGAAATTGTGATTTCGACAATAATCCGATTTCTTCTCCCCCCGACCGGGTCTGTCATCAAAACCAGTGCTTGGCCTCTGCGCGGCCCAACTCCATGGCTTGGAGTGCTCCATATATTCCGAAACCTGAGCAATTTTGAGCAGTCACCAAGTAGGCCATCGCTGTAATGTGTAAGCAGATGTGAAGGAACTTTGTTCCTCTGGTGGCGCAGCCGTATATTTGTATACAGGATAGCTAGCTCATCCCCCCACTGCGCCACATCAATTTTTTGCACGGTGTTCACAGACCAAGTCGAGTAACTCGGCCGCGCTACTGCTCAATCCGTTGCCGTCTCTGCAGCAGGACTAGAGTAAACCAGCGCGACATGCGCAAGCGTCTAATCGCTCCGATTCCCCAAGATGCTCCGGCTCTCAACAAAGGTTGGCTGGACCTCGACCATATAGCCGTGGTCGAGGGCACCTCGGAAGAGAAGGATCATCCGGTGGAGTTCGCGCTGGCCTCAGGCGAAACAAAGGGCTGGGGCGCCGCCGACTCTGGCACTCAAACCATCCGGCTAATCTTCGATCAGCCGCAAAGACTATCACTCATCGCGCTCGTTTTCGAAGAAAATGAAACTGAGCGCACCCAAGAGTTCGTCTTGCGATGGTCTCGTGATGGCGGACGCTCGTTTCGAGAAATTGTGCGTCAACAATTCAATTTCAGTCCCCCGAACGCGACACGCGAGGTCGAGGAATATCGAGTTGAACTATCCGATGTCACGGTTCTTGAATTGGTCATCGTTGCTGACATTAGTCGAGGATCGGCTCGCGCTTCACTCAAGAGTCTGCGCCTGTGTTGACTTTGGAAACCAAGGGTGAAATTATTATTTTCGTCGAGCGGATCGCAGTTTCGGGCCGCCAAGCTTGACGTTGTTGTCGCCCTCTTTGCGCATTCATTCATTCTTCATCATCTGATGCTGCTGTATTCTTATTCGGGACCCTTGAGGGGGGCGAATCATGACACCCGTGGTAGCGTCCAAGAAACTCAGCAAGTTTGATCCAAAGAAATTCTTTTCGACCGTCAATGGCGGTAGAAAGATCACAGCTTTTCCCAAAAAGCAGATGATCTTTGCTCAGGGCGACTCGTCCGATGCTGTTTTTTATATAAAGGAAGGAAAGGTAAGACTCACGGTTGTGTCGAAGACCGGGAAGGAGGCCACCATAGGCATTCTGAACGAGGGCGACTTCTTCGGAGAAGGTTGTCTAACGGGACAGGCTTTTCGCCTGTGCTCCGCAACTGCAATGACCGATTGCTCTGTGATGCGGATCGACAAGAAGTCGATGGTGGAAGTGCTGCACCGGGAGCATGCATTTTCGGATATGTTCGTGGCATATTTGCTGGCGCGCAACATCCGATATGAAGAGGATTTGGTTGACCAGCTTTTCAATTCCAGTGAGAAAAGACTGGCTCGGATATTGCTATTGCTGGCTCATTTCGGCAAGGAAGGTAAGCCCGAAATTGTAATCCCCAAGATGAGTCAAGAGACCCTCGCGGAAATGGTGGGTACGACGCGGTCGCGAGTCAGTTTTTTTATGAACCGCTTCCGGAAGTTGGGCCTCATCGACTATGACGGCGGCAGTGGGCTTCAAGTCCACAGTTCACTGCTGAACGTCGTTCTCCACGACTAGTTTCTGCGACGAAATCCGTAAGGTTGCTGCCTACTATCTGTCAGTTCTGCACAAATTCGTCGTGAGGACTGTGCAGTTTGGATCAGTAGACCTATCTCTCCAGGTCTAAGCTCTGTATAGCGAGAAGCTGAACATGCGCAGCAGAGAGCCCAGGAATCAGAAAATCGAATATGATCCATATCACACTGACACTAAGCTGCGCAAAGCTCCGCAACCGCCACTGTCGCACGCCGGAGCGACCCCTGACTCAGACCGCGCTAAGAGGCCATCGCTCTCCGAACCCTCTGCCAACAACCAGGAACTGACTCCCGGAGATCGCGTCGAGGGCTTGGGCAACTTCGGAAAGCCGACTGGAGAATTCGGAACAGTTGAGCAAACGAACGAAGACGACGCGGTTGTAAAGTGGGATGATGACGGTCGAATGAGACTGCACCAGCCGTGGCTCAGGAAAGTTTAGCGACAAGGTCCATCGACCGCGCCACGCCGGCAAAGCGCGTAGTCGGCGCATTTTTATTTTCCAAAAGTCTGGCAGTCGGCTCCGATTCTACAGTCCCCATGGGTGCGAACCGCTCACAGGAAATTTGGAGCAAGCACAGTACCTTCTGGCGTATTAAGATGGCAACGGGGTGGTTACCACCTTCTCCTCTTTCAGGTCTTCTGACCTAAGCCAGTCCATCTGAAGTTCTCCCCTCTTAGGCGTTTCAGCAAGAGAACGGTGTGCCAATGCCTTTTCTAGCAATCTTGCGCGAAGTTGATCAACTCCACAAAGTCAGTAGGCGTCTTGAGGCACTTGCAGAGCAACATCCACCATTCTCAGAACCACTCCTAACAATCGCGGGAAGCATTCGTAACACGGCGACATTGTTGGAGGTGTTGGTTGCGACTAAAGGTACCAAGCCGATCTGAGTATGGAAGATCACATACTTAGAGCCCGACCATTGGACGTTGGAACACTCCTTCTCGGTGCAGGCGGAACTCGGCAAGAGAGATCGCTTTTATGAACGCAATCGGTATTTCCTTCGGTTTGCTTATCGTGCTGCTCTTCACCAACGTAAGCGCCTGACCAACACACCTGTTCGAACGGCCGGGTGTGTGTTGAAGTGTCCGGATGACCACAAAAACAGAGTTGTCAGCGCCCAAGCGACGTACCCGTGCGGAAGTTCAGCAGTTGGTGTCTGAGTTTGTGAGCGGCGGTATGCGGCGGAGCGAATTTTGCCAGAGTCGAGGTTTGAGCTTCAGCACGCTCGATCGCCATCTAAAGAAACTGCGTTGGAAGAGAAGATGCGGGCCAGTTTCTCCGGCCGGTCAGTTGGTGAAGGTGGAGTTGGCCGCCAAGAAATCGCCGACGCAGCAGGAACCGAGTTGTGGGTTAGCTGTGATGTTGCCGGGCGGGCGCCGTATCGAGGTGCATCCTGATTTTGATACGAGCACGTTCGAACGCCTGGTGAGTTTGCTGGAGCGGGTGTAAGCCGTGTTTGGACTGGGTCCAGCCACGCGGATCTATCTGGCCGCCGGTGTCACCGACATGCGCAAAGGGTTCGAAGGACTGTACGGTCTGGTCCGGGATCGCTTGTCGTGTGAGCCTCTGAGCGGGCACCTGTTCTTGTTCTGCAACGGCCAGCGCAATCGGTTGAAACTCCTGGTGTGGGACGGAAGCGGACTCTGGGTCTGTGCCAAGAGGTTAGAGAAAGGGCGTTTCACCTGGCCGCAATCCGGTGATGCCCAGGGCAAGGTCGTGCTGAGTCACGAAGAGCTTTCTCTGTTGTTGGGTGGCATCGCTCTGACCAAAACCAAAACTGCCCAAGTGATTCTGGCCAGCTTGTTGGCAGTGGCGACGATCACCACATTGCGTGCTGTTCTGGTTTCCAACCCGCTCATCCACTTCCCCAGACTGGAGCCTTCGCGTTTGACACGTAAGACCGCAGCTCGCGCTCCAGGAATGAACATTTTGCGCAGATACGGGTTGCCCCGCTTGCTGATGCCCAGTAGCTTGGCCTTGCCGCCGGTTGACCATTGCCGTGGCACCAGTCCCAGCCAAGCGGCAAACTCCCGTCCCCTTTTGAAAGCCGCGCCGTTCCCGATAGCCGATACCACGGCGGTCGAGATCAATGGACCCGCTCCCGGGATCTGCTGTAGTCGAACACAACTCGGATTGCTGCTCGCAACTTGTTCGAGTTCTGCGTTCAGGCTCTCGATCTGCAACTGCAGGCCTTTCCACTCCTGCCACAAGAAATCCAACAGCCGACGCATGGCAGTGCTGAGTTTTGCGTCGGTATTTTCCAGGATCTCGGGCATCTGCCGACGCAGGCTGGCCGGCCCCTTGCGGAAACTTATGCCACGCTCCAGCAGAAAGGCTCGAATCTGATTAATCACGCTGGTCCGGCGTGCCACTAACCGGTCGCGCACTCGATGGAGCGCTTGCAGATCGAGCTGGTCCTCTGTCTTGATGGGCACGAAACGCATGTTCTCCCGTTCCACCGCTTCGGCAATGGCCTCCGCATCGCGATAGTCGTTCTTGTTGGACTTCACGAACGGTCGCACAAACTGCGCAGGGATCAGACGCACCTGATGTCCCTGTTCGCGCAGGGCTCGTCCCAGAAAATGCGATCCCACTCCCGCCTCCATCCCAAGCAACGAGGAAGGCAGATTGGCCGTGTACTCCAGTAGTTGTGAACGTGAGAACTTCTTGCGGATTACCACCTGGCGCGGGTTCCCAGGGCGATGAGGTGGAAGGTGGTCTTACCCAGATCGATCCCGATCGATTTAATCTGCATGGTGATGATCCTCCGTCTGGCTTTTTGCCAACCCAATCATTACTCCTGTTGGCTTCTTGACGGAGGACCATATCATTATCGCCATTTCACTCATCGGCAAAATTTGACTGATCCGGGATCGAACCGGCGACATCCAGCTTGGGAAGCTAATGGAGATGCCCCGCTCTACGTGGAATCAAGCACTTGGAGCGGGTCACACAGGGCAGAATGTGGCACTAGCGGCACTTATTGAACACACTATTGAACACAGCTTTCTCTGACGGCGCTACACCTTTCTGAAACTCATTCCCAGATCGGGAAACTTCGCACTGTTTTTTCACACACTGTGCAATTGTGAACAAGTCCCAAATATGCGGCGGTTGTAAATTGGTCCAACTGGGAGAAGTGAAGGAACTCACGCGGCCCTCCCCCTGTTGTCCGCTGTTTTCCTCTGATGGCGCAGTTTAGGGAGGCACTGCGCCAATCTTTTTCGGAAGGATGACTCATGATGAGCAAAATACCATATTACGATTCCTACCAGCAGCCCGAGGAACTGAAGAAGCTGGAAGTCCCAATGGCCAGGACATGAATACGGATGTGAAATTCAAGATCGAGGAAAGTGCGGCGCTCCTTCATGCGATCTTCCCAAGATATCCGGACCTGCGGGGCATGAACCGAGTACCGGAAGTCGGTGCGTTCCTGGTTGCCTTGCGGTCTCAAAGTCCGATGAATGGTGAGCCGGAAAAGCCTCTTTCTGCGATTGCGACTTCCGATAGTAAATCCAGTTTGAGAGAGGAAAGCTTCCACTGCGTGGGGGATGGAAGCGGGAACTGCCATGCTGAAAGCAGTTAAGCAATTGGTTCACCGAATGACGAACCATGTGCAACTCATAAGCGGCTACTTGGAACTGGAAGACTATACCAAGGCGCTCAGGAAGACGAAAGAAACCATCAAGGAACTGCACGCGCTGGCCACGAGTCTGACGGGGCTAGCTGACGGTGGAATGACCGTGCCAGAGGATGGCGCGGTCGTGGTTCCGCATGGCTCCAGAGTGGTGAGCTACGAAGATGTGACCGTAGACATCAACAGCGATGAAGTGCAAGCAGTTGACAAGGATGAAGTTCGCGAGGGTTACGGCAACGACAATCCGAAGACGAAGTAAATGAATGGCCCCTGACCCTAAAGATCAGGAATGGTATTGTATGCCGATGAATACGGTCACGCCGTGCATGAGGATTGCTACGTCAAACAAATCATGAGTGACCGCAACAATCCGCCCGCCCCTGTGATGGCCGCTTAAATTCTGAATACCCATCAGCCTGTGAGCACCTTTACTTTTGAGAAATTGTATAATCGTCGTAGGGTGGCAATGCTATGTCGTGACCCGGCTTTTTCTATCGCGGTACTGTTGATTTACCAGCATAAACACTGATCGAAATGCACATTTGCGTTTTGCACCGAAAACCAGCTTTATCCTCACAAAAATAATTCCTGCCAACGTGGTCCTCGCCGAGCTAGTGTCGGTTTTCATTGCTCGGCGTTCGTCGCAGAGTGGGTGGCTGGAACGGAAGAATCTCAAAATTTTTCAAATCCAGGGGGCTTTTCGCCTTGCTTTTGCGCACCGCCGTCATCTTCAAGTAGGCTTATGCACGCTTTATTGCCGCTCTATTGCCCCGAGTGCGGAGCGTGCACGGTGAGTGGGAGATGAGATTGCGATGAGCAAGGCGTCGCCGCCTTGAAAATTTCGAGAGGGTATTCCTTCGGCTTTTCCTTGCGGTCAAGTTTGTCTTCGACCTCTCTTATTTTCGTTGCTTCTTCAGCTTTTTGTTTGCGTAGTACCTTTTCTTCTCGGGTCATGACTCCCTTAATTCTAACTCGAAGTGTCGATGGCCGGTTAGCCTACTCTGACGCAGTTGAGCGGGGTAGGCGGAGCTGATTCAAGTGCCCGTCCCCTCCCACTGACGATGGTGATGGCATGCTGGAGATCGATGAGGACAAGTGCGCTCTTTTTAGGGCAATTATATCCTTGGCTCACATGTAACATATGCGTCAAGGATATAAAAATGTGAAGAATGGACGACTGCGAGCCGTCAAGTTCTCACCACTTACATTGACAACTTGAATTCTTCTGAGTCTCAGCAACAGGGAATTAGCCCACTACCGAAAACTTGGATGGGCGCTATCGAAGGCGATTCAGTATAGAATCCGAAGGCACCAGAACGAACCTAGGGAGAACGCATGGACATAAAGGGAATGCTGACGGAAGTTGAACAGGAGATTGCAAAGCTGGAAAGCGTAGCAAATGCACTACGCAGCATAGAGTCAAAGAAGAGCAATAGCCAAGCTACAAAATCGCACGGCCTGTCTGCAGCAGCTCGCCGCAAGATCAGCTTGGCGCAGAAAGCGAGATGGGCGAAGAGGAAGTCAGGCGCTCAACCGGCCAAACCAAAACGGGTGATCTCTGCCGTGAGTCGTAGGAAAATGGCTGCTGCGCAGAAAGCACGCTGGGCAAAGGTAAAGGGCAAGACTTAGCTGATACTGAGCTGAGTCTGGTGCGAGCGAGGTGAGGGGTGGATGTATTCAGTCGGCAACGAGTGTTGGAGCTGAGGCAGGAGATCGCATCGCTTCAGCACGACAATGATCTGTATCGATTGAACACACGCCACTCGGCAGAAGACGCCAGATTGAGTGAGGTGAGAAGACTTCGTGTTCTAGCGATCAAAGAAGAACTATTCAGAATGGTTGA
>Ga0207122_1108_pt2 | contig 13740 bp, 13 predicted proteins | sample Alteio_BWMinHeat_38_FD_153504 | JGI IMG/M metagenome (GOLD analysis project Ga0207122, IMG submission 153504) | Enriched cells from forest soil in Barre Woods Harvard Forest LTER site, Petersham, Massachusetts, United States -... | ecosystem: Environmental > Terrestrial > Soil > Temperate forest >... | reverse complement strand
CATCCGCCGCCTTCAATTTCATCCGCGTTGAGCGCAAATGGCCCGATCGAGCGCAACCGGTAAACCCACACGAACTCATGGCCCGTTTCCGCGCACGCCTCGACGCGAAACCATCGCGCCGGCGCCACCGCCGTGTGCAGTCCCAGCTCCTCGCCTAGTTCGCGCACCGCCGCCGCGTCGTAGCCTTCACCCGCATCGACGTGCCCCGAGGAGGACGAATCCCACCGCCCCGGCGACGTGTCCTTTTTCATTGAGCGCTTCTGGAGAAAAATCTTCCCGTTGCCGTCATCCACCAACACATGCACCGCCCGGTGCAGCAGCCCTCGGGCATGCACCTCCCGCCGCGTCGCCCGCCCAACCGGCTCGTCGCGCTCGTTCACCACGTCGAAAAATTCTTCAGCCATTTAAAAGCTTCCCCTGGTTGTGGGCGGGGTGCCCTCACCCCGCAAGAAGCAGTTTTTAACCACGGATTACACCGATTTTCACGGATAAGAAATATTTGATCCGTGATTATCCGTGTAATCTGTGGTCGATGAAGTCAAAATCGTATCCGCGTCCATCCGCGATATCCGCGGGGAAAATCGCTTTTGAACCTTTGCGGCTCTTTACTTTTGCGCCCATTCCTCCATTCGTGACTGTTCCACCAAAAAAGCCATGCCGAAAATCGATGTCAGCAAAGTCGCTGAAATTTTAAAGAAAAACCACCTCGACCCCGCCCTGCTCCGCCGTGTGATCGAGGAGCTCAACCTCGCCGTGCAGCCCGATCCCTCCGAGGAGGACAAGCCGCCGCCCGTGAAAAAACAGTTCGTCGTCCTCGTCTCCGATCCCGAGGGCAGGATGCCGAAGCACGACTTCGCCGGCTGGGTGCTGCAAATCCCCGAAAGCGAAAGCCCTGCCACGACGCGGGAGCGCATCTTTCGCGGCACCTACGATTTCAACGCCAGCAAAGAAATAAAACCTTTGTCAGCCAAAGAGACTGTCATTCTGAGCGTAGCGAAGAATCCAGTGGGATTACGCTGCGAGTGCCGGCGGTGTCCAAGTGGATTCTTCACTTCGTTCAGAATGACAAAGCGAAGACAGGCTCCGTTTCACTGCGGGCGGAGGCGCTTGATCGTGTCGAATTGCTTCTGCGAGAGCAGGCGGCGCGGAAGGCGGCGGGTGGCCTCGGCCAGGAGTTTGTCCCAATCCTCGTCGGTGGGCGGATGCGGTTCCCACGATTGGTGGTGGCCGGACTTGCGGCGCCACTCGAGGTTGCCGCCGTGGAAGTCGGCGCAGATTTGAAATTTGTCGCCCTCGGCATTGCGCGACCACCAACCGAATTCAGTACTCATATGGAGGAGAGGATTTTCGGGGATGTCGCGGCTGATGCGAGCGCAAAGGTGGCCAGCGTTTCGCCAAAGCGAAACCCGCCGCCGTGGCTGACAATGCGGCGGAGGATGAGCTTTTCCGCGGTAAGATCGACGGCGCAACAGGAACTGGGCGCGCAGAAAGACCCGGTGTTGATGACAGTGAGGCCACCGGGCGCATGAACGATGCCGGGGCGGTGGGTGTGGCCCATGAGGAGAAAACGCGCGCGCGGACGGTGCAGGCGTAGAAACGCGGCGGCGAGGGCAGGCGTCTCGCGCCATGCGCGGAGAACGGCGAGGGTGCGGGTTGGCCAGGCGACGTCGGCCAAAACACCGACTGCATAAAGCAACGGGTTGCGCTCGGAGTGGTGGCGCTGGGGCACGCGGGCGCAGACGCGCCGGAAAGCGGCGAGGCGAAGGTCGAGCTGCGTCCGCCCGGCTGGCGGGAGTGCGGCGAGTTCACGCGCGAGGAGCTTGCGCATGAGGGGCACATCGCGGCTCCACGGCACGATGTCATCGAATAAAATGTCGCCGTGTGTGACAAAAATTATTCCGTCGGCGAGATCGAGGGTGTGCTGGGCTGAAATATCCGGGTCGTGGTTGCCGGTGAGAAGAGTGGTGGGCGGTGCGCGGTGCGCAAGGAAGTCGAGGAACCCGGCGCGCTGTGCGGCAGTGTCGGCGTTGGCTGCGGTCAGGGCCGTCGCCGCCAGATGCACGGGGCCGGGCCGGGTGTCGAGGCTGTCGCCGTTGAGCACGAGGGCGTCGGCTCCATCGAAAAGCGGCACGAGCTGCTGCAGCGAGCGCACGCGGCAACCGCGGTCACCCAGGTGCAGGTCGGAAAAAATGCGGAGAACGCCGATCTTCGCGGTCATGATGAAAGAAGGAAGCGGGGAACGGAAAACGCCAAGCTTCGATCTTCAATCGCACAATTTTTTCGGTGGCATTATTTGGTGGGCAAGCGGATCAATTTTATTGCGCTTTGAAACCGCCGGACAAACTTCCAAAATCGGAATGATTTCCTTGATTATTGGAATATGAATTGAACGGCGGAGATTTGGAAACTGGTCGAAGCCGCATTCTTACCCGTCGCCGTCAGGCGGATGACATGCGTGCCCGCCGTGCCGAAGTTCACCGAGCCGATCGCCACCGCGGGAGGATAGGTGGCAGTGACGGCATATTGGTCGACGATCGTGGTGCCCACCTGCGCGCCGTCGATCGCGACATTGTGCTGCGCACGGGTATTGTTCGACCGGTAAATAAGGCTCAGGTTATAGGTGCCGGCCGGTATGCTCGGGGTCGTGAATTGGATCCACTGGCCTACGGCCGTGGAGGTGATCTTCACCCACGTACCGCCGGGCGCGGCTGCATCTGCAGTCGTGGAAATTGCCTGGCCACTGCCCGAGGGCGACAAGCTGCTCGCCTGCAGGGTGATTTTCCCCGTCGTGGTCGCAATCGTGTAGGTACCGCTCGTTACGGGGCTATCGGTGAAACCGGTTTCGTAGGCGATGGCCTCCAAGGTCGTGGTGGAGCTGATGCTCACCGGGCCGGAATAAAGCGTGCCCACCGTCTCAGTCGGCGTGGTTTTGCCGTCGGTCGTGTAACGGATGGAGGCAACGCTGGTCGCCGAAGTGATGCTTACATTTTGCGCGCTAGTGTAAGTGCCGCTGCCGGGACTGAACACCGGGGCAATCGCCATCTGGCTGCCCGCTGATGCGAACGTCATGAAGTTGAAGTTGTAGCCGCCCGCGTCCTCGAAGAGTTCGATTATCTGCTGGCCGGCCGGCAGGGTGACGGTTGCGGTGATGGTCGTCCATGTCTGCCAACCACCCGTCCCCGGAACGTTGATCGGACCCGATAGGTTGGTTCCGGAAGGGGTCTGCAGATGGAAGCTGCCTGCGCTCGCGCCGACGGCGGTTATCGAGGCAACGCGGAACGAAACAGTGTAGGTGCCGGCCGTCGTTACGTTGACCGTATATTTAAACCACTGACCGCTGCCGGTCCACCCAAGGTCAATACCGCCTCCCGTGTCCGCAGTCGTTTCCAGGTCAACGCCGTCGGAACGGTAGCTGTTAGCCGTTCCATTGATCGAAGTGACATGGTACGCCAGGCCTTCGCCGCCCGTGTCGTAGTTTTCGTTCTGGATGGTTCCGGGAATGGCCGCCGGAGTGCCGCCGAATGGAGCCTCCGTTTGGGTCTGTGGTGTCCCAAAGAAACTGAGATTCACCGCATTCGCGATTGCCTGGTAGCCGGCGTCGTTTGGATGGAGGTGATCACCGCTGTCGAACGCCGGAAGGAATTGCGTCGGATTGTTCGGGTCGTGCGTCGCCGTGTCCTGGTCGATGACTCCATCGCAGCCGCTGGACGGACTGAGGACAAAAGCATTGTATTGTTCGCGCGCGGTTTCTCCGGCGGATGACCAATAGCCGGCTCCCTTGAACGGGGTCAACGTCGAGCCCAGGAATTTCAGTCCATTGGAATGGGCCTGCGAAATCAGCTGCTTGACGCCTGCGATAAGCTGGGCGCCGGTAATCGAATGATTGTTACCGACGTCGTTGATGGGATCGTCGGAGAAGATCACCCACCGAACATTTGGCTGGCCGACGACATCGTGTTGAAAGCGATTCAGGGCGCTCAGGGTGTTATTGTTGTTGAGCAGCTGGTTGCCGCTCACGCCCTGGTTGATTACGCCGACGTTGATCCCGGCCGCCGAAAGCCTCTGCGCCAGGAAATTTGGCCACCGGTGGTTCGCATTTTGCGTCGATCCAAAACCGTCGGTGATCGACGCACCAAACGTCACCACCGCACCCGTCAGGGCCGGGGATTGGACATCGAGGTTCGTGAGGAAGAAGTAGCTCGACTGGGTCGACGCTACCGAAAGGTTGGTGCTCCCACTGACGTCGCCGTTTGCAACATAGACCGTCTGAAAGCTGAATTGGTGATACGTCCGCACGCTGGTGGAGTTCGGCAGGTAAAAGCTGATCGCGACCTCCGACAGACTCGGAATGGTCATCGGAATGGAATCGCTATTGACGTCGGCTCCCGCGGCGACCGTGACCGAGCCAGTCCCGCCAAATGTAACGACATGGTCCGTGCCGGGCTGGATCGACGAACCGGTGCCCGCCAACGCAATATGAACGTCCGAGATCAATACCGATTGCGAACCGAACAAGTTGGAAAGTCGAATCCGTGCGGCGGATCCGCCGGCGCTCGTGTAGACGATCTGTCGAATGGTCTGGTTGTTAAAGGTGTTGCCTCCCGACTGTGGCGTCACCCCCCAAGTACCCGTCCACGGGAGGCTTTGCGCTTGGAGAGTGACGGCTTGGGCGAGCAACAGACCAAGAAAAAGAGGGGTAGTTTTGTTCATGGCAGGCAAAGAAGATTCCTTGATTAAAAAATGCAAGTTGGTGGCGGTAAAAAACGTTTTTTTTAGCATCAAAACGCGACCGATGGACTGATCAATAAGCGAGGAAATCCAGGGCCGGGGATTGGGCAATGGTGATGAGTGTTATCCATAGACCTGCTTGCCAGCGCGCGTGGCGGCGACTGGACTGGACAGCATGGCAGTTTATGGGACCCTCGACACATTGCGCGCCCAGCTGGCGCGGCCGGAGCATTTTGCAGTGACGCTCGCCTACGTGGCCGAGGCGTTGCGGCCGGACAGCGCGGCGCAGGCGCGCATCGCCAGGATCGCGGCCGGCGTGACGGAGCGCGTCGAACTGTCCGGCGGTGCGTTTGCGCTGGAGCAAGTTTATTTGACCAAGTCGCGTAACGAGGGCCGCTGGGAAACCCATCGCGCCTACATCGACGTGCAGGTCGTCGTGGCCGGGGAAGAGTTGATGGAAGTGGCCGACGCGGCGCACCTGGTCGTGGCGGAAGACCTCCGGCCGGCGAAGGATTTGATTTTCTACCGGCCGTTCGATGGTGGTTCGGTGCTGCACGTGCGCGCGGGCGAGGCGGCGGTATTTTTCCCATCGGACGCGCATCTGCCGTCGCTGCGCACCGGCGCGGCGGCGACGCTCGTCCGCAAAACGGTCGTCAAGGTGCCGGTCTGGGATTTTTGGTTTTGATGGTCACATGGATCGCTTTTTTTGTCATTCTGAGCGGCAGCGAAGAATCTCACGGGATTGTTCAGTGAGATTCCTCGCACGGCTCGGAATGACAAGGAGGGTGCCCATGGGCCAAGGTGAATCGAAAATGATCTAAGATGAACTACCGGCACGCCTTTCACGCGGGCAATTTTGCCGACGTTTTCAAGCACGCGCTGCTCGTGCAGCTCGCGCGCGCGATGCAGCGAAAGGAAAAGGGCTTTCTCTATCTCGACACGCATGCGGGCCGGGGCAGCTACGATCTTACGGCGGCGGCGCGCGGCGACACGCTCGTCCGCCAACCGGAATGGCCCGACGGGATCGGGCGGCTGTGGGAAAAACGCGATCTGCCCGCGGCGCTGGCGGATTATGTGGCGCTGGTGCGCGATTTCGACCGGGAAAATGGCAACGCGCAGACTGTACCGCGTTTTTATCCGGGTTCGCCGCGGCTGGTGCAGCGACTCGCGCGGCCACAGGACCGGCTGGCCCTGTGCGAGAAGCAGGACGGCGAATGCGCGGCATTGCGCGCGGAGTTTGCCCTGGCGCATCGCGCGACCGTGCAGGAAATGGACGGCTATGCCGCGATGCGCGCGATGCTGCCGCCGCCGGAGCGGCGCGCACTCGTGCTCATCGATCCGCCGTTTGAATCGCAGGATGAATTTGCCCAGATCGCCGCGGCGCTGCGCGAGGGATTGCGACGGCTGCCGGGCGGAATGTTCGCCGTATGGTATCCGCTGACGGAGCGGGCGCGGGTGGACGATTTTTTTGCGGAGCTGCTCGCGCTAAAGCTGCCGCCGGCGCTCGCGCTGGAGCTGGCCATCGCGGGCGAGGGAAGCGGCTTGAAGATGCGCGGCTGCGGACTCGTGGTCATCAATCCTCCGTGGCAATTCGACCGCGAGGTGGAAAAGTTTCTGCCGGCGCTGGCCGAGCTTCTCGCGCAAGCGGCCGGTGCGGGCACAACTGTGCATTGGCTCGTGCCGGAGTGAAACTGGAGAGGATCTCTTAACCGCTAATCTTCGCTAATTGGCGCTAATTTGCATTGGCGAAAAGCCCGGCAAAGCAAGTCATCCGAGCGTAGCGAGGAATCTCATCCTGATACCTGGTACTTGTTACTTGATACCTCTACTCCTTGCGCGACTTCTTCTTTGAAAAGCGCGCAACCAAGGACAGCTCGTCGCCCACCTGTTTTGGGATGGGCAGCGAGGGAGCCTTGAAAACCGGGCGGTTCCATTGCACGTCCTTGCGCGCGACCACGCGCACGCTCTCCGCGCTGGGGTGCACGGAGCCGCGTACGCGACGAAGGCGATAGAAGAGCAGACGCATGGGATGGTGTTGGTCGAATGGTTTTCGCACTGATGTAATGGTTTTCAGCCAAGGGCTTACGCCACGTTCAACGCGCGGACAGGTGTAGTGACACCATCGGTGGCGAATTGTTTCTTCGGCAAGGTGATGGTGAGCACACCTCCGCCGATCTCGGCCTGCAGGGTGGCATAGTCGAGGCCGCGGCCGAGCCGAAGGCGCAGTTGGTAATCGCGTTGCGAGTTTTCAAGGTGCAGGGCCTTGAAGTTCACGCGTACGAAGTGAGCCTTGCGCGCCGTGACCGTGAGGTCCGGGCCGCGCGAGGCGATCTCCACGCCTGCAGCTTCAACGCCCGGCACGAACACGGTGAGCTTCAGCGTGTTGCCGAGGTCCGTGCAGTCGTAGTGCGGCTTGCGGAAAAAGCCGGTGGCAGCCGGAGCTTCAGCGCCGCTGCGTGCAGGACGGAGGGAGTTGGTGGATGGGATGATCGTTTGCATGGGAAATTTTATGGGAAGTGGAAGTGCGAAAATGAAAAATCCAGCCGGTCTCGGAAGAGAACCGCCGGGCGTTTTCTTGGTGGCTAAACCTTTTCCGACAGGGCGGAATATTTAGGCCAAGCAGCCCGTGCGCGTGGATTTATGCCACTGGGCAACGACCGGACGCATCTGCGCGCAGCAAATCGCAAGGCGGGCCTTCGTAAACGAAGTGCCAGCCGAGCTGCGCGTGATGTTTTGATTGGTCCGGTTCATTGGAATCGAGGGACACGATGCATATAGCAGATGCGATGCCAAGTTTTTTCTGCGTGCATGGGGGCGGGCCGCACATCAGCCTCGCCCTTATGAACCCGATGACCGATGCGACGGCGACGTTTGCCGAGACCAAGGCCCGCGTGCTGGCTTTTGCGCGCGAACGCGACTGGGAGCAGTTTCACGCGCCGAAAAACCTGAGCATGGCGCTCGCGGCCGAGGCCGCCGAGCTGATGGAGCATTTCCTCTGGGGCACCCCGGAGCAGTCGCGCGACATCGCCCGCGACCCGGCCAAGCGCCAGAAAATCGAGGAGGAACTGGCCGACGTGATCATTTACGCGCTCGAGTTTTCGAACATGACCGGCATCGACATGGCGGCGGCGGTCGAGGCGAAGATGGCCGCCAATGCCAGGAAATATCCCGTCGAAAAAGCGCGCGGACGCTCCGAAAAATATACGGAACTTTGAATTTATTTTTATCGCAATGACGCCAAGGCACTGAATCCACGAGGAAGAGTATTAACCGCGAATGAACGCGAATTGACGCGAATAACCAAAGCCTCGGAGTCGGCCATGGTGCCCGTCACTCACTGAAAAGTGAGTGGATTTTTTGTCTGGTTAATCCAGAACTGTCTTCTGTTCTGCCTGATTCGCGTCTATTCGCGTTCATTCGCGGTTAAAATTTAAAAATTATGCCCTCATTTATTCCGAAAACCGACAAAGTCGTCCGCAACTATTACGTGCTGCCGTGCTGCCTGCTGCTGCTCAATCTCGGCAACATGATCATCGCCTACAAGGCGGGCACCATCAGCGACGCACTGGAGCGCACGTTCTTCGTGATCGGCATGGTGCTGGTCGGCAGCTCGGTGGTGGCCTTCGTCATCGCGCCGGCGATCGAGTCGCTGGTGCGCACGCTGCACCGCACGAGCCGGCAGGGCGGCTTGCTGGGCGAGTTGGTTTTTCTCGCCGCGCTCGGCCTGGGAATTTTCCTCCTGTACTACGTGGCCACCATCCATGGACCGCAGGCGCTGCTGCCCACGGCGTGGCGAAATTGAGAGCGGGAATGCCGTTAAAAAAGTAGGAAGCCAGAAAACCAGGAAAATAGAATACAGGATTCATGGCTTCCGGGTTTCCTTCTTGGAGTTACGAAAGGAATGCAAAAGGGCGGGTCACGTATAACGCGCCCTGCTTTAAAGTCTGAGTTTGAGTTCCGTCTTAGTTGATCCGGATCATCTGTTTGCGCTCGTTGTCGGTGATCTGCGAGACGAGCACCACGACAAAACCCTTGTGTTCACGGATGAGCGCTGCCTGGGAAGATGAAAGGGGTTGGTCGATCTTGTCCGGCGCGATATTCCACATGGAACCGGTGAGCGGATCGACGATCACGAGGCCGATGAGGCCGCCAAAGATGATGTTTCCAAAGTACCAGCCGGACAGTTCATGATGAAACGCAACCTCAGCGGTTTTGTAGCCAGTGAGTTCCAGTTTCAAGGTATAGTCCTGCCCTTTGAAGTATCCCCGTTTTGGATCCAGGGAGAATGTGCACGGGGTGGTCTGCACCGAGACCACCGTACCATCGGGCCTGCTCATCGTCGCTTTTGCCCCGACCGGCTCCGAATTTATATTGATTGACCGGTTGCCGCTATGGACGATGGAGGCACAGCCGCCTGCGAACAGGGCCGTGAAACTTAAGACAAGGGCACTGATGATCCTGGCTGGATTCTTATAGTTCATGGAGATTTTTGTTAGAAGAAGCATCACCACTCACAGCCCAGTTTGCCTCGCAATGGAAGGGCAAACTAGTGGTAACTCTGCCGACGGTTCATTCATCTTCCTTCGCGCCTTTGCGTCTTTGCGTTAAAATAAAATCCAACAACCCATCAGATCACCCAGTTCCCGAAGTCCACCGGCTTGCTGGTCTCGACCATGGTCTCGTCTTTCTGGCGGGTGCGGATGACGAGGTTTTCCCCCTTGAAATAAACGATGCTGTGCGGCGGCGCGCTTTGCAGCAGCCACACGCTGGAGCCGATGACCGAGTGCTCGCCGACGCGCGTCTCGCCGCCGAGGATGGTGGCGTGCGCGTAGATGGTGACGTGGTCGCCGATGTCGGGGTGGCGCTTGACGCCTTTCACCGGGTTGCCGGCGGGGTCGAGTTCGAATGATTTCGCACCGAGGGTGACGCCCTGGTAAAGTTTCACGTGGTTGCCGATGGTCGCGGTCTCGCCGATGACGACGCCGGTGCAATGGTCGATGAAGAAATGCGTGCCAAGGCGCGCGCCGGGATGGATATCGGCGCCGGTGCGTTCGTGCGCGTACTCGGTGAGCATGCGCGGAATCAGCGGCACGCCGAGATGGTAGAGCACGTGGGCCAGGCGTTGCAGCGAGATGACGAGCACGCAGGGGTAGGCGAGGATGATCTCCTCCACGTTGCGCGCGGCCGGGTCGCCGCTGAACGCGGCGGCGACATCGGTCTGGATGATTTTGCGCAGCGCGGGAAGCTGGTCGAGCGCGGCGTCGGTGAGCTCGCGGGCGCGAGCAGCGGTGTTGGCGTCGCGCGCGAAGTGCAGGCTTTTTTCGATCTCGGACGAGAGGCGCGCCTCAATGGTCTTGAGCAGTTTGGTGACGTGCGCGGGCACATCTTTCTTCGCCAGGCCGCGCTCTTCGAAATAGCCGGGAAAAAGCAGATGCATGCAATCGACCGCGAGCTGGTTGACCGATTCCTGCGAGGGCAGGTTGGTTCCGTCGAGGTGATTGATGCCGCCGTCCGCTTCGTAGGAAGCGAGCAGGGCGCGCTGGATTTCGTCGTGGTGAGTCATGGCCGGGTCGGATGCTTAACCGCTAATGCGCACGAATACACATTAATCTTAGAGGATCGACCACGGATTTCACGGATAATCACGGATAAGGAGCCAGCTTATCCGTGGAAATCCGTGTCATCCGTGGTCGATGGTTTGAAAGATTTCCGGGCTGGACAAGGTCTGGGCGATGGCTCTTAGTGCGCGTTCCCTGTTTGGAATCGCTCGGGTGGTGGAATTGGTAGACACACACGTTTGAGGGGCGTGTGCCGTAAGGCGTAAGGGTTCGAGTCCCTTCCCGAGCACCACGCATCGCAATGCGATGCGTGCCACGCCGAAGTGAAACGGAGGCGGGCATTAATTTTGCGCTTCGAGCTTCCTCCTTCGCTGAAGCTACGGCGTGACAAGACGGCTTGGCGGGCCAACCTTACAGCTTTCCATCAATATCGCGGATCGTTTGTCGTTTGCAGCGAAGGCTGCCACGGCGAAGCTTCCAAAAGAGCGAAGCCGGGCTATGGTCGCTCCTCCGGAGCTACGCATGGCACGGCCACGCATCGTGCCCGCCGGCTTGTGATTGCGGACCCAGACGATGGCTGTCGATCCATAGCAGCGTGTGTCCGCCGCCTCATTCGCCGTGTTGCCTTTCCGCCTTGAGCAGCCAACCATTCCTCATCCGTGAAAACTGAGAGAACAGGGATGCTCTGGCCCTTGCTCGGAGGCGTTCGCTTCTTGTTGGCCCTGATCGTCGCCAATGGCCACCTGCCGGTGTTTTTACCGGCGAGCGGATTGAGCGGCCCTTTCGATAACATATCAGGGCTGGCGGCTGTGCTCGGCTTCCTGGTGATATCCGGTTTCTCCATCGCCGCCTCCTATGCAAAGAAGCCCCAAGGTTATTATCGCCGGCGGGCTGTTCGCATCGTTCCTCTCTACGTGCTGGCAATCGTTTTCAGCGCTGTCTGCACGCGGCCTTTCGGCGGGGTTGTCCATGGGATGAACGGCAACTGGTTCAGGACGCCGCCGTGGTTCATCGTCGTGCAGAACCTTTTCTTCGCCCAAGGCTTCACGGTGCGGAGCATCGCGACGGATACGGTTGTATGGTCGTTGTCCATCGAGGTCTTTTTTTACGTGTTCACGCCTCTTTTCAGCCGGCTTTCACAGCTTGCACTGCTACTTATTGCCGGCGCTTCCCTTGGGCTCTTTCTTATTTCCCCATCTTTTGGCGCGCTTTACTATGCGTATATGCAAACCGGTGCAGCGACGGCCCTGCTGGGTTGGGCCTGGCTGGCGGGCTTTATCGCTTTTCGACATCGCAACCACCTTGTCGCTGCACTGGTTGTCCTTGGCTTTTCCATCGCGGCACTTGCCTTGAATCCGAACTTTGATGGGACGCATTGGCTGCCAACCATGGTCCTCGTTGCGATCGTTATCGGCTTTGGCAATCGCATCCACGGCCCGCGGTGGCTGGCCAGCGTGCTATCGCTGCTCGGTGACGTGAGCTATCCGCTCTATCTTTTCCATTACCCAATTTACATCGTGCTTTGCGGGTTTCATGTGCCGATGATGGCCGGCGGGTACCTTTTCACTGCGATCGGTGTTTCACTGGTTCTCGACCGGCTTTATGATCAGCCGGTTAAACGCTTGCTCAATGGTCCTGGAAAATTAAGAGCTCAACCAATCAAAGACAGCGTCATGCCGGTTGTACCGTGACGGGCCAAGGCAAAGGGATACTGACTCTCGACAAACTCAGCTCTGACCGCGCCATGTTTCGCTCCAGAGGAGCTTCCGCCTTCGCTGAAGCTACGGCGGACAAGTCGCATGGCACGGCCACTACCCGGTCAGGTTCCCCCGAGGCGCCGGCCGAGCCTCGTTTTCACGTCCGCGGCAAATCCGTCAATGTGGTCGAGGACGAATTGCAAGATGTCCACCGTCGCGTCTGTCACCAGAGGCGTCAGATCCATGCCGAAAATCAACTGGCTCGACTGGTCCGTGGCATGGGATTCAAAGAACGTCGCGTTCGCCGCGCGCCGCCCCAAGGTGGCGAGATCGTAGCGCTTGCCGCCGGCAATCTGGGAATCAAACACGCCGTTCAGCGCCGCCGCCAGGTTGTCGCGGCCACTGACGTCCATGATGACTTTTTCCGCGTCCGGCAGCCAGTCGAGGCCGCGCCAGACCTCGCAGCCAATGACTTTTTTCGGGCGTTGGTCGCTCGGGATTTCGCGCATGGCCTGCACCGCAGCGATGACCACGCCGACGTGCGTGTCGTGCTTGTCCGCGGGGTTGTGCGTATAGACCACCTCGGGCCTCATGGTGGCGAGGATTTCCTTCAAATCGTCTTTCAATGACGGGTCGGTGACGCTTTTCACCGCGCTGCTCGGATAGTCGAGTTGGATCATCACGCCGTACTGGCCGACCATCGCGGCATTGTTCTGCTCGGTGCGGCGCACGGCCATCATCTGCGCGTCGGTGTAGCGCGCATAGTCGCCGGAGCGCGCGCTGCCGGAACCATTCGTGCACGTCACGCCGCCAAACCATTTTGTGTCGCGGGCAAAGCATTCGCGGATGCCGTGGAACGCCATGAATTCCAAGTCGTCCTGGTGTGCGCCGATGCCCAGATGCGTGATGCGTTTCAGCGCCGTCGCGACGGGCTGGCCGTCGGGAACGAAAACCTGGGCCGATGAATTGTGCAGTTTCATTATTTCGACCTCCGTAGTTCCGGCAGGCTCGCCGCCGCCACCGCCTGGCCGATCCTCCGGGATTTTTCGTCGGGAACATGCAGGGTGATTCCCGCCGCAAGTTCGGGAAACTCCCGGCCCAGGACTTCGCGCGCCTTTTCGAGCACGATGTCGCCACCCCGGCCGGTGGTGACCCGGCCGAGAATCAGCGCGTCGTCGAAATCATAGAAGTCCGCATAGTGCGCGATCGAGTAGCCAAGATAGATGCCGATGGTCTCGTAGATCTTCGCCGCCCGCCCGTTCTCCCCGGCCATGAGCGCCTGGACCTCCTTGAGGCGCTCCGGCAGGCCCATGGTTTCCGGCAGCGAAATGCCGGCTGCGGGCAGCAGCTTGTCTACCGCCTGCTGCGAAAAATACAGTGCTCCCACCCCGCGATCGCCCGACCATTCATCGGCGGCGGCCCCGGGATTATAATCGACCGGAGCGAAGGCGAGTTCGTTCAGCCATCCGGGGACACCGCCGTCCTTCCGTAGAAAACCTCCCGCCTGGCTCGACCCCATCGCAATGCCGAGCATTCCCTTTTTCTGCAGCGACAACGCACCCGCCAGCGCCGTCACATCGCCGTCGTTCATCACGGCCAGCGGCACGGCCCATTCCCTTTGGATGCGCTTGAAAATCGCCGCCGCCCGTGGAAAGTCTTTTTTGGGGATCGCGCGCAGGAGCGAGGCGACGCGGATTTCGTTGTCGACAATGATGCCGGCGGAACTGCCGCCGATCGCGTCCACCCGCGGCAGGTGG